>Ga0302178_10000732_pt1 | contig 28974 bp, 23 predicted proteins | sample I_Palsa_E1_3_FD_198790 | JGI IMG/M metagenome (GOLD analysis project Ga0302178, IMG submission 198790) | Peat permafrost microbial communities from Stordalen Mire near Abisko, Sweden - I_Palsa_E1_3 | ecosystem: Environmental > Terrestrial > Soil > Palsa > Peat permafrost | place: Sweden... | reverse complement strand
CGCGCGGAGGGCGACCCCGACCGCCCGGGCCGATACGTTGACGCGTCCGACCTCGATCCCGTCCATCATCTGGTAGAAACCCTGCCCCGGCACGCCGCCCAAGACGTCGTCGGCGCTTGCGCCGTATCCGTCGAAGATGAGCTCCGTGGTGTCAATCCCCTTGTAGCCCAGCTTGTCGATCTTGCCCGGTATCAGCAGCCCGGGTAACACCTCACCGAATCCGGTCGGCTTCTCAATCAGGAAGGCGGTCAGATTGCGGTGCGGCGCTTCTGCGCCCTCATCGGTGCGAACCAGTACCGCCACCAAACTGGAACTGGCGCCGTTGGTCAGCCACATCTTCTGGCCGTTGATGGTGTAGTCGCCGTCGCTGCCCCGGGTGGCTCGGGTGCGGATCGCGGCGACGTCAGAGCCCAACTCCGGCTCGGACATCGAGAACGATCCGCGTATCTCGCCGACCGCCATGCGCGGTAAGAAACGCTGCTTCTGCTCGTCGGTGCCGTGCTGGCGCAGCATGTAGGCGACGATGAAGTGGGTGTTGAGCACCCCCGAGATGCTCATCCACCCGCGGGCCAATTCTTCGACGCACAGCGCATAGGTCAGCAGCGACTCGCCCAATCCGCCGTATTCCTGCGGGATCATCAATCCGAACAGACCCATCTCCCGCATCTGGTCGACGATCGCCTGCGGATAGGTGTCGGTGCGCTCCAGCTCCGGCGCATTCGGAATGACTTCCTTCTCGACGAATTGCCTTACCGTGGCGATGATCTCGTTTTGAACGTCAGTTAGGCCAATGGTCTCGGCAAGTTTGGTCATTAGGCGTCTTCCTTCTCGCTAGCAGGCGATCGTCTTCGCATCGGTCAGACGCGTGATATCGGCGGCAGTCAGCCCCAGGGTCGTGGTGAGCACGTCGGCGGTGTCTGCACCCAGTCTGGGTGCGGGCTCGCTTGCGAAATGTCCGCCGTCGAACACGGTGGGCATCCCGGGCGCGAGGTAGTCGCCCAGGCCGTCCTGGTGCAGCCGGGAGAACAACGGATTTGCGGTGACCCGTTCACCTGCGGCGGCCTGCGCGAAGCTCTGATAGCGCTCGAACAACACGCTGGTGGCCGACAACGCCTGCGTGATCTGGTCGGCCGTGTGATCGGCGAACCACGTGGCGAATAGTCCGCTGAGCACCTCGCGGTATCGATAGCGAACACCCTCGTCGGTGAAATCCGCGCGGAGCGAATCGCCGAGCGCGGAAATGGCTGCAGCGGTGCCTGATACCTCGACGAGGTCCTGAAAATGACGTTTGGTCAGCGTCACGATCATGAACGCGACGCCATCGTTGCTGGTGAAATCCTGACCGTACTGCCCATAAATCGCGTTGCCCAGGCGCTCGCGTTGAGTGCCGTTCACCTGAGGCTCGGTCAGAAGTCCGAGATTGCCCGCGGTGGCTAACGCGACGTCTTCCAATGCGAGGCTGATCTGGGCGCCCGCGCCGGACTGGTCGCGGCGACGCACCGCGGCGACGACGGCGAGCGCGGCATACAGGCCACAGCACACATCCCAGGCCGGCAGCACATGGTTGATCGGACCGGCGTGATTCGCCGGGCCGGTCACCAACGGGAATCCGGTTGCCGCGTTGACGGTGTAGTCCACGCCGGTGGAGCCGTCGTGACGGCCGAGGACCTGGAGATGGATCAGGTCCGGACGTTTCGCGGCGAGCGTGTCGTACGACAACCAGGGCAGCCCCGCGGCGTTGGTCACCACCACACCATCGCCTTCGACGATCAGCCGCTGAATAAGTTCTTGCCCTTCGGCTGAACGCAAATCGACCGTGGCCGAACGCTTTCCCTTGTTCAGCCCGGTCCAATAGATGGACGTGCCGTTCGCGGTCACCGGCCACCGGTGCGTGTCGGACGCACCCCCGATGGGGTCGACCCGAATCACCTTGGCCCCCAATTGGCTCAACGTCATTCCGCATAACGGCGCGGCGACGAAGCTGGAGACCTCGATGACGGTGAGATCGGCCAAGGGTGTCGTCACTGCGGCCCGACTCGCTCGAAAACCGCGGCGAGACCTTGCCCGCCGCCGATGCACATGGTTTCCAGCCCGTAACGCGCGCCTCGCCGGTTGAGTTCGCGGGCCAGCGTGGCCAGCATCCGGCCGCCGGTCGCGCCGACCGGATGGCCCAGTGAGATGCCCGAGCCGTGCACATTGGTCCGCTCTAGGTCGGCGGCGCCAAAGCCCCACTCCCGCATCACTGCAAGTGCCTGCGCGGCGAAGGCCTCGTTGAGTTCGATGAGGTCGATGTCGCTCAATTGCAGGCCCGCCTTGGCCAGGGCGAGCTCGGTGGCAGGTACCGGGCCGATTCCCATCACGTCGGGTGGCACCGCCGCGACGCCCCAGGACACCAGCCGAACCAGCGGAGTGAGGCCGAGTTCGGCGGCCCTCTCCGGGGTGGTCACCAGACACATGGAGGCCGCGTCGTTTTGACCGCTGGCATTTCCCGCGGTTACCGTCGCTTCTGGATCATCCTTGAGCAGAACGGGTTTGAGCTTACTCAGCGATTCCAGTGTGGTGTCGGCCCGCGGATGCTCGTCGGTGTCGATCAGCTCGTCGCCCCGGCGGCTGCGCACCGTAACCGGAATGATTTCATCGGCCAGGATGCCGTCCTTCTGCGCGGCCACCGCACGCTGGTGCGACGCCACCGCAAGTTCGTCCTGCTCCTGACGCGAGATGTCGTATTGGCGGCGCAGGTTTTCCGCCGTCTCCAACATCCCGCCGGGCACCGGATAGTGGCGACCACCGGCGGTGGAGCGCCCGCGCGCCAATCCGTCGTGCACCTGTACGCCGCTGCGGCCACCGCCCCAGCGCATGTCGGTGGAGTAGAACGCAACGTTGCTCATGCTCTCCGCGCCGCCGGCGACGACGAGATCGTGGTCACCAGAGGTGATCTGGAGACTCGCCTGGATGACCGCTTGGAGGCCCGATCCACAGCGACGGTCGACCTGCATGCCGGGCACCGTCACCGGCAAACCCGAATCGAGCGCGATCACGCGTCCGATCGCGGGCGCCTCGCTGTTGGGATAGCAGTGTCCAAGGACGACATCCTGTACCGCTTCGGGCGGAACGCCGGTCCGTTCGAGCAGCCCGGTAAGAGCCGCCACTCCGAGCTCAACAGCGCTCTGCGACTTGAACATTCCGCCGTAGCGGCCGATCGGGGTTCTAACCGGCTCACAGACCACCGCTTCACGTGCGCTCATAGGTGCCTCCCGCCGGTCACCTCGAGGACGGTTCCGGTCATGTATGACGACAGATCGCTCGCGAGAAACAGTGCGACCTTAGCGACCTCTTCAGGCTCGCCGGCTCGTCCCATCGGTATCTCGGCCAGCTTCTCGTCCCAGATCCGTTGCGGCATGGCCTCGGTCATCGCCGACCTGATCAACCCGGGCTGGATCGCGTTGACCCGCACGCCGAGGTGGGCGAGTTCCTTCGATGCCGCCTTGGTCATACCGACGATGCCGGCCTTGGCCGCCGAATAGTTGGTCTGGCCGACCATGCCGACCTTCCCGGAGATCGACGACATGTTCACGATCGTCCCGCGTTTGTTCTCCCGCATGATCGCCGCGGCTTTGCGCAAGCCGTTCCACGTTCCCTTGAGGTGCACGGCGATCACCTGATCGAACTGTTCCTCGGTCATCTTGCGCATCGTCGCGTCGCGGGTGATCCCGGCGTTGTTGACCATGATGTCCAGCGCGCCGAACTTGTCGACCGCCGCGCCGACGAGTGCATCGACGTCATCTCCGGATGTCACATCGCAGCGCACCGCGATGGCGACCTCGTCGCCGCCGAGCTGGCTGGCCGCGGACTGCGTCGCCTCGAGATTCACGTCACCGAGCACTACCCGGGCGCCCTCATCAACGAACCGCTGCGCGATGGCCAAACCCAGCCCCTGGGCGCCACCGGTGATGACTGCGGTCTGACCGGTCAGCAACGACACACGATCACCGTCCTTCCATTCAGGTCCCGAATGCGGGACATCATCGCACATCATATTTCATATATGATCGCTGCCTGCAGACAGTCGGCGGGGTCCCGCAGCAGCGCGTCATCCCGCGATCGCACCGCTCGAAGGGAGTGCTGATACATGGCTAACCCGGTCGTCGACGACGACGACTTCCAGCAGATCCTCGCCCAGACCCGGCAGTTCGTCCGCACAGCCGTCGTCCCGAGGGAGCAGGAGATTCTGGCGACCGACCGGGTGCCAGACGATCTTCGGAACCAGGCCAAGGACATGGGGCTGTTCGGCTATGCCATCCCGCAGGAATGGGGTGGCCTCGGGCTCGACATCAGCCAGGACGTCGAGCTGGCAATGGAGCTGGGCTACACCTCGCTGGCGCTCCGGTCGATGTTCGGCACCAACAACGGCATCGCCGGTCAGGTCCTGGTCGGGTTCGGCACCGACGAGCAGAAGGCCACCTGGCTGGAGTCGCTGGCGTCTGGAAAGGTCGCCTCATTCGCGCTGACCGAACCGGGGGCCGGCTCGAACCCGGCGGGATTGCGCACCAAGGCTATTCGCGATGGCGCAGAAGGCGATTGGGTGATCACCGGCGAGAAGCGATTCATCACCAACGCGCCGGTTGCCGACTTGTTCGTTGTCTTCGCGCGGACCCGTCCCGCCGATGACGCCGGACCGGGCATTGCCGTGTTCCTGGTTCCTGCCGACTCCCCCGGAGTCGAGGTCGGAACCAAGGACGCCAAGATGGGGCAGGAAGGTGCCTGGACTGCAGACGTGCGCTTCACCGATGTCCGCGTCCCCGCCGGGGCACTCGTCGGCGGCAGCGAGGACATCGGGTACCGCGCAGCGATGACCTCGTTGGCGCGCGGGCGGATTCACATCGCCGCGCTGGCCGTGGGAGCCGCGCAGCGGGCGCTGGACGAATCCGTCAGCTACGCCGCGACGGCCACCCAGGGCGGCACACCGATCGGGAACTTCCAACTGGTGCAGGCCATGCTCGCGGACCAGCAGACCGGGGTGATGGCCGGGCGCGCGCTGGTCCGTGACGCCGCCCGGCTGTGGCTCACCGAACAGGACCGACGCATCGCCCCGTCGGCGGCCAAGGTGTTCTGCACGGAGATGGCCGGCAAGGTAGCCGATCTCGCCGTGCAGATCCACGGTGGTAGCGGATACATGCGCGAGGTGCCGGTCGAGCGCATCTACCGCGACGTGCGCTTGCTACGACTGTACGAGGGAACCAGCGAGATTCAGCGGCTGATCATCGGTTCGAACCTAGTCAAGGCTGCACAGCGCAAGCAGTGACGTAATGTCGTCCCCGTTACAGTGGCCTTTACGATAGGGAGCGCACATGACCGGCCGGTTGACGGACAAGGTGGCATTCATCACCGGAGCGGCACGCGGCCAAGGCCGTGCCCACGCCGTCCGGATGGCCCGCGAAGGCGCCGACATCATCGCGGTCGACATCGCCGGCAAACTTCCATCCTGTGTCCGTTACGACTCGGCAACACCGGAGGAACTGGCCGAAACCGTTCGGCTCGTCGAGGCCGCTGGCCGCCGGATCATGGCTTCGGCCACCGATATTCGCGACTTTGACGGCCTGCGCCAGGCGGTGGAGGACGGCGTGGCTGCGCTCGGGCGGCTGGACATCATCGTCGCCAATGCCGGCATCACGGCGCCGCAGGCCTGGAGCGAGATCACTCCCGAATCGTTCCGGGACGTTATGGACATCAACGTGACTGGAACGTGGAACACGGTGATGGCCGGCGCGCAGAAGATCATCGACGGCGGTCGCGGCGGGTCAATCATTTTGATCAGCTCCGCAGCCGGCATGAAGATGCAGCCGTTCATGGTGCACTACACCGCCAGCAAGCACGCGGTGACCGGGATGGCACGTGCGTTCGCCGCCGAGTTGGGTATGCATTCGATCCGGGTCAACAGTGTGCACCCCGGTCCAGTCAACACTGCAATGGGCGGCGGCGACATGGTCGGCGCCTTAGCAAACTTTACCGAGACCAGTCCACACTTGGCGAACACCCTCACACCGTTTCTCCCGAATTGGGTTGCCGAGCCCGAGGATATCGCCGATGCGGTGTGTTGGCTGGCCAGCGCGGAATCGCGAAACATCACCGCGGCAGCGATTCCGATCGATCAAGGTTCGACGCAATACTGATTCGCGTCTATGACGTCGTCGCCTGCTGCGCCGCGTACTCGCCGACGAGATCCAACGTACCCAGGTCGCGGATTGCCTGGCAACCCCGGGCCAGCATGGTCAGCACCATGTCATCACCGCGGTCAGTGGCGGTGGCGAACGCGAATCCCAGCGCCGAGATCAACAGAGCTTGGATCATGCCGAGTCGGTAATCACGCCAACAGGTTTCGCGCTCGTAGCCGGTGACACCGTAGTCCGCAAGGGCTCGGTGGTATTCGTCGACAAGGTCGTGTTCGATCGATGCACGCAGCTCTGGCTTGAGGCTGGTAGCGGTGAAGTACGCGAGATCGCGCGCGGGCAAGCCTACTCCGAGCGTCTGCCAATCCACCACCGTCACGCCGGCGGCATCGGGAGAGAACAACAAATTGTCGAGCCGGTAGTCGCCGTGCAACAGCGCGAACCGGTCCCGCTCGGCGAGCAACCAGGGCGTCACCAAACCCATTGCAGTGGTGAAGGTTTCCCGATCGGCCGCGCTCATTCGGTCACCGAGCTTGTCCAAGGTGATCTCGGCACTCATTCGCGCCACCTCGCCCAGACCCCCAGCCGCCGCTTCGTCCGGTCGGGCGAAGGCGATCCCGGGGAAGTCCAGCCAGCTGGGATCACACCAACTGGGCCCGTGCAGTCCGGCTAATGCCGTCACGACCAGTCGCGCTTCGCGCTTACCGCAGCCTGCGATCTGATCGCCTTGCACAGCCGGAGCCTGATCGGCCAGCAGCAGCGCGTAGTCCAGGGCGTCCTCGCTGATCTCGCAATAAAAGCACTGTGGGATGGGCACCTGCACGCGATCGGCTACCCCGGTGTAGAACGCGCACTCGCTGCGGTAGCCGATGGTCACGCGGTCACGCACGGTGTCATCCTGCGCGGGCAGTTTGATCACGAAGGTGTCGGGCAGGCTGCCCGCATCACTGGCGTAGGTCGCCGAGATCCGATACGTCGCTCCGGTCTGCCCGGTACCGATGGCGGTCACATCGACGCCGGACAACCTCACAGTCTTGCCGCGATTGCTCAGGACGGTGGAGAGCCACTCGACGGTGATGTCGCGCGGGTATCGGGGAATCGACATGGCGATGCTCGCCCTCTCGCTGGCTCGACTGACCGGACAACTGTAAGTCATACGGCATGAGTTTCGGCCGTCTTCGCACCGCAGGCAAATGTCGAATACCCCCCGTCGCGCGTCTGGCGCGTCCTAAAATCGCTCCACTTATCTCGCAGCAGGGGTGATCACCATGAAGATGAATGCCGCGGTTCTGTGGGAGTTCAACGCGGAATGGAGCGTCGAGGACGTGGACCTTGACGGCCCGCAGGACGGCGAGGTCCTGGTGTCGTTCGAGGCCGCCGGGCTCTGCCACTCAGATCATCATGTCCGCACCGGCGATCTTCCCGTTCCGCTGCCCATCGTCGGTGGGCATGAGGGGGCCGGCATCGTGCAAGAGGTCGGCCCCGGCGTGCGGGACGTGAAGGCGGGCGACCATGTCGTGGCGTCTTTCCTTCCGGCGTGCGGGCGCTGCCGTTGGTGTGCAAGCGGCCATCAGAATCTGTGCGACCAGGGCGCGATGCTCCTGGGCGGCACCCAGCTCGATGGGACGTATCGACGTCGGTCCCGGGACCGCGATGTGGGCGCCGCATGCTTTTTGGGCACTTTCGCCCAGTACGGCACCGTGCCCGAAACCTCGATCGTCAAGATCGACGACGACCTTCCACTTTCGCGTGCCTGCCTGCTTGGCTGCGGGGTCACCACCGGGTGGGGATCAGCAGTCAACACCGCCAAGGTGAGCCCGGGCGACACCGTCGTGGTGATCGGCTGCGGCGGCATCGGTAGCGGCGCCATCCAGGGTGCGCGGCTGGCCGGGGCGGAAAAGATTGTGGTGGTCGATATCGCAGATAGCAAACGCGACAAGGCCTTTGTATTCGGAGCAACCCATTTCGCCGCTTCTATGGCTGAGGCCACCGCTTTGGTCGGCGACTTGACGCATGGTGTGATGGCCGACTCGGCCGTGCTGACTGTCGGGGTTGCCGAGGGCCACATGATCGGTGAGGCGCTAGAGATCGTCCGCAAGGGCGGGGCCGTGGTGCTGACGGCGCTGGCATCGATCACCGACGTGACGCCGACCCTCCCGATGGCGATGTTCACGCTGTTTCAAAAACGGCTGCTGGGCAGTCTTTACGGCGAGGCCAACCCGCGCGCCGACATTCCTCGACTGCTGAGCCTCTACCGCGAGGGCAAGCTTTTGCTCGACGAGACGGTGACCGCCGAGTATAAACTCAACGACATCAACGAGGCCTACGACGATATGCTGGCAAGCCGAAATATTCGCGGCGTCATCATCCACGACCATTGAGTCGCATGGCCCGGCGCCCAGCTGAGCGCCGTTTACGCCCGAGTTGTCTCCGAATGGGCAGGCGGCACGATTCTTAGCTGTCAGCCGCAGGCGTCCAGATTTGAGTGGACTCGGAGCGGCCTCGTAACACGGTGTCAGCATGCGAGGCCCAGTGCCCGCGCTCGGCTGTGTCGGCGCGCTCGATTGCGGCAGCCGAACACCCGATCCGTTGGTCCAGCGTTTTGGCGAAGTCGGCCAGTCGCGCCGCCTCGTTGACAGCATCGCCGACAACAGTGTATTCGTAACGCTTTTCGGCGCCGATGTTTCCGGCGAACACCGGCCCTGCCGATACGCCGATCCCGAAGTCGACCATCGGTAGCCGACGCAGTTGATCGCGTAGCCCGCGGGCGGTCGCCAACGCCGCCGACGCCGCGCCGTCCAAAGCCAGCGGGGCCCCGAAGACCGCCAGCGCGGCGTCACCCTGGAATTTGTTGATCAGCCCGTGATGGTCGTCCACGGCGCCGACGACGATGCGGAAAAAGTTGTTGAGTACCTGAGCCACCTCTTGCGGTGGTCTACTCGCCGTCAAGGTCGTCGAGCCGACCAGGTCGATGAAAAGGATTGCCGCCTCTCGGACATCACCGGACAGTAAGGTGCCCTCTTCGATCGCACGGCGGGCCACATCGGCCCCGACATGGCGGCCGAATAGGTCCCGTAACCGATCGCGCTCGCCGATTCCGGCGACCATGCGATTGAATCCGAGTTGTAGGCGGCCGATTTCAGACTTTTCGTAGACACCGACGAAGGTGTCGATCCTGCCTCGCTCGACCTTCGCCATGGCGTCGACGACCTCGCGAACCGGATCCGATATCGAACGGGAAGTCATGACCATCACCGGAAGCCCAATCAGAATCGCGACTAGCGTCACCACCAGAATGGGCATCTCGACCGACCCGGTTTTCTGAATGATCCAGCCGTTCGAGCGAGTCAACACCAGGCCGGCGATCGCCAAGGATGGCAGACCGCTTCCCAGTAGCCACATGCCCACAAGTCGGGTGAGCACGCTGGGCGCGACCACCAGGCCTCCAGTACCCTGCGTGGCCGCTAACATGATTGGCCGCAGGGATCGCTGGGTGAGCAACAGGCTGAGGCTTGACGCCGCGGTCCCTCCGAAGACGACCGCCAGCAGAGTCGGGATCCAAAGGGCCGCAAGGCCGTCGAGATTCAGCACCACGTACGTGATGCCGCTGACCGCCCACACCACCGCCAGGATCATCGACTGCCGCACGAGCAGGCGCATGGCCGATCGCCGCTGCTCGGAATTCGGTTGTTGTTGAGCAACGAACCACCGCAGCACCGGAACGAGATTCGCGATACCGCCGGCCGCGACGGCAACGGTCCCGAGCACAACGATGACCGTCGCGGTGATCAGGCTGGTCGGATCGAAATACGCCCTGGCGTCACCGGCGAACTGGCCGTGCAGCGGGATGACGATCGCAGCGGCATCGGCGGTGCCGATCAGGTGACCGCAGGCGAGACCGGCCGCGTAGCGGAAAGTCATCTTGCGGCCGGTCACCCGCTGTGCTTGTCCGGCGTCGGTCACGGGACAAAGGTAGCCCGCTGACAGGCTGAATTGCCGCAGGTGCGTCAGCCCACCGGGTATCCCACGGATTTGATCTCGGTGTACTGGTCGAAACCGGCCACACCGTTCTGGCGGCCGACGCCGCTGTCCTTGTATCCACCGAACGGCGTATCGGCGCCGTAGGGTGCACCGCCGTTGACGCCGATGAAGCCGGCCTTGATCCGACGAGCCACGGCCAGCGAATGCTCCAGCGAGCCCGACATCACGTTGCCGGCCAGACCGTATGGGCTGTCGTTGGCGATCCGGATCGCATCTTCTTCGTCGTCGAACGGGATGACCGACAGCACCGGACCGAAGATCTCTTCCTGGGCGATGGTCATCTTGTTGTCGACATCGGTGAAAAGCGTTGGCCGGACGAAATATCCCTTGTCGAAACCGGTTTCCGCACCGGGCCCGCCGACCAGCGCGGTGGCACCTTCCTCGACGCCTTTCTTTATGTAGCCCGTTACGCGGTCGAACTGTCGCTGCGAAATCACCGGCCCACACAGGGTGCCGGGGTCCTGCGGGTCTCCGCAGGTGACGTTCTCGTAGATGCCCTTCAGGATCGCCACACCCTCCTCGTAGCGAGACCGCGGGAGCAGCATCCGAGTCGGGTTGGCGCAACCCTGCCCCGCGTGCATACACGGGGCAATGCCGATCGCGCAGGCCAACCCGAAGTCGGCGTCCTCCAGAACAATGGTGGCCGACTTGCCGCCGAGTTCGAGGAACAGCCGCTTCATGGTGGCCGCGCCTTTTTCCATGATCCGCTTGCCGACCACCGTCGACCCGGTGAACGAGATCAGGTCGACCTTGGGCGACAGCGTAAGCTCCTCGCCCACAAAGTGATCCGATGCGGTGACGACGTTGACGACACCGGCGGGGATATCGGTCTTTTCGGCGATGAGCCGACCCAGCCGAGTCGCGTTGAACGGGGTGTTCGGCGCCGCCTTGAGCACGACGGTGTTGCCGGTGCCCAGCGCCTGCCCCAGCTTGTTGATCGTCACCTCGAACGGGAAGTTCCACGGCACGATGGCACCGACCACGCCCACCGGCTCCCGCCAGACCTTGACGGAGGTGTTCGCGCCGGTGAGGCTAATCACCCGGTCGCCGAGATCGGTTTCCCAGGCGTACTCGTCGATCAGTCTGGCCGGGTACTTCAGTCCGTCGGCCAGCGGAGCGTCCAGCTGTGGGCCGAATGTGATGGCCCGGGGGGAGCCAACTTCGAGGATGAGCTCCTCGCGCAACTCCTCTTTCTCCGATTCGATCGCGTCGTGCAGCTGTAACAGGCAGCGCTTGCGCAACTCCCGGTTGGTCGACCAGTCGGTCTCGTCGAAGGCGCGGCGGGCGGCGTCGATGGCCCGGTGCATGTCCTCTTTCGATGCATCGGCGACCTCGCCGAGCCCCTCCTCGGTGGCCGGGTTGATGTTGGTGAAGGTGCCGGCCTGGCCGTCGACCAGCTTGCCGTCGATCATCATCTTCGGCTCGAACCGGACCTTTACAGTGTTAGCCATCTTTGTTCAGCTCTCTTTAGACGAGGCGCGGATTACAGCGCCGGGACGCGGGATGCCCATGGTCAGACTAATCACCCTATGGTGAGCCTTACTGGAAAGCCCCCGATTGGCAACTATCAGCATTCGGGCGTCGATGCCGACGGCGTGGCGTGCGAACAGCGAACACGTTTCCGGAGTCTCTATTGGGCATCGAACAGCACCGGCACCGCGGTCGGCGACCGGAACACCTGTCCACGGACGTGCGGATCGTCGGCATCAGGGTCGAGCCTCAGGTTAGGCAGCCGATCCAGCAGCAGGTTGATGGCTGTGCGCATCTCCAGCCGCGCCAGGTGCATGCCGAGGCAGACGTGTACGCCGTGGCCCCAGCCCAGATTTGCCCGAGCCTCCCGGTGGATATTGAACGTATCGGGATCGGGGTAGCGATCTTCTTGCCGGTTCGCCGAACCGAGCATCGGCATCACCGTGCAGCCAGCCGGGATCGCCACCCCGCCGAGTTCGGTGTCGCGGGTCGTCACCCTGGTGATGGTCAGCAGTGGTGGTTCCCACCGCACGCCCTCCTCGATCGCCTGCGGTATCAGCGAGCGGTCCGCGCGGATCGCGTCCAGTTGCTCCGGGTCAGACAACAGTCCCAGAAGCAGGCTGCCCAGCGACCGGTAAGTCGTCTCCACGCCAGCGGGCAACAACAGCCGAAGGAACGAGAAGATCTCCTCGTTGCTGAGCTTCTCCCCGTCGATCTCGGCCGCACCGAGCGCGCTGATCAGATCGTCCTTGGGCTCGGCGCGACGGGCCTCCAAGATCGGCTCGAAGTAGTCGCAGAGTGCGGCCGAGGCCGCGAGCCCGCGTTCCGGGTTCATCAGCCAGCTCAGCAGCGAGATCGACCACCGCTGGAACTGCGGGTAGTCCTTCTCCGGCAAGCCCAACAGACCCGCGATGATCTGGCTCGGATAGTCGAAGGTGAACTCCTTCACCAGATCCGCTTTGCCGTTGGCCGCGAACTTGTCGATCAGGCTGTTCGCCACCCGGCCGACCAGCTCGTCTTGCCACCGCGCCAAGGACTTCTGCGAGAACGCTTTCGATACCAACGAGCGCAGCCGACCGTGGATCGGTTCGTCCATGCCGAGCATTACGCCCTCGCCCAGCACGGGGCCGAACGCCGCGATGACAGCCGCCGATGAGAACGTCTCGTTGTCGCGCAGCATCTGCTGGACGTCCTCGTGGCGATAGACGATGAACATCGGCAGCGATTCTTCGTGCGGCAACGCGCCTGAGGTGTCGAGTCGTTGCACCGGCTCTTCACGGCGCAACCGCGCCAGTTCGGTGTACGGGTCACGTACGTCCCCGGAGATCGCGTCGTCGAACGCGCCGAAGTCTGCGAGGTCGTCGAAAATCTGTTCCATCTGTAACTACTCCTCATTTTTCTTGCTGCGCTTCGCCGCCAACGATGCCAAGCGCTGAAGCACCGGTGCCGGAAGGATTTTCGCGGCGAACACCATCGACTTCTGGGTGGCCGTCAACGGCCACGCCCCGTCCCGCATCGACCCCTGCTTGGGTATGCCGAGCACGATCCGCGACATGTGGTGCATTCCGGAAGCCGGAAGAATCCTGCTGGACACCAACAGCATTGACGCATCCGGCCCAACGCCATGTCGGCGGAACGATCCACGGTCAGCCAATGCTTTGAGCACTCCATCGGTGAACCGCTGAGGTGGTCTGGCGAGACGCATCGCGAACCGCCCGCGGCTGTTCATGGTGTTGTGCAGCCGGGCGTAGGGACCTTCGAAATTGCGATCGTCAGTCGTGCCCGCGTCGGTGATGATGTCGGTGTCGTACGTACCGGCCACCAGGATGGTGACTCCCAATCCGAATGGCGCGATCTCGACCGCCATCGACTCGCCCCATCGCTCCAAGGCGCCTTTGGCCGCCGAGTAGGGCGCGGTGGCCGGCTGGCCGCGCACCCCGGCGGCGCTGGATACCAGCACGATCCGCCCCTCGCCCGCTGCCCGCATCGACGGCAGCAGGGCCTGAGTGAGCGCGACCGGGCCCAGGACACTCGTGGCAAACAATCTCTGCCACAACGCCATATCGGTCTCCTCCACCATGCCGGCGGCGGAGATTCCCGCGTTGTGCACGAGCGCGTAAGGCGCACCGACCGCCTCTTCGATCGCCTTGGCGGCTGCCGCGACCGACGCGTGGTCGATCAGGTCGAGCTGAACGCCGATCAACCGATCGTCGTCGACTGCAGCGCCGGTCGCCTCGCGCAACAACGCCATGCCCTGCTCCGGTGTGCGCATGGCCGCGACCACGCGCCACCCCTCGCGATACAGCCGCGCGGCCGTTGCGAACCCGAGCCCACGGGACGCGCCGGTGATGACGACGCTGCGCGGCTCAGCCATTCTTGCTCGCGCAGGCGCCCTGGCCGGGAGCCGGCGGCTCTATGTGCGGCCGGCCGGTCGGCTCCCCGCTCGCCCAGGTCGACCAGATGCCAACAGAGTACGGCCCTTGGGCTCCTGCCTTCTCGTAAAAGCCTTGCGGGTCATAGACTTTCGCCTCTGGATAGGGCCACGGGCAGGCCACAGCGGTGGCGGCGTGGCTGACCTTGATGGCGGCGAACCATCCGCCGTAGGCGAGGTAGGAGACGTTGATGATCGCGAACATCACCAGGAACGTGCCCAGCACCGGTCGCGTCGGGAACAACTTCGCCTTTGCCGCAAGCTTTTCCGCGACCGACTTTCCGGTGTCGTCGCGGTAGCAGAGAATCGCCGCGGGCACCATCACGAAGCACACCGAGAACGACTCCCAGATCAGCGGGAACTGGAACGTGGTGCCGGTGAAGACCGAGCCCCATGGGATCACCTGCGAATAGATGTACATGCCCCAGTGGACCAGGATGTTCTCCAGGAACGCATCAAAGACGAAGCCGATCACCAAAGTGATCAACCCCAGGCTGACCAGGGGGTGCCGCGCCACATAACTCGTGGGTCCGTATTTCGCCTGTAGTTTGCGCAGCACCCAGACCGCCGGAAAATACGGGCCGAAGTAAAACATCACGTAACCGAAGACCACGAAAGGTTCGACAGTCGGCGACAAAGACACCAGCGGCCACGACTCCGGCCAGTGGATGAGATCGGGGTTGTAGACCGCGAACGGCGACCAGTTCATGATCGGGTCCTGCCACACAATCAGCGTGGTGCACAAGAACATCAGCATCACCGGGCTGCCCGGATTACGGCGCCAGCCCCTGATGAACACGATCAGCAGGGTGATCAGGGCCACCGCGGTCGCGGCATCGAGGAAGGTGATGTAGTCCAGCCCGAACGTGAACTTCACCGGGCGCGGGCGGCCGTGCACATTCGGGTTGGCAACGCGCGGATCGAGGGCCACCCGGCAGTTCGCGATGTAGAACAGCGCGAACGCGGCCAGCGCGGCGCCGGCGATCCAGCCACCCCAGCTTCGGCGCGGCGCGGCCGGTTCGTTGTCCGTGGCGGGCGGTGTGGACTGGTCGGTACTCATCTGGTGCTCAACCCTCCGCTCCGAAGCGGTCGACCAAGTGTGAGTTGACCCCGTCGGCGTCCAGAGTCCGGGCCACCAGGTAGCCCGCACCCATCCAGGCGCGGCGGGTCCACTTGCCGAATGAGACTCGGGTTCCGGGTGCGCCGGATGCGGCGGGCATCATCTTGACCCGCTCCAACGCGTCTTTGACGCCGCGCGGGCTGAGTGGATGGGCGTCGCTGAACGCGCGCACCAACGTCGCGGCGACATCGTGATTGACCGGCGGCACGCAGTATTCGGGACGACGACCGCCGTACCGCTTCGCGTAGCGGTCGAGAAAGTCTTGGCTGAGCGGGTTGGCCTCGTCGTACTGGTCGACCCCGATCCATCCCATGAACGCGTTCCACATGATCGGGTTGACCCACGCGTTCTGAAACGCCGTGGTGGTGAACCTCGGCGGATCCCAGTCGACCGCCTCCAGCGCCGGATTGATGAACACGATGCCGAAGCCGAAGCCGAGATGCACGATCGCCTCGGCCTTGGCTTGGTGCAGCGTGCTGACGGCTTCGTTGATGTCCTGGGCGGTCTGGGCGATCGCCACCTCCGCGACGATGCGAATGCCCTTGCGGCGACACGCGCTTCGCAGATTCTTGAGGTAACTCTCGCCGATCAGGTTCTGCTCCACGAGGACGCCGATCTCTCGCAAGCCACGCTTGGCGACGAGGTCGGCCAGGAAGATCGGCTCGTCGGTCATCGATCCTTGCGGGAAGGCGAAGGTCCACTCGCCGAGCCAGTCGTCGGTCCCGGTGACGCTGATGGCCGGCACTTTGAACCGTTCCTCGATCGCCTCGCGGGTCGGCACGCAGTTGTCGGTGATGTGCGGTCCGAACACCGCGAGGCACCCCGCGTCGACCAGTTCCCCGAAGGCATCGATCACCGCTTTAACCGAACCCTTGGGCAGGCCCTCGACCTCGCGGTAGATCATCTGCACCGGGCGGTCGATCAGACCCTGCTCAACCGCCTCGTCGAACACGATGTCAAAGCACTGGGTGAAGTCGGCCTTCATCTCTTCGGGAAAACCCGGCGGCAAGGTGAAGTCCATCAGGTAGCCGACCTTGATTGGCTCTGCGGTGCTTTCGTAGGACATCCGACCTCCCGGCTGAGAACCTCACTCGCGCGGACTAATTACTGACCTAATATTTGTTCAGACACTAGCGCTGGCATTTTGCAGCGTCAATCGTCGGGCCCATCCGAGCCACCCATGTAGACGCCGATCATCTCGCCGAGAGCCCTGCCCACCGCGACATCGTCAGTAAGCGGTCCGGCGATCGCCGCCAGCGCCGCTTCTCGCATGGACAGGCCCTCTACGACCAGCCTTCCTGCCGCGATGAGCACGCGCGTCGACGCGACCTCACGCAGCCCGCCGGTTTGCAGACGGCGGATGGCCTGCGCGAAGCGCACCAGCTCGGCAGCGGTTGCGCCGTCGACGCCCGCCTCGTGCGCAACGATGCCCTCTTCGACATCGGCTGCGGGAAAACCGAATTCGATGGCGACCATCCGCTGGCGTGTCGAATCCTTCAAATCCTTGAGCACGCTTTGATAACCGGGGTTGTAGGACACCACCAGGCCGAATCCGGGTGCCGCGTCCAGCGTGATGTTGAGACGCTCGATGGGCAGCTGCCGGCGGTGGTCTGCGAGCGGATGCAGCACTACGGTCGTGTCTTGTCGGGCCTCCACCACTTCGTCGAGGTAGCAGATCGCGCCCTCGCGCACCGCCCGGGTCAGCGGACCGTCCACCCACACCGTCTCGTCGCCCCGTAGCAGGTACCGACCGACAAGGTCGGCCGTGGTGAGGTCGTCGTGGCAGGCGACCGTGATCAGTGGCCGCTCGAGATCGTGGGCCATCGCTTCGACGAATCGGGTCTTGCCGCAACCCGTGGGCCCCTTCAGGACGAGCGCCAGACCCTGACGGTAAGCGGCCTTGAAGATGGCCTCTTCGTTGCTGACCGCCATGTAGTAGGGGCGTACCGTCTGAGCGTCGGGAGTTACGCCGTTCCGGTTAGCGATCCCGGAATCGTTAGCCATAGCGTCCCTTCTGCCGTCCGCAACGCCGCGGTGACTGCAGCCTAACCGGAACAGATGTTTGTTTCAAGTGCGCTGAACAGCGGTTGCTGACGGCTTCGAACTCGCCACTGATGCGCCAACTGCACTCCGGGACATGGCATCAAGGCGAAGCTGGGACAGGCAGGGGTCCCTCATGACACCCTCCGGCGGACTTCTGCCGAGCGCAGCGCGGACCGGAACAGCGGTCCGATTACACCAGCGAGTTCATCTGGCCGCGCGATCGTTGCATGCGCCGTGCTGCCGAACACTCTGCGCAGCGATCGCACGTCGGTTCCCGCGCCCATGGTCAGGCAGACACATCCGGTGCCCCGGTGGCGGGCCTCGGTCAAAGCGCGGCGCGCGTCGGCGGCACCATAGGCACGCTCGTATCCGTGGTCGTAAGCGAGTCCGTCGGACAGCACCACCAACAGGCGCCGTGACGTACCGCCGCGTGCTTCCAAGACCGCCGAGCCGTGGCGGATGGCCGCACCGAGGCGGGAGTACGCGCCGGGTTCCAGGCTGTTCAGCCGCCGCATGACCTGGGCGTCGAGATGGTCGTCAAACCGTTTGACAGGCAGCATGCTCACCGCGCCCCGGCCCTGGGAGTAGTAGGCGTAGAGCGCAACTCGGTCACCCAGGTCGTGCAGCGCAACGGTCAAGCTGGCAGCCGCCGCGCGCTGTTGTTCGTGCACCGTCCGCCCCAGTGTCCCGGGCTCCGCCGCCGACCCTGACACATCGAGGAGGAGCAACACCGACAGGTCTCGCCGGCGTCGCAAGCTGTCGAGGTACACCGCTTCGTCGGGTACCGATCCGGCCAGCACCTCGACGCGGGCTTCGATGGCCGCGTCGATGTCGATGTCGTCGCCCTGTGGCTGGCGGTGGCGGCGGTGCAGACCCATCCCAAGTCGTGACAGCGGGCGTCGCACGCCGATCGCGTTGTCGATCGCTTGCGTCGCCGATACCTTGACCTTCGGCTCGACCTCCCGCACGGTGCACCACGCAGGCCGGTAGCTCTTGCGCGTGATGTCCCATTCCGGATACGTCACGCCTGTTTTGGCTATGCCATCGGCGAATTGCTCGGGGACGTCTTCGCTCGACATTGACGCCAGCGACGACACTGCGTACGCACCGCGGTTCGCCGAATTCGTGCGGTGCGTCGGGGTATCCGCGCCGGGCGGTCCGCCGCCGCTACCGGTCTTGCGTGCTGACGACAGCATCTTCTTCAGCCACTTGCCTATGAAGCCGCCCCCGCCGACCGGGCTGGTGAACAGGTCAGGATCGTCGGAATCGTCGGTCTCGCCGTCGTCAAGCTCTTCTAGTTCCTGGGCGCCGCTTTTTCGCGGGACATGCTGGGGGTTCGCCTCGTCCTGTCCCTTGGCCGCCGGGGCCGACGCGGCCAGCACCTTCGCCGCACGAATAACGCCGAATCCGGGCGCCGGGTCCTCGACCGCCGCTCGTCCAGCGGCAATGCTCAGCGAAGCAGCCGGCGAATCGCTCCGGATCGCGATGTCGCGGTCGCCGATCGACGCCAAGACGCTAGGTAGCAGGCCGCCATTGCTGACCAGTGCGCGGTGAGCTTCGATCGCCAGGTAGCGCCTGGCCAGCCGGGGATGGCGGACCAGAGGACGGACGATGTCGGGCTCCAGGCTGCCGGCCGCGATCATCGACGCGTGTACGGCAATCGCCTCGAGCTTCGCGCGCGATGACGCGGCAGCATCGAGGTAAACCGTCTGACCGTCCGTCCATGGGGGTTCACCTGGTTGCTGTTCGACAACCGCCACCGGTCGGCCCGCAAGTGCAGAAGCGAGCATCCCAAGGCCCTCCGACCCGTCGTGCAGAGCGTCTCTTACCACGCTCGACCTCCGAACCACCGGGCCGACGTTGTTGACCAAATATCTGTTCCAACGTAGAGCCCGGCTTGGCCACAGTCAAAGCGCGAGGTAGACAAGACAACGTGGATTTCTCATACCCGGCGGAGGTGGAACAATTCCGCTCCGAGCTACGCGACTGGCTGTCTGCGAATCTGACCGATGAGCTGATCGCCGCCCGACGCCCGTCCGGCCACGACGACGCGGTATTCGAGAAGCTGCGGGCGTGGAATCGTACGATGGCGGACGCCGGCTGGGCGGCCGTGTCCTGGCCCCGAGAATATGGTGGCCGCGGAGCGACGGTGCTCGAGCAGCTGGTCTACACGGAGGAGACCACACGTGCTCGGGCGCCATTGCCGCTCAACGTCATCGGCATGAACAACATTGCCCCGGCCATCATGCAATACGGAACCGAAATCCAGAAGACGACACTGCTCCCCCGCATGATGCGCGCCGACGACATCTGGTGCCAGGGCATGTCAGAGCCCGAAGCGGGATCCGACCTCGCTTCACTGCGCACCCGCGCGGTGCGTGATGGCGACGAGTTTGTGGTCAACGGCCAGAAGATCTGGACCTCACTCGGCCATCGCGCGCAGTGGTGCCAGCTGTATGTGCGCACCGATCCAGAGGCCCCCAAACACAAGGGAATCTCCTGCCTGATTGTCGACATGGGGCTGCCCGGCATCGAGGTCCGGCCGCTCGTCACGCTCAACGGCGATACCGACTTCGCCGAAGTGTTCTTTCGCGACGTGCGGGTGCCGGCCGATGCGTTGCTCGGACCGCTGAACGCCGGTTGGCAGGTGGCCACCACCACGCTCAGCCACGAGCGCGCCGGGGCCGCACGGCTTTACGCCGAGATGCAGGTGCGCCTGGAGGAACTGGTGGACGACATCGCCGCCGCAGAGCGCGCCGACGACCCGGTGACATTGCGGCGCCTCGGCGAAATCGCCGTTCGCATCAAATACCTCGAGGTGCTCTGCCAGCGATCGATCTCGGCGACACTGCACGGCGGGGACGCCTTTGGGTCGGCCAGCCTCGCCAAGACTGTATGGGGAGAGATTGGGCAAGACCTGGCTGCGCTGGCCTACGACGTGTTGGGTACCCACGGCGGGAACGCCTCGTGGGCAAACTACCGTTTGACGTCGCGGTCACTGACCATCGCGGGCGGTACCAGCCAGATCAACAAGAACATCACCGCGCAGCGCGTACTCGGGTTGCCGCGCAGATGAATCTTGAACTCACCGAAGAGCAAGTGGCGCTGCGCGACACCACGCGGCGTTTTCTGGCGGAAAAGGCGCCGATTTCGACTCATGTGCGCCAGCTGATCGACGATCCGACCGGCGTAGACGAAGCGGTCTGGCGCGGTCTTGCCGACCTCGGGACAACCGGGCTGTTGGTACCGCAGGAATACGGCGGAGCCGGCATGACGATGGTCGAGGCCGGTGTCGTTGCCGAGGAACTCGGCGCCGCGCTGCATCCGGGACCGTGGCTGTCAACCGCGGTTGCCGCGACGCGCACGCTGACCCGGCTCGACGCCAACGGGGCTGTCGCCAAGCTGTTGACCGGGATCGCTGACGGCACCACGATCGCGGCTGTCGGCTTCCTGGATTTGCAGAGCACCTCCGTTACCGCGGTCGAGCAGGGGCCGGATACCACAGACGTCGTGCTGCGCGGCGAGATCGCAGCCGTGCCCGATGCCGCGGCCGCCGACATCCTGCTGGTACTCGCCGACGATCCAAGAGGCACAGCACTTTTCGCGGTTAAGACCGGCTCATCGGGGATCGCGGTGACAGCCGAGCCCGGTATCGACCAGACCCGCAAGCCGTCTCGTGTCGCGCTCAACGGCACGTCCGCACACCGGCTGGCCAGCGCATCATCAGAAACCGTCGACGCGGTGATCGATGACGTGCTTATCGCCACTGCCGCCGACGCGCTTGGCGCCGCGCGGGCCGTCATGCATCTCGCCATCGAATACGCAAAGGTGAGAAAGCAATTCGGTCAGGTCATCGGCTCGTTTCAGGCAATTCAGCATTTGTGCGTCGACATGTACGAAACAGTCGAGCTGGCCCGCAGCGGGGTGATCCATGCACTGTGGGCCGCCGACAACGCCGACGCCGACGAGCGGCACCTGTCCGCGTTGCGGGCGAAAGCGTTCGCAGGGCGGTTGGCCACCGTGGGCGATACCGCGATCCAGGTATTCGGGGGTATCGGCTACACATGGGAGCACGACGCTCACCTCTACCTCAAACGTCTGCTCAGCTGGAGCGCATTTCTCGGTGGACCCGACCGCTATCTCACTGAACTCGGCCTACACCTTGCGAAAAAGACTCCGAAATGATCGATTGCACTGATCAGATGCGATCTTCACGGGAGCGGGCCGCGACGGCGTGCGTCTTTCAAGCTGCCCGGCGTGTGGACAGCAACCTGGTAGCGTTAAAACAAATATTTGGGGCGCATATCACCCGACCCTGGTCAGGGCGGGACCCGTGGAGGTGTCGTGGGGCTTCAGCAACCATCCGAGGCTGCAGCCGCACAGGACCCTGCACGCCTAGACTTGCCCGATGCCGATCCGTTGGTGCGAGCTCGCCGACCGGGACGTTCTCGCGTGACGCCGCGGGGACGAGGTGCCGCAAAACGGGTCCCCGACTTGGCGAACGACCGCGGCGGCTCTTATGACGACGGCACCCGTCGCACCGAAATCTTGCAAACCGCTGCATCGTTGATCGCCTCCTCGGGCTTGCGGACGTCTCTGCAAGAGATCGCCGATGCCGCAGGCATATTGCCCGGAAGCCTTTATCACCACTTCGAATCGAAGGAAGCGATCCTTGTCGAGCTGGTCCGGCGGTACTACGCCGACCTCGATCGCATCGGCGAAATCGCTCACGAGAAATTAGACCAAGCCGACCCGCGCTCTGTCGCCGACAAGATCGTCGAATTGGGGTCCGCGATCGCGCGCTGCGCGGTACAGCACCGCGCAGCCCTGCAGATGTCGTTTTATGAGGCACCGAGCGCAAATCCGGAACTCGTCGAACTCCTCCAAAATCCGCCGACCGCCGTGCAGCAGGCGATGCTGCAAACACTGCGCGCGGGCAGGTGGAGCGGTTTCATTCGATCCGACATCGACCTGCCCACGCTGGCCGACCGGGTCTGCCAGACCATGATGCACGTCGGACTCGACATCATCAGGCACACCGGCGCGGCCGATCAGACCGCGGTCGTCATGTGCCGCATCATGTTGCACGGTCTGGCCAGTCGGTCGCCCAGCGACCGGGAACTGAACAGCTCTAAGGCTTTTGCCGCGGCCGAGGCGGCTATCAACAGCTGGACCGACGAGGGCGAGTCGGACGGCAACGACAAGGCGACGCACGTGCGTGCGGTGGCACGAGCTGAGTTCGGCAGAAAAGGCTACGAGGTCACCACGATCCGTAACATCGCCGCGGCGGCAGGCCTGGGCACGGGGACGGTCTATCGGCTGATCGGGTCGAAAGACGAACTCCTCGCCTCGATCATGGAGTCGTTCGGCAAGAAAGCCGGCGGCGGCTTCGCCAGCGTTCTGCGCACCGACGCCACGCCGGTGGAGAAATTGGACGCGCTCAGCTGGGTCAACATCAATGCGCTGGATCAGTTCCCCGACGAGTGGAAGATCCAACTCGCGTGGATGCGCCAATCGCCGCCCGATACGCCCAACCCCGGCCTGGCGTTCACCATGCGCTTGCGACAACTCAGAACGCTCTTGTCGGAAGGGATCGAGTCGGGCGACATCCGCATCGAGGATTCGCCGTCGCTGTCGATGCTGGCGCGCTACGTCATGGACGCGTTGTGGGTACCGGAAAACATCGTGCGGGCTCAGGGCAAGCACGCGGCGCTGCTCAATGCCCGCGACACGCTGGTGCGGGGCGCCGCCGAGCGTGACACTTCCGCGTCAATCTGACAACCAAGATTTCGAATACTCACCGGTAGGCGCACCCATCCACGCATACTTGCGGGGTGCGTGTTGCCGGACTCCGTGTCGTGGACTCCGCATTAACAACAGACCTCGTACTCGCGAGCTTTAAGTGTCGGCGTCCCAAGAGAGGGTTGAAATGACTGGTATCGAGCAGTTCCGTTATGACGGCAAGCGGGCGTTGGTGGTCGGAGGTGCCACCGGCATGGGCGCCGCTGCGGCCAGGATCGTGGGTGACCTCGGAGCCGAGGTGATCAACCTGGACTACGCGCCGGTCGACGCCGGCCTGGGGCGCGGAATCCAGGTCGACCTTCGGGACCCGGCGTCGATCGACAGGGCCCTCGAGGAGGTCGCCGGGCCCGTCGACGCACTGTTCTCTGCCGCCGGCATCGCCGACGGTCCGGACTTGATGAAGATTAACTTCATCGGTCACCGGCACGTGATCGACAAGCTGATCAGCAACGGCCAGCTAGGCCGCGGCGGCGCCATCTGCTTCATCTCCTCAGTGGCCGGCATCGGCTGGGAAACCGACTTGCCACGGCTTCAGGAGTTTTTGGCTACGCCCGACTTCGAATCGGCCGACGCATGGGTCAAAGCCCACGAAGCGGACAACTTCGGTCACTACGGCACCAGCAAGCAGGCGATCAACGCGTATGTCGCGACGCATGCATTCCCGTTCCTGGCCAAGGGCATCCGGATCAACGCGATCTGCCCGGGTCCGACCGACACTCCCCTCGCCCGGGCCAATGCCGACCTGTGGCTGTCGTTCGCGCAGGACTACCGCGAGGCCACCGGCACCGCGACGCACACGCCCGAGCAGATGGGCAACGTGATGGCGTTCCTCAACAGCGACGCCGCCGCAGGTGTCAACGGCGTGACCCTGCTCGTCGACTACGGACACGTCAACTCGTCGAACACTGGAACGTTCCCAGCGGGCAAGCCGATCATCGACTTGCTCATGGGCCGCGTCTCGCTGGGCTAGCCGTCGCGCATGTTTACTCCCGAGGACGCACGCAGGCTGATAGAAAAAGCGTGCAGGACAAACCTGCGTGCGTTGGGAGGTGCCTGGTGGGACGACGCTTCATCACCGCGGCGGTAAGCGCTTCATTGGTGGCGGCATCGTGCTCGGGGTGCTTTACCAGCGACAAGGCGACGCAGAAGACCGCTCGCATCACGGTCGACAACAACACCCGAACCTCGCATGCCGTCTCGTGCAGCCAGGTCAACTGGTTGTTGACGGCGAACATCAGCGCCGCGCCTGCGACTGTTCGCGTGCTGCTCAAGCTGGACTCGGAAACGCCCAAGGTTGAATCGGTCCATTTCGACAACTTCGCGGGCTTCTCCGGCGTCTCCGACTCCGGAGCCGGTCAGGCGAAGATCCGGTTTGCCAACGACACGTACACCATCACGGGAACGGCCGAAGGATCTCAGCTCAACGATCCACGCGTGTCCGTGACGGCCCCGTTCACCGTCGAAGTGGGTTGCTGAGCGACGAGCGTTGAGCAGCGGCTAGTCGGCATCCTCGTCGGGCGGCGGTTGAAACTCTTGCGCAGGGGGCGTTCTCTGCAGCCATGCTCTTAGCCGGATAAGTGGGCTGACGACGACGCCGGTGGCCAACAAGATCAGTAGGACGATAATTGCGGCGTTCACAATCTCAATGGTGACAGGTCGGGGTGGATTAGTGCACTGTTGGTATTCGGAGATTTGACGCAAGCGATACTAATTGCAAATGATGCTCCTGTTGCAGAAGTTGCTGGAATTGCACGCGAATGTGCGGCGTTGATTTCGCTATCTGCGCAGGTAGCCGGGTCGGATGTGGCAAATGCGCGATGTGGTCAGGTTTGAGATGGCTGTCGGTCGGCTATTTCAACAGAGCGTGTTCTCACCTCGATTGCGAGTTCGCGCTCGGAAAATCAAGCAACTAAGAAGGAGCTGAGCCCATCGTGAAGTTCACGACGACGACAATGAAGACGGCGATTGGTGCCGCGGGTATTGCCGCGGTGAGCCTCGCCACCGCAGGAACCGCTTCGGCCGCGCCCAACATTCAGGGATTCGGTGCCAGCGAGCCTCTGATCGACGGGCCGATGGTGACCAACTACACGGTGAGCAACCTGCAGCCAAGCAACATCGCGATTCCCGGCTTCACTCCGAAGGGAACGCTGTACCAAGCAGACGTCACCGTCCGGTCGGACGGCGGGATCGTCACACCGCAGGTGCGAGATTTCAGCGCTCGCGGGCCCAACGGTCAGACCTACAAATTGATCGACAACGTCGAGGTGCCAAACGGCCTCAACCCCGCGCCCATCGCTCAGGGCAGCGAGTCGAAGGGCACGTTGTACTTCGACGCAACGGGCGCGCCGCCGAACGGCGTCGTCTACAACGACGGACTGCAGGACATCCTGATGTGGACGTCGAACATGTCGGGTACGTCGCAGAACATGCCGGGCGCCTCGCCGAACGTGTCGGGAACATCGCCGACCAACCAGGGAACGTCGGCGCCTGGTGAGCCGGGTACCACCGGCCCCGCGCCGGGTGCGCTTCCCGCACCGGCAACGACCTAGCCCGCTGTGAAGTGTCTCCCCTCGCCACGACCGGCGAGGGGAGACATTTTTGTTGATGCGTTAAACCTGCAGTGCGGCATGGCTTTACCATTGACCTGGCTGAAATGCACCGGGAGGTTGGGCGAGAGCTAACACGGTCCCCGTTCCAATAGGGCCCGCGCTGTCGAACAGAGTCGCCGTCCCGGCCCCCACACCGTCGTTTCCGTAGTAACTCTGCGCAGCCAGTCCGATGTACTCACCTTCGGGCAATCGGCTAATCGCGACGGTGTAATCGGCATTGATGTACCGCAAGCCTGCTGTGCCCCAGTGCGTCAACGAACTGATGATGTCGCCGGCAACGGCGGCACGGGTGAACGGCGTGAGTGTGTGCCCTGCCACCATCGGGCGAAATATGCGCGTCCACGCGAACTTCTGCACACCAGGTTGTTCCCACTCAAGCGGAGGCATTCCTGCAGTGCCGGGGTAGGAGGTAGCGCTAGCGGTCCAGATGCCGAATGGCACCTCCGCTTCGAGAATCTCAGAGTTAGCCGGCATCGGAGGCATAGCCACGTGTGCGGACCACACCTGACCCTCGGGTTCGGCACCACGCCGCAAGAAGAGCGCGCTGGCTCGCGCGACAACTTGGCCGTTCTGCAACAGCGCGGCATCGACGAGTTTGATACGACGGCCCTCGCGTTGAATCGACGTCTCGATCGACACGGGTGCAATGGGCACCGGGCGCAGGAGATCAACCGTCAGTCGAGCCGGTTGAAGGTCGTCGTCGCCATGACGATCCAATGCCCAGCCCAGTAGCCCGCCGACGATCTGACCGCCCATGGTCTGGCCCCACGGTCCGCCGGTCATGGTTCCAGGAAGGTAAGAGTCGCCGTCGGCGGTGAAGAATGCGTCCACCCGCTCATGTTAGGGAGCGGCGGAATTGCACAGACCAGACCGGGCGCGCTTCGAGCCGCCCGGCAGCGCTCATAACGCGGCCACAGCGCAATCTGGGCGGTGCCCCATGGAACCGCGGCACTGTGAGCTATGGCAACAAGTGTCGTGGGTCGAATCAATCTTCGTGACGTGAGTGCGGCCGTTCGCGCCCGGCGGCGCTCACGGCTGCTGCACGCGGTCGTGGCCGTGCCGGCGATCATCGCCGCGCTGGCGTTTGTCGATGTCTTACCGCCGGGCACAAGCGAGATCGCAGTCGCATCCGCGTCGGTCGGGACGCTGGCCGCCGACGGTCCGATGCCGTCGCCCGTCCCGATGCCCCCGCCCCTTCCGCCCGGCCTTCCAGTACCTGCGCCCGTCGCCCAGGACTTCGCGACGGCGATGCAGGCGCTACAAAACCTCGCCGGGAATGGCGACGATGTCGCGCCATCCGATGACGGTGACGACTTCGACACCTCTCAGGCGCAGGATCAGCAGCAGCAGGAGTTACAGCAGCAACAGGATCAGCAAATCCAGAACCAGCTGAATACGAACGCAGTGATCCAGAACCAAGACAACTTGGACTCCGAGCAACTGACCCAGGAACAGAACGATGAAGCCCAGCAGCAATTCAATGACGGCGAGCAACAAGCCGAGCAGACCGAGATCGATGCCGGGCAGTAACGCGCGAATTTAGGATTGAAGGTCCGAACCGCCGGCGTCTGGTTCATCGTCCGCGGCTGGGGCACCGGCATCAGTGCGGGCGGAGGGATTCGAACCCTATTCAGCTACCTGCTTAACGGGTCGGAAGCCGCTCAACGTGCTGAAATACATAACCGTACTTTACTTGAGTTAACTGTAACTCCGGCCAAATTGAGGCCACGGCGCGGCCACGGGAGTCGCTCGGCCCATCGTTCGCCCGATTCGTCGTCGGTGGGCGGGCATAACGTCCGGGCGCACTTGAGAAAGGACAAATCATGATGCGACGCGCACTATTCCGCTTTCTGTTCACCGTCGAAGGCGACGAGCCGACGCCGGCGCACGAGGTCGACGCATGAAGACGTTCAGCCTGGCCGAAGTGGCCGAGATCGTGCTGCCGCCGGAATGGACTGACCCAGTGCGCTGGCTGGCGCGGCGCCTGAATCGCGGCGAGATCCGCGGATACAAGGTCGGCCATGTCTGGCGCATGACCGACGAGCACGTCGCCGAGCTCATCGAGCGTTACAGCAACACCGCGCTGGACCGGCGGCAGTCGACACCCATCACGCCAGCATCCGACACGTCGCTGCGCGTCGTGGACGGGTTGTCCGCGCGCTCACGGCGCCGACTAAGCCGGAGCGGATGATGAGCTGCGCTCAAGTAATCGGATTGTCCAGGCGGAACACACAATGAAACGCGCACTTGGTGGATACGCGGCACTGACCGCGCCCGCGCTCGCGCTCGGCGGGATCGTCACCGCGGCGGCGGCGGGTTCGGCGCGGCGGTCGTGCCGCTGATCTTCGTCGGCGCGATCGCCAAGTTCTGGGTCTGGATCGTCGCGGCACCGGCCGCGCTACGGGTGGTCGCGCTATAGGTAGTTATGGGACGCGCGCCGTGAAGATCAGCGTGGGAGGACGCACCAGGCGCGCGGTGCCACATTGCACCCAAAGAATGTGCGGCTGGTACACCCTTGTGGGACTTCTACACCAGCTGCGTTCCGCACGGTGAGCTCCGTCAGCGTAGACGCGACCGCAAAGGTTACAAAGTCGCGGATTATCCGAATGTCACAATCTGAGCGCAGGGCTCGTCCGTTTCGCCGAACGCACCCTGGCGGGCCTGCGCGCTGCGATCAGGCGCTGACCCGCCAGGAGGACGTGACTTTAGAACGAGCCGGCTGTGTTTCCGAACAGTGAGACGATGTCGTACAGCAAATTGGCTGTGTCAGCGGTGGCGTTGCCGTGCGCGAGCAACACTTCGGCCAGGTCGTTGCTAGAGCCATCACCGGCGATCGCGCTGTCGGGCGAGCCCGCGGCGCCGAAGGGGTCATTGACGTAGGCGACGTCGCTGCCGCCGCTGGCGGTCGCGGTGCTGTTGGCCGGGCCGTCGACGGAGGCGTAGTTGTCGTTGCCGCCGTACGCCGCGACATCGGAGTCGTTGGTGGTGTAGCTGGTGTCGGCGATGGCGGTGTTGTCGTTGCCCTCGCTCGCGGAGGCATACTCGTATTCACCGGTGGTGCTGCCGGACTCGCTGGCGTAGTTGCCGTTGCCGTCGAGGCCGTAGGAGCCGTCGTACTCGCCGCTGTTGTTGCCGACGTCGATGGCGGTGTCGTTGTTACCGTCCCCGCCCAATCCGTCCAGGCCGCCGGCGCCGGCGAACGCGCCGTCGTTGCCGCTGAGGCTGGCGTCGTTGGTGTTGTTGCCGATGTCGATGGCGGTGTCGTAGGCGCCAGTCCCGGTGCCTCCGTTC
>Ga0302178_10000730_pt1 | contig 28981 bp, 32 predicted proteins | sample I_Palsa_E1_3_FD_198790 | JGI IMG/M metagenome (GOLD analysis project Ga0302178, IMG submission 198790) | Peat permafrost microbial communities from Stordalen Mire near Abisko, Sweden - I_Palsa_E1_3 | ecosystem: Environmental > Terrestrial > Soil > Palsa > Peat permafrost | place: Sweden... | reverse complement strand
CGCCCCCCCGGTCAGCCGGTGCAGCCGGTGATCGAGCCGACCGGCTCGCAGTTGTCGGGGCTGTTGCCGCGCACGGGGGAAGTGGTCAACGTGGTGGTGGCGCCGCCGGGGGCGCCGATGCCGCCAGCGATGGCTGCGATGTTGCCGATGATCGCGGTACCCACCGCGGTAATCCACCCAGAGTCGTTGTAGATGCCGCCGCCAGACTCGCCGGCGTAGTTGCCGGAGACTGTGTCATCCGTAAGGCTCAGCTGGCCAGGGGGACTGCGATAGGGGGGTTCGTCGTCGATGCCGCCGCCATATGAGCTGGCCTTGTTGCCGGCGATCGTAGTGTCCGTGAAAGTGGCGGACGTACCGTCGATGAGGTAGATGCCAGCGCCATCCTGCGCGCTGTTCCCCCGGAAGACAGTGCCGGACACGCCCACTTGACTGTAGTTCTCGTAGAGGCCGCCGCCCTGGAGAGCGTGGTTGTCAAGAATCTCGCTTCCCGACAGGCCTATGTATTGATAGCTGTAGATGCCGCCTCCGTCCGTGGCGCTGTTGTCGCGGAGCACGCTGTCCGAGATGGACGTCCCGTTAACAGGGTCGCTCGCGACGGCGCCGCCCTGAGTGGCCGTGTTCCCGGTGAACGTGGAATGAATGATCTCCGCGTTGCCGTACTCGAAGATGGCGCCACCGGAACCGGCCGAGTTCCCGGTGAAGGTGGCACCGTTCACCGAGAGAAAGGCACCCGAGAATGCCTCGTCGATGGCGCCGCCGCTACCGCTGGCACCGGTCGTATTGTCAGTGAAGGTGCCCCCATTCACCGTGAGGCTGTTGAAGTCGTAACCGTTCAGCAGGATCGCGCCGCCGCCGCCGTCACGGAAGTTCAGCCCGTTGATGGTGACGTTGCCGGTGTTCAGCTGCAGGAGGACGGGCGGCGTGCCCGGCGCGGAAATGCCCTGCAGCGTCGCCCCGTTGCCGTCGATCACCAGATCGACGGTGACGACCGGCAGACCGTTCGCCAGGGCGTATACGCATCCGCTGGCCAGGCTCAGCGTCTCGCCGCTGGTGACAGCGTTCATCGCGCCGGTCAGCGCGCTGGCGCTGCACGTTACGGCGACCACGGCGGCCGGCGACTGCGCCGCCTGGGCGGCACCCGGGCCGGCCGCCACGATCGCGCCGCCCGCGACGATGCCCGCCACTGTTCTGGCCAGTTTTCTCACCATGTACCCGATACCCCCGTATACGAGTAAGACCATATGACTTGCCCCGTAATGGCGGCACCCTGCTGCGGGCAGCCTGGTGGCCGACCGTTTCTGAAGACAATAAAACAATACACGCTACCCAGCGTATGACGACCCGGCCATCACGCCAGTATTAGCGCCGAACCGTAACACGAAGGCGTCAAATCACCGGACTGATCCGGAGCACAAAGACAAAACGGAAGGAGTACGCAGCCGCCGTCCCGGCTATCGCACCGCCGTCAAACGCGGCGAGGCTGCGGTCGAACTCAGGACCCGGCGGGGACCGGCACGCCGCGCCGCTACGCGTGCACCGTTCCCCGGTTGTCGAAGGCCATGGCACGCTGCAGGGCAGCGGCCCGGAGGTCTGCGGGGATTTCGACGGGACCGCCCAGTCCGCTGGCATTGATGCCCGCTTGCGCTGCCTCCTCGACGACTCCGCCGACCAGGATCGCAAGGTCAGGGGTGCGGTGGAAGACCAGCACGCCGTGGTTGGCCAGCAGCACTGCCGGAACTCCCGGGATGACCGAGGCCCGGATGCCGGCCAGCGCCTTGTCAGACCCGCGTGGCCCGTAGCCGGCCACTGGCACGCCGGCCGCCAGTCCGAACATCGCCAGGGCTTCCACCCAGCACCCGATGGGACGGTGGGCCACCGCATAAGCGGTGGCGTACGGCGAGTGGGTATGCAGGACGCAGCCGACATCGGGGTGATCGTGATACATCGCCGTATGCATGGCGACCACGGCCCCCTGGATGGGCGGCAGGTCGCCTTCCAGCAGGGTTCCGTCCAGCCCCACGCGCACGACAGCGGAGGCGGGGTGGTTACGCAGCGAGGGGCCCGCGGTGAAATACATCTCCGCCGCCCCCGGAACCCGAAGGCTGACGTTGCCGTGCCCGTTCGCCGAGATCGCCCCGCTGGCGACCACGCGCTGAGCGGCATCGATAACCTGGCCGGCCAGATCCTTGTCCATAACGTCCCTCCCCTTGGGCACTGCGGCCGATCGCTGGCCTGAGACGCCAGGCACCTGCCCGGCCGTGCCTGGGCAAACGGTATCCCGCCCCCTTGCTGTGCCAGCCGGCCCGCAGCGAGGGCGCCGGCTGCCAGCACGGCCTACGGACGCCGGGTGGCTGCGCCGCCAGGAAGTGACGGGCGCTGGCCTTCTGCACCGGGAGACTCGAGGGCTGCCTGGCGTCTCGCCGGCCCACTCATTCAGCCGTGCTCGTGGCCGAGGTCGACGATGCAGAAACGGTTGCCGTCAGGGTCTGCCAGCACGACAAAGTCCGGGTCGTACGGATAGCTGTCCCAGTCAACCCGCTCAGCTCCCAGCGACACCAGCCGCGCCACTTCAGCAGCCTGCTCGGCCGCATCGGCCACGTGCAGGTCCAGGTGCACGCGCGGGTGTTCCTGCGGCGTGGTTTGGCTACGCTGCAGCGCGATCTTCGTCCCGGCGCCGGCGGGAGGCACCAGCACCGTCGCCCACCCGCCGGATCCGTCCTCGCGCAGCTCGTAGCCCAGCGCCTCGCACCAGAATTCCGACGCCCGCCGGACGTCACTGACGCCCAGAGCGATCAGTCCTATAGTCAGCACGCGCCGATTCTGCCAACCGCGCCCTCGCCCCCGCAACGGCTGTCCATTCCGTGCCCGGCGTAGGGCGGGGCGATGATCGGCCCCTTTGGTCTTGTACAAGCTCCCCGGGGGGCAACCGGGGTCAGGCTGCTGCGGCCATGATCTCCTCGGCGAAGATGCCGGGTGCCTCCAGCGGCGCGAAGTGACCGGCCGACGGCAGCGACCGCAATCGCACCTGGTCGAAGAAGTCCCCGAGCCGGTCCGACCATTCGACCGGGAACAGCGGATCGTGCCCGGGCCACAGCACCGTCGTGGGTACGTGTATCCGTCCGGCCTGCGGCGGTGCCTGCTCAGCCAGCGAGTGGGCTACCGAGCCTGCGCCGGACCGGTACCAGGCGATGGATGCGACGAACGCCCCCGGCGCGCAGTAGTGCGCGGCGAGACGATCGAGCGCCTGCTCGCTGAGTTCGAACGACGGCCCTGACCAGTGCGACCAGAAATGCGCCAGGTAAGCGCGGACGGCGCCGGGCCTGCCATCGATGAGCTGCTCCGCCAGGTCGAGCTGGTGAAAGGCCTGATACCAGAACTCGCGCTGCGCGGCGGCGTCCAGGATCCGCGCTCCGATGCCCGGCAGCGGCGGGGCGAGGACCAGGCCACGCAGCAGGCCTGGCTGGTCCGCCGCGACCGCCTGCCCGATCCGGCTGCCGATGTCATAGCCCGCGACCACTACCCCGCGCAGGCCGAGTTCCCCGATGAGGGCGACGACGCTGCGGGCCTGGGCTGCCGCTGAGTACGCGGCGGCCGGGCTGGCAGGATGCTTGTCCGATTCCCCGAAACCGCGCAGGTCGGGAACGATGACGTCAAGCCCGGCGAGCCGGGGGACCACCTCACGGTAATCATCCCGGTCCCCTGGCCAGCCGTGCAGGAGCAGCACCGGCGGCCCGCTCCCGCTCCGGTCGTAGGCGAGCCGGAAACCATCGGTCGCGTTGCTCACCTGCATGCTGCGAACCTATCTGCCGGCTCGTGGCGGCTCAGTCGTAGAAACCGAGGCGGCGCAGCTGCTTCGGGTCCCGCTGCCAGTCCTTGGCGATCTTGATGCGCAGGTCGAGGTAGACCCGCGTGCCCAGCAGCGCCTCGATCTGCCGGCGCGCCTGGCTGCCCACTTCCTTCAGCCGGGCGCCCTTGGCCCCGATGACGATGGCCTTCTGGCTGGGCCGTTCCACGTACATCAGCGCGTGCACGTCGATCAGGTCGTTACGTCCCGGGTGCGGGGCCATTTCCTCGACCACGACGGCGATCGAGTGCGGAAGCTCGTCGCGCACCCCCTCCAGGATCGCCTCGCGGATCAGCTCGGCCACCAGCTGCTGCTCCGGCTCGTCAGTGAGGTCACCGTCCGGGTACAAGGGCACGCCCAGCGGCAGGTGCGTGACGAGCACGTCGGCCAGCACGTCCAGCTGGAAGCCGGACACCGCGGAGACCGGCACCACGTCGGCCCACTGGCCGAGCTCCCCGACGGCGACAAGCTGCGCGACCACCTGGTCCCTGGATACCTGGTCCGTCTTGGTGACGATAGCGACCACGGGCGTCTTGCCCAGGCCGGCCAGCTCGCCGGCCAGGTACCGGTCACCAGGACCGATCCGCTCGTTGGCCGGCAGGCAGAAGCCGATCACGTCGACCTCGGTCAGCGTCGATCTCGCCAGGCTGTCGAGCCGCTCCCCGAGCAGCGTCCTGGGCCGGTGCAGGCCAGGCGTATCGATGATGACCAGCTGAGCGTCGGGCCGGTGCACGATGCCGCGGATGGCCCGCCGGGTCGTCTGCGGGCGGCTGCTCGTGATCGCGATCTTCGTGCCGACAAGGGCGTTCATCAGCGTCGACTTACCGACGTTGGGGCGGCCGACGAAGGACGCGAAGCCCGACCTGAACTCGGCCGGCTGCGGCGCCTGTGCGCCTGCTGGCTGAGATCCGCGCGGTCGTCCCACGCCAGTGATTCTCCCCTACTCAGGCGGCAGGGGCCGACGGCCGGGTGGCGTTGACGCTCCGGGCGGCGTTGATACGCGCGCCGCCGGTGGTACAGCGGTCAGGAAGGTACCGGAGTCAGGAAGCTGCCGGAGTCAGGGCCGCAGCGTCGCGCGCAGCGTGCCGTCCGGGCCGGCCAGAAACACGGTCGCGCCCGGCCCGATGTCGCGAACCGCGGCCAGATCGGCAGGGTCGGGCTCGTCCGCATCGCTGACCAGGACTGCCGCCTCCAGGCTGGCCGCACCGCTGGAGACTGCCATGGCGACCGCCAGCTGCAGCGCGGACAGACGCAGCGACGGCAGCGCCACCGCCGCGGCCGCGTAGGTACGGCCGGTCTCGTCACGCACCGCCGCGCCTTCGGCGGCCGCCACCCGGGCACGCGCGGAGCGAGCAAGAGTGATGATCTTGGTGTCCTCCGGGCCTGGCTGAGCCTCGCTCACGCGGCTAACTCTAATGCCGGCCTGCGCCGCGCTCAGGCCGACCCGCGCATGAACCAGCGAACTCCGGGCTAGGAGCCAAGTGCCAACGTCCACCAAAGACCGGCTTCTCCCGCGGCCCGTGCCGTCGCGTAGGTCGCCTGCGACCCGCACGCCGTGATCTGACCGTGAACGGCGGATCCACAGGCCCGGAACTTCCACGCGGCCTAGGCTGGCCGCCGCCGGATCGGAGGTACCGCGAGCGACGCCGCGAACGCTAGCAGGCAGACGACCGCGGCCAGCCCGAAGGCGCGGGCATATCCGCCGCTGAGTGCGGCCCGCTGGCCGAGGCCGACCAGGGCCGCAGTGCGATCGGTGGCGACGGTAGCCAGGATCGCGAGGCCCAGCGAGCCGCCCACCTGCCGGGACGTGTTGAGCACGCCGGACGCGAGTCCCGCCTGATGAGCCGGCACGCCCGCGGTCGCGGCCGCGGCCAGCGGGGTGAATAGCACACCCAGCGCGAGTGCGATGATGCAGCCCGGCCCGAATACCCGGCCCCAGTACGACGCGTGCGGATCTATCCGCGACATCCAGGCGAAGCCGACGACGGCGAGCAGCGTGCCAGTCATCAGCAGCGGCCGGACGCCGACCCTCGGCAGCAGGCGCGAGCTGGCCTGAGCACCCACGATGATCATGATTGTCATCGGCAGGAACGCCATACCGGCACGCAGCGCGCTGTAGCCGAGCACGTTCTGCAGGTACAGCGAAAGGAAATACCACATCGAGAAGAACGCGGCCCCGACCAGGAACATCACCGCGTTGGCGCCGGATACGGACCGGGAATGGAACAGGTCCAGCGGCACCAGCGGCACGCGGGCCAGGCGTAGCTCGATGACCGCGAAGACCGCCAGCAGGATGGCCGCCACCACCAGCAGCGCGACCGTCTGGGCCGAGCCCCAGGGGTGTGATTCGGTGCTGACGATGGCATAGATCAGCGCGCCAAGCCCGGCGGTGACGGTGACAGCCCCGGCAACGTCGAGGCGCCGCGCGGGCGCGGCACCGGGCACGGCACCGGGCACGGCACCGGAGCCGGCATCGGGGCCGGAGTGTGCGGTCTCGGTGAGCCACGCGAGGGCCGCTATCGCCGCGATCACCCCGATCGGGATGTTCACGAACAGCACCCAGCGCCAGGACAGCGCCGAGGTGAGGATGCCGCCCAGGATTGCTCCCGCGGCTCCGCCCGCGCCGGCCACCGCGCTCCAGATGCCGAGGGCCCTGGCCCGGCGATCCGGCGGGAAAGTCGTCACGATGATAGTGAGCGTCGCCGGTGACAGCAGAGCGCCGCCAATCCCCTGGACCGCCCGCGCTGTCGTCAGCCAGCCGGCCGTCTGGGCGACACCGCCGGCCAGGCTGGCCAGGGTGAACAGGCCGATCCCGGCAACGAAGACCCGGCGGCGGCCGAACAGGTCCGCGGCGCGCCCGCCCAGCAGCAGGAAGCCCGCGAACGTCAGCACGTAAGCGTTGACTACCCATTGCAAGCCCGTCGCGCTGTAGTGCAGTTCCCTGCCGATCGAAGGCAGCGCGACGTTGACGATCGACACGTCGAGCACGACCATAAACTGCGCCACGCAGGCGAGCGCGAGGATAAGCCCCTCAGGGACACGGGCACGCCGGCCGTCGCCGCCCGCGCCGCCGGCCTGCCGGGCTGTCACTTCCTGCTCAGTTGGCTCAGGCATCAGCACCGGCCTTGGGACCGGTCCCGCCGCGGGCTCCGCCAGCGTGCCGGGCAACCAGCTCGGCCGGAACCGGCACGACGATCGACTTGCGCAGCGTGCCAGGCGATTCTGGCTCGATCATGGCCGCCTGCATATATACATGACTCATGTTCATCATGATACATGCCTACCGTAGACTTGCAGGGTGATCTCAGCGGCGGACAAGGGCGGTGCCACGGCCCGCCGGGCACCAGGCGCGCCGTCCTTCCTGGACAGCACCTGGTATCTGCTGGCCAGGACCGGATCGCTTGCATACCAGCACTGGGCGGCCATGATCGCCGGCTTTGACGTGAGCCCCAGCCAGTACAAGGTGCTGATGACGCTCGGCGAGACCGGCCAGCTCTGCCAGCAGCGGCTGGCGGAACTGATCGGCGTCGACCCGCGCAACACCGTGCCGATTGTCGAGTCCCTCGTCGAGCGCGGCCTGATCGAGCGCGAGGTCGACCCGGCAGACCGCCGCCGCCGCGTGCTGGACCTGACCCGGACGGGTCGCAAGATCGCGCGCGATCTTGCCTCGATCGGTGCCGAGATCGAGCGGGACATCTTGCGCCCTTTGTCGCGGGCAGACCAGGACCGCCTGCGGCAAATGATGCTGGAGATACTGGATACACCCGCCGGCGCTGTCCGCCGGCTAGAGGTGTGAAGTGCCGCTTACTGGAGCGGGGCGCCGCCGAAGCTGATCTCGTTGCCATCGGGATCACGGTAGATCACCTTGCGTACGCCATTGCCGTACGTCTCCTGCGCCGCGGGCTCGATTCCCCGGGCACCGATGCCCTCGACTCGCTCATCGAGGTCATCGACGAACACCGTGTGCAGCGCATGGCCGGCCCGCCCGGGCAGCTCCTCGATGTAGAGATACCGGTGCCCGGCAAGCTCCCACACCGCCTCCGTCGCGTTCGGGAAGAACGCGGGCTCCGACCCCAGCAGCCGCTCATACCACGCGAGCGCGCGCCGGTAGTCACTCACCGCAACCCCGGCGAAAAGATCGACCGTCACCCCTTCACGCTAACCGCGCAACCGCGGGGGCGCGCACGCGCAGAAGAACTCGATCGCGTGATCGTGGCTGTTACTCGCCTCTTTTCGTGCTGGCTGGCGGTGCCGGGCCGGCTAGCGGTGCCGGGCTGACCGCATACTGCCGGTAAGGGGTAGTCCCGGACCGGGGAGGTCAGGTGAGCGGCAGCCTGTCCACGGCTGAGGAAGTCATTGACCGGCAGGCGAAGATCGAGCAGTTCCGGGGCCGCGAGATCGATTTCGCCACGGGCCGGGTCGTCCTGCATGCCTTGCGCTGTGACGGGGCTGCGCTGTGCGGCCGACACGGCGAGCACCTGACGCCTATCAGCCAGCCGTGGGACGCCAGCTACCTGCCGCACCTTCCCCGCTGCCGCGGCTGCCTGGCGCCCGGACTGCCCGGAGGGCTCCCGCCTCGCGGGTATAGCCAGGACAGTCCTGGCTGGCTCGGCCCGGGAGCGCCCGCGTCTGGCGTTGATGTCCGGGCGGCTTCGGGCACGGATGAGGAGATGGCCGGCGTGACCGGGCTGCGCCGCGTCCTGGCCGAGCATGACCTGCGGCGCTGGATGTTCACCGACCTGGTCATGGTCGACGGGAGCATCCGCGGTGGCTTTAGTCATCCGCTGACCATTCGCCCTGGCCTGCTGGCGGAGCGTCCTGCCAGCGCGCTGGCCACGTTCTTGCACGAGCAGCTGCACTGGCTGGAAGGGCCCGGCGTCGACGAGGCGATAGCCGAGGCCAGCCGGTGCTGGCCGGATCCCCCGCCGCCTCCGGCAGGTGCCCACGATGCCCGGTCCACCTGGCTGCACATGAGCGTGTGCGCGCTGGAATTCCAGAGCCTCAGCGAGATCATCGGCCCGGCCCAGGCGGCCACCGAACTGAGGGAGCTCGGGCGCTACTCCTGGATCTACGGCCAGATCATCGAGGACTCCGGCTGGTTCGCACGCTTCCTGCGCCGGCATGGCCTTAACGTGCCTGAGCAGCCGCCAGTTCCCCGCCGTTACTGCGGTGCAGACTGGTGGACCAGCAGCTAGCCCGGCGAGCCGGCCGGGCCGGATGGTCAGGCTCCGACGGCCAGGCGGACCGTCACCACGTCGCCCAGCTCAAGCCCTTCGGCCGTCCGTACCCGGGCCTTCACCGGCACGATGTACCGCCCGTCCTTGGGGAACAGCGACGTCTTCCACCCGGTGCCCCCGATCTGCGCCGTGACCGGAATCATGCCCCAGCCATAGGTCACGAACACCGAGGCCGCCTCCAGTTCACTGCACTCCTCTTCCGGGACGGTGATGAAATGCCACGGCGCCGGGCCTTTCCAGAACCACATCTCGCCGCTGAACTCCAGGTTCATCTGAACTCCAGGGTCATCCGAACTCCAGGGTCATCCGATGTCTCCGCGGCTATTCGGGGTCGTTGCGTGCCATCTGCGCGGCGCGCAGTTCGGCATGCATCTCCCATGGCGCCTGCGGCAGGGCGTGCCCGGTCTCCAGCAGCGATTTGAGGTTGGCCAGCACACCGGGCCACCCGGCCGAGACTGCCTGCAGGGCGTCCTGGCCGGCCAGGTTTTCGTGGGTTACGGTCAGCCGGACGATGTCCCGGTGCGGCTCGATGTGGAACGTCACCGCTGACGGGCCGTCGTCGGGCTGGGCGCCGGGTGCGTCGAACGTCATGACGAGACGCGTGGGGGGCGTCGACTCAAGCACCGTCCCGACGACATCAGCGATGCCCGAGCCGTCAACACGCCGGTGTTCCCAGGACGACCCAGCCTGCCAGTCAGAGACGTTGCTGTGGCCCCAGTACTCGGCGCTGAGGCCGGCGTCGGTCAGCGCGTGCCAGACGCGCTCCGGGGTGCTCTGGATGTAGGTGACGTACACGAAGTTCGGCTTGCGTGCGGTCATGTCCGGCTCCTCTGCCTGTCGCTTTACGGCGTCGAGTGCTTGCAGGCGGGGCTGGTCGAACGGCGCGATCCACCGCTGCTGGATGCCGTGGATCGGGACCGGGTTGAGGTAATGCAGCTTCTCCCGGCCGCGCCGCACCGCGGTGATCAAGTTCGCTTCCGCCAGCACCGTCAGGTGCTGAGTGGCCGACTGACGCGCCATTTCGAGCTGCCCGCACAGGCTCCGCAGCGTCTGCCCGTTCTCCAGGCGAAGGCTGTCCAGCAGCCGCCGGCGGGTCGGATCGGCGAGCGCCTTGAACACCCTGTCCACGTCGCTGGTCACGGCGAACATTATGCAGGCAATTGCCTGCCTAATGTCAAGGGGGCCCGCAGATGGCAGCGGTGATCCAGCATGCGGGCGCGGGCACGGCGGCGGCCGTGCCCCGCGCGCCGGGCCGGACCGCGGCGGCGCGATCCGGGCCCGGCGCGACCGGCCCCGCGGGCGCGGTCAGCCGCCCGCCGTCTCCGTGCCGTCGGGCGCCGCTGCGGGCCCGGTGCGCTGCACTGTCACGGTCCCGATCCTGTTCCGCCGCCCGGCCAGGCTCTCCGCGGTCAGTTTCAGGCCGGCCACCGTCGCCATCGACCCGGCGATCGGCACCCTGCCCAGCCGCTGGGCCAGCAGGCCGCCCACGGTCTCCACGTCCTCGGCCTCGATGCGGACGTCGAACAGCTCCTCAAGTTCCTCCACCGGCAGCCGGGCGGTGACCCTGGCGTGCTGCCCGTCCTCGATCCACTCCACCGGCGGCTGCTCTTGGTCGTACTCGTCGGTGATCTCCCCAACGATCTCCTCCAGGATGTCCTCGATGGTGACCAGCCCCGCGGTGCCGCCGTACTCGTCGATCACGATCGCGAGATGAATCTGCCGGGCCTGCATCTCCTTGAGCAGCTCATCAACCGGCTTGCTCTCGGGCACGAAGGTGGCCGGCCGCATGATCGAGGAGACCTGCTCGACGGACTCGCATTCCCTGTGCAGCTGACTCCGGGCCACGATGTCCTTCAGGTAGGCGATCCCGACCACGTCATCCAGGTTCTCGCCGATCACCGGAACGCGGGAAAAACCGCTGCGCAGGGCAAGCGAAAGCGCGCGGCCCAGCGTCTTGTCCCGCTCAACGAACACCATGTCGGTGCGCGGCACCATGACCTCCCGCACGATCGTGTCACCGAGCTCGAACACCGAGTGGATCATGGCGCGCTCGCCGGGCTCGATGACCTGGCGCTGCTCAAGCAGGTCCACGAGCCCGCGCAGGTCCGCTTCGGATCCGGACGCCCCCCGGCCAGGACCCAGCTTGCGGCCGGTGGCCCCGAGGAACCGCGGGAGCGGCCCGAGGAAGCGAACGACAGGATGCAGAACGGCCGCAGCGGCGAGGGCCACCCGCGCCGGGTTGCGCCGTTCCGCGGCGCGGGGGACCAGCCCGGTCGCCACGTAGATCGCCGCGATCATGATCGCGGCGGTGATCGCGAACGCCCGCCAGCCGGGTCCGATCACGTGCAGCAGCACCACGGTCAGCAAGACGGTCGCCCCCGCCTCGCCTGCCACCCTGGCCAGGGACAGCACGCTCAGGTAACGCGGCACCTCGGCGAGCACGGCCTGCAACGGCGACGAGCCCTCCGCTGCCGTGCGGCGGCCTAGTTCCTTCGCGCCTGCCCTGGAGACCCGGAGCAGCGCGACGTCAGCGGTTGCGCAGCACCCGGCCAGGACGATCAGCGCAAGCGCGGCGACGGCCAGCCAGCCCATCGCGCCCTCACCCTTGCCCTTCTTGCCCTTCTTGGCTTTCCGGGTCACCGGATCCGCGCTCCGAGCGCCATGCCGCGAGCAGCTTGTCCTGCAGGCCGAACATCGCGGCGTGCTCGTCCGGATCTGCGTGATCGTAACCGAGCAGGTGCAGTATGCCGTGCGTGCACAGCAGCTCGAGCTCGTCCTGCACGTCATGGCCCGCCTTGCTGGCCTGCTCGGCGGCGACCTGCGGGCACAGCACCACGTCGCCGAGCAGCCCGGGCAGCGGGCCCGGCTCGGCGCTCCCCCGGTCGGCGCGTGCGCCCGCCGGGTGCGGCGGCCGCAGCTCGTCCATGGGGAACGCGAGCACGTCCGTGGGACCCGGCTCGCCCAGCCAGCGCTCGTGCAGGTCGGCCATGGCCGGCTCGTCGACGAGCAGCACGGAAAGCTCGACCAGCGGATGCACGCGCATCCCGTCGAGCACATGGCGGGCCAGGGCGGCCAGGCAAGCCTCATCCACCGCGGCACCCGACTCGTTGGCGATCTCGATGCTCACTGGGCCGTCACCGGGCACGGGTGCCAGTGCGGCGGGACCGGCCACCCGCGATCCGTTCTGAATTTGCGACATCTTCCTGGCGTGCGTCGTACCTCTCGTAGGCGTCCACGATGTCCGCCACCAGCTTGTGCCGGACGACATCGTGGCTGGTCAGTCGCGAGAAGTAGACGTCATCGACGCCGTCGAGTATGTCCTGTACCAGCCGCAGGCCGCTGAGGTTCCCGGCCGGGAGATCTACCTGGGTGACATCCCCCGTGACGACGATCCTGGAGCCGAAGCCGAGCCGGGTGAGGAACATCTTCATCTGCTCGGGCGAGGTGTTCTGCGCCTCGTCGAGAATGATGAACGCGTCGTTCAGCGTGCGGCCCCGCATGTACGCGAGCGGGGCGATCTCGATGGTCCCGGCGGCGAGCAGCTGGGGGATCGTGTCGGAATCGAGCATGTCATGCAGGGCGTCGTAGAGCGGCCGGAGATACGGGTCGATCTTCTCGTACAGCGTGCCGGGCAGGAAGCCCAGCCGCTCCCCCGCCTCCACGGCCGGCCGGGTGAGGATAATCCGGGTTACCTCCTTGGCCTGCAGCGCGCGCACCGCCTTGGCCATCGCGAGGTAAGTCTTCCCGGTTCCGGCCGGCCCGATGGCGAAGACGATCGTGTGCGAGTCGATGGCATCGACATAGCGCTTCTGGTTCAGCGTCTTCGGCCGGATCGTCCGGCCGCGAGCGGACAGGATGTCCAGTGTCAGCACTTCGTCGGGCCGCGCAGCTGGCCGCCTGCGCAGCATGGAGATGGTCCGCTCAACCACGTCCACGGACAGCTCGGTCCCGCTGGCCGCGAGCTTGGTCAGCTCGCCGAAGAGCCTGGCGACCAGCGCAGTCTCCGCTTCCGGGCCGGTCACCGTTATCTCATTGCCGCGGACATGAATGTCGGCGGCAAAATCACGCTCGATTACCTGAAGCAGTTCGTCGCCAGATCCGAGCAGGATCACCATCGAGTGGTCATCCGGAATGACGATCTTTACCCGGGTGTCGCTTTTGCCCGATGGAATGTCACGGTTCGCCGAATCGCCTGAGTCGCGCGCCAATTGCCTTTCCCCGCCCGGGCGCTGCCGCGCCCGCATGTTCGGCATTCTATCTGCCGTGCCTCATCCAGGCGGCCAGGCCATCGCCCGGCCACCGAGAACGTGTGCGTGCACATGCTGGACTGTCTGCCCAGCCTGCGGGCCGGTATTGAAGATTACCCGGTATCCCGTCCCGTCGACTCCGGCGGCCACGGCGACCCGGTGCGCCTGAGCCGCGACCTCGTCAAGCAACCCCGCTCCCGCCCCGGCGAGCGCGGCGAGATCAGGGTAGTGATCTTTGGGTATGACAAGCACATGGGTCGGCGCCTGCGGGCTGATATCGCGGAACGCTATCGTGCGCGGACTCTCCAGCACGCGGGCCGCCGCGGTCTCACCCGTGGCGATGCTGCAGAAGAGGCAGTCGGTCATGCAACGATCTTAACTTGTGACGCGTCCATGTGACTGCTGACATATATGGTTGCTCTACTGCGAATCCTCGGCGGGTCGCGCGCGCACACGGGAGCAGGCAGACCGTTGTCTCCGTGTCCCAAGGTGCCCTACCTGCGGTGATTCGAGACGGTGCACGGTGATGCGGGAGATACGGACTCGGCATGGAATGGACGTGGGGGGCGGAGGATCGTTGAGGCCAGTCGGCTGGCAGGGTTCCGGCGCGAAAACCCGATATGACGGCAGGTGAACCGGAAGACGCCTCCGGGCGTCCAACTCAAGTGACCGAAACCCTGCTGGCGGAAACCGCGCTGGGAACGGTCACTGCCGATTGGGATGCCGACCGGGCGGTGACCGCGCTCTACAGCACCCACTACCGCTCGCTCGTCCGGCTCGCTGCCCTGCTGCTGCGCGACGTCTCCACTGCGGAGGAAGTCGTGCAGGATTCGTTCGTCGCGATGCACGGCGGCTGGCGTCGGCTCAGGGACAGCGACAAGGCACTCTCGTATCTGCGCCAGTCAGTGGTGAACAGGTCCCGTTCCGTGCTGCGGCACCGCATAGTCGTGGACCGGAACGCGCCGAAGCCCGCCCCTGACATGCCCAGCGCCGAGCAGGGCGCGATCACCCTGCTGGAACGCTCGGCTGTGGTGACGGCTCTCCGGACGCTTCCCGCGCGGCAGCGTGAAGCGCTCGTGCTGCGCTATTACGGAGACCTTTCGGAGGCCCAGATCGCCGCGGCTATGGGTATCAGCAGGGGTGCAGTCAAGAGCCACACGGCGAGGGCAATGTCCTCGCTGCGCACCGTGCTGGAGCAGGACGTATGACGAAAGCTTGGGAGGCTACGGCGAAAGCCTGGGCGACTACGGAAGGCCTGGAGCGGAATCGATGACACATCCGACTCGTGAGCACGAGGAGCGGCTGCGGCGCGCGCTGCGCGCGGCGGCGGACTCGGTCGAGCCAGCGGCAGACGGCCTGGGGCGGATCCGCGCCAGGCTGACGCCGCCGCGGCCGCTCGTCGCCGCCTGGATGGTGTCCGGGACTGAGCCTGCCGCGCTCCGCCTGCGGTTCGCGCTGACCTCCCTCCGCCTGCGGATCGGCCTTGCGCTCGGTCCTGCGCTCCGTCATCTTCAGCCCGCGCTCCGTCATCTCCAGCCCGCGTTCCGCCACGTCCGGCCCGCGTTTAGCAAGATCGGGCCTGCGCTAGGCAGCCTCGGGTCTGCCCGCGACAAGCTACGGACCCGTCCGACGTGGCTACGTCTCGCCGCCTCGATGGCCGCCTTCCTCGTGATAATCGGATCCGGCGCGCTCGCGATCAGCAAGCTGCAGCAATCGATTACGCCGACTGGTTCCTTGACGGGTGTTGCCCGGGGCCAGGGGCATCCCGGTGCTACGGGCACTGGCGGGCTCAGCGGCAGCGGGCACCCATTGAAGGTTCCTGGCTGGCCAGCCCTGCCGCCGCTGCCACGTGGAGAGCTCCCGCCGGCAATTTTCCCGAGCAAGGCGAGCCCGACGCCGACGCCCACCTGCACGCCGACACCGACGCCGACGCCCACGCCGACCCCCACGCCCACGCCGACGCCCACCCCGACGCCCACGCCGACGCCCACGCCGACGCCGACGGGTACGCCGACCCCCACGACGAGTCCCACGGTCAGCCCGAGCCCGGGAGCGAGCTCGGTGCCCACCGGGGGCGGCGTGAGCGAGGCGCTGGGCGCGGCTGTTCCCCTGTCTGGCTCTGGCTCCGCCACCGGCGCGTCGCCCGGTACGAACAAGAAGGCCTGCTAGCCCGTGCGCTCCCCGCTCAGGTCCAGCGATCACAGGCGCTGAGCAGAAGCGCCGCGGCGACCGCACCGGCCGATGAGGCCCGCAGCACGGACGGCCCCAGCCGGGCGCTCACGGCGCCGGCCTTGGCCAGCCGGGCGGCCTCCGCCGGGCTGACGCCGCCCTCCGGCCCGACGACGACGACGATGTCGCCGCTGGCCGGCACTGGCAGGCTGCGCAGCCCGGCCGGCCCGCCGGGATCGAGGACGATCGCGAGGCTGGCGGCCGCCGCCAGCCGGGCCACGCCCGGGGTTTCCGCCAGCGCGGTGATCTCGGGGAACCTGGCACGGCGTGCCTGCTTCGCCGCCTGGATGGCGGTCACCTGCCAGCGCGCGAGTGCTCGCTGCCCGCGGTCGCCGCGCCACCTGGCCACGCACCGCTCGGCTGCCCACGGCACCACGACGTCTACCCCGACCTCGGTCATGATCTCGACGGCGAGCTCCCCGCGGTCCCCCTTGGGGATCGCCTGCACCACGACGATCCTCGGGTTCGGCGGCGGCTCGGCGCGCCTGGCCAGCACGGCGAGTTCCAGCAGGTCAGATCGGCTGCCGGTGACCACGCATTCCGCGAGCGTCCCGTGGCCGTCCGTCACGTCGACGCGTTCTCCTGCTGCGAGCCTGCGCACTGTCGCGGCATGCCGCCCCTCTGCGCCGGACAGCACGATGCGGTCGTCCCGCAGCTGAGCAGCATCGGCCACGAAGACGGGCGGTCTCAGCGCCGGCTCCGCGAAACCCGGCCCCCTGAAACCCGCCCTCCTGAAGGCCGCCCTCCTGAGAGCCGGCTCACTGAAGGCCGGCCAGCACCGGCCGGCTCAGCGGCCGTTGAAGGCATCACGCAGCCGGGAGAAGAACCCCTGCCCGCCGGGGGCGAACTTGCCCGGCGGAGCCTCCTCGCCGCGGAGCCTGGCTAGCTCCCGCATCAGGTTCTCCTGGTCGGGCTCCAGCTTGGTCGGCGTCTCCACGGTCACGTGGATCAGCAGATCACCGCGGCCGTGCGCGTTCAGGTGCGCGGAGCCCAGGTTGTACAGCGGGATCGCCTGACCGGATTGCGTGCCAGGGCGGATGTCCACGTCTGCCGGGCCATCCAGCGTCTCCACTTGCAGGGTCGCGCCCAGGGCGGCCGCGACCATCGGGATCGTCACCGTGCAATGCAGGTCGTCGCCCTGGCGCTCGAAGATCGCGTGCGGCCGCTGGACAATCTCCAGGAACAAGTCGCCGGGCGGCCCGCCGCCTGCACCGGTCTCGCCCTCGCCGGCCAGCTGGATGTGCGTCCCGTCCTCGACCCCGGCCGGGATCCGCACCTTGATGTTGCGGCGGGTCCTGACCCGCCCGTCAGCGTCGCATTCAGGGCACGGGCGGCGGATCACGGTACCGAATCCGCCGCAGCCCGGGCATGGCCGCGACACCATCGCCTGGCCCAGGAAGGACCTGGTCACCTGGCTGATCTCGCCGCGGCCGCCGCATACGTCACAGGTCTGCGGGTGAGTGCCGGGGGCCGTTCCCTCGCCCGAGCAGGTAGGGCAGACGACCGCCGTGTCCACGGCCAGGTCCTTAGTGATGCCGAACGCGCACTCGGACAGGTCAAGCTCCACCCTGATGGTGGCGTTACGGCCGCGGCGGGCACGGCTCCGCGGGCCGCGGGTGCCTGCCGTGCCCCCGAAGAATGCATCCATGATGTCGCTGAACGGGAACCCGGCCGCGAACCCGCCCTGGCTCGCGCCGCCCGGTGCGAACGGATCGGCGCCCAGGTCGTACATCTGCCGCTTCTCGGTGTCGGAGAGCACCTCGTAGGCCTGGGTGATCTCCTTAAACCGCTCCTGGGTCTGCGGGTCGGGATTGATGTCCGGATGCAGCTCGCGGGCGAGCCGCCGGTACGCCTTCTTGATCTCATCGGCGTCCGCATCCCGGCGGACGCCCAGGATCCCGTAATAGTCGTTAGCCACCAGGACCCCTACGACTCGGCCAGGATCTGGCCCACGTACCGTGCCACCGCGCGCACCGCTCCCATCGCTGTCGGGTAGTCCATCCGGGTCGGGCCGAGCACGCCGAGCTTCGCCAGGGCCTGGTCGCCGGAGCCGTATCCCACCGCCACCACCGAGGTGCTCCGCAGCCCCTGGACCTGATTCTCCGCGCCGATCCGCACGGTTACGGATGCCTCGTCGCCGGACTCGCCGAGCAGGCGCATCAGCACCACCTGTTCCTCCAGTGCCTCAAGGACCTCGTGCAGCCCCCGGGAGAAGTCGGCGGGCGTGAGATTGGCCGCCCCGCCGACAACGATTCTCTCCTCATGCCGCTCGACCAGGCTCTCCAGGATCACCGAGAACACGGCAGCCGCGTTCGCGCGCTCGCCGGGCGTGATCCGCTCGGGGAGATCCGCGACCACCGACGCTACCTCGGTCAGCCTGCGCCCGTCGAGGCAGGCGTTCAGAACCGCGCGTAGCTGGGTGATCGCATCCTCGGAGATCCGGCTGGGCAGGTCGACCGACCGCTGCTCGACCCGGCCGGTGTCGGTGATCAGCACGAGCAGCAGCCGCCGGTCCGTCAGCGGCACCAGCTCGATGTGCCGCACCGCCGACCTGGTCAGCGAGGGGTACTGGACCACGGCGACCTGGCGGGTCAGCTGCGCGAGCAGCCGCACCGTCCGCATCACGACGTCGTCGAGGTCGTAGGCGCCGGCCAGGAACGTCTCGATGGCCCGGCGCTCTGCCGCCGAGAACGGCTTCACCCCGGGCAGCCGGTCGACGAACAGCCGGTAGCCCTTGTCCGTCGGCACCCGGCCCGCGCTGGTGTGCGGCTGCACGATAAAGCCCTGCTCCTCGAGCACGGCCATGTCGTTGCGGATCGTTGCCGGGGACACGTCCAGATTGTGCCGGTCGACGATGGACTTCGAGCCGACCGGCTCGTTGGTCGACACGTAGTCCTCCACGATGGCGCGCAGGACCGCCAGCTTCCTGTCGTCTAGCACCTGCCCACCTCCCTGGCACTCTTGCGTCCCGAGTGCCAAGTGTAGGGGGCGCTGGATGCTGGGACACCTTTCCGCGGGCGGCAGCGTTACCGAAGCGGGACGCCGGCAGCATTTTGGCGGGCGGCACGGCGGCAGCGGCACGGCGGCAGCGGCACGGCGCCGGAACCGCTTTTGTCAGCGCCGGCCACGCGGAGTTAGCGTGGAGCCGGCAGGGAGGAGCAGGCGAGGCAGATGGCGAGCTATCGATCTCGGCAGCGACACCGGGCGCAGGCAGGCTCGATGCCCGCGCTGCGCGAGATCCCGGACCGGCCAGCCCTCCTGCCACCGGACGGCGGCAACAATGCCCGGCTGGCGATGCTCTGCTATCTGGGCGTGCCATTCCTCGGCTTCCTCGCCCCGCTGGCCTGTTACCTGGCAAGCGGGCGCGCGCCTGAGGTCCGCTGGCACGCCCTGCAGGCTCTCAATCTGTGGTTCACGGCGGTCCTGTACACCATCTGCGCGCTGATCATCGGCGCCATGCTGGCGCTGGATGCCATCGGCGTCGCCCTGATCATCGTGACGCCGCTGGCAGTTGCGCTATGGCTGGCCGCGCTCCGCTTCCTCATCCGCGCCGCGGTTGCGGCGGACCGGGGCGACCGCTACGAGATACCTTCCTGGCTCTGCGCCACGGTATTCCGCTAGAACGAACCCGCACCGAGAACGAGCCCGGACCGGCCAGTCCAGCCCGCCTGGCTCAGCTCAGCCGCCCGCCAGCCCGGCCGCCCAGGTCACTCGGCCGCCCGGCTCAGCCGGTCAGTCCGCGGATCACAGCGTCGGCCAGCAGGCGGCCCCGCCTGGTCAGGACGACCCGTCCGGCGGTGAACGCGGCCCGGTCTGCCAGGCCGTCGGCAACCGCGGCGGCGGCGGCGCTCGTCCCGGCCTGATCGAGCTCGGTGACCGGCAGCCCGGCCGCGAGCCGGGTCTGCAGCATGATCCGCTCGGTGCTGCGCTCCCGGGGCGTCAGGATCTCGCGTGCCTGCCCCGGGCTCGTCCCGGCGGCCAGCCGCGCGGCGTACCCGGCCGGATGCCTGACGTTCCACCAGCGGGTGCCGCCGACGTGGCTGTGCGCGCCAGGGCCGATCCCCCACCAGTCGCCGTCGGTCCAGTACAGCAGGTTGTGCCGGCAGGCCGAGGCGTCGCCTGCCGCCCAGTTGGAGATCTCGTACCAGCGCAGGCCCGCCGCGCCGAACAGCTCATCGGCCGCCAGGTAGCGGTCAGCCATCGCATCGTCGTCCGGGGCGGGCATCTCGCCCCGCCTGATCCGGGCGGCCAGCCTGGTGCCCTCCTCCACGATGAGCGCGTAGGCCGAGATGTGGTCCGGGCTTGCGGCCAGGGCAGCCGCCGCCGACTCCGCCCAGTCAGCATCCGTCTCACCCGGGGTCCCGTAGATCAGGTCAAGGCTGACGTGCTCGAACCCCGCATCGCGGGCCCATGCCGCGCAGCGGGCCGGCCGCCCTGGCTCATGCACCCGATCGAGAACGGATAGCACGTGCCGCACCGAACTTTGCATGCCGAACGACATCCGGGTGAATCCGCTGCCGCGCAGCACCGCCAGCGTCTCCTCGGTCACGGTTTCCGGATTGGCCTCGGCGGTGACCTCAGCTCCCGGCGCAAGGCCGAACTCGGCATCGACGGCGCGCAGGATCGCGCCGAGCTGGGCCGGCGGCAGCAGCGTCGGAGTCCCGCCGCCGAAGAAAACGGTGCTCACCGGGATGTCGGCGGTGCCGAGCACCCGCCTGGCCAGCCGGATCTCCTCGATGGCCAGGCCGGCATAGGACTCCCGGGATGCCCCCGGACCGAGCTCGGCCGCCGTGTACGTGTTGAAATCGCAGTAGCCGCACCGGGTCACGCAGAACGGCACATGCACGTAGATGCCGAACGGGCGCTGGCCGGCGCCGTCGATCGCCCCGGGCGGCAACGCGCCGTCGGCGGGGACAGGCGTCCCGTCAGGCGGCGCACCGGGCACGGTCAGGCCATCCGCACGGTCATGCCGCCCGCACCATCAGGACCGCCCGCGCGAGCCGGCCAGGCGCGGCCGGGGCTAGGCGCTGACTCTGCCGAGCACCTGCTGGCCGATCTCGTCCCATTTCTCCCCTCGCCCCGCCACCCGCAGCAGCCTGCGCATCAGGTCCTGGTCACCATAGAAGGCGCGCATCGACTCGGCGACGGTGACCCGCTCAGCCGGGCAGTCGATGACCTCCACACCGTCCCCGGCGCCGACAGCGCCCTCCTGGAGCACGCGCAGGTACGCTCCCGGCCGGCCGGCCGCCGCGAACCGTTTCACCCAGAACCGCTCGTCCATCCAGGAGTGGAAGGTGACGCACGGGACCCGCGGGCCGGTGATCTGGACGACGGCACTGCCGAGCTGCCAGGTCTCCCCGATCAGGGCGCCGGAGATTTCGAGCCCGGCCGTGGTGATGTTCTCGCCGAACATGCCGTTGCGCAGTTCGCGCCCGAGCCGCTCCGTCCACCAGTCGATATCTTCCCTGGCGTAGGCGTACACGGCCTGCTCGCGGCCGCCGTGGTTCTCCTTGTCGACGCACTCGTCGCCGTCCAGGCCGAGCAGGCCAACCCGGACCGGGCCGACCGCGGGCTGCTTGTCGATCGCCGTCCGGGCCGGCTTGCCGCCGACCACCAGGTCGGCCTCACGGCCGGTGTTCACCGAGATCACCCGCGCACTCGCCATAAGCCGCACGCTATCCGCCGCGCGTGCCAGGAACAAAACCGCCGCCTGGGCAAACCGCCCGGCCAGCGACCTGGCCATGGCTGAGGGGACCGGCCGCACGCTGGTCAGGCTACGGCCGGTATGCGTCGCGCCGATGGTCGATGTGGAGCACGACGACTTCATGGCTGTCCTCGATGATGCGGTATCGCACCCGGTACTCACCGCGCCGGGCCCGCCACAGGCCCTCGAACGGGGGGCGCAACGGCGCCCCGACGACCCTCGGCCGTTCCAGCAGCGGGCCGGAGATGAACTCCCATGCAGCGAAGCCCGCCGGCGACGGCAGCGACTGACTCAGCGCCCGCCGGGCACTGGGCGCTACGACGAGCTGGTATGGGCGCTGTTGCCCGGCTGCAGGGTGAGCAGCGTCAGGCACCGCGCCGCTCACGGCGGCGGCGCTCTTCCATCAAGGCAGCCATTTCTTCGCCGGGAATTGCCTCTCCGGCCGCGACCTGGGCGTCCGCCTCCCGGACCTCGGCTATGGCGTGCGGGTCCGACAGCAGCTCCAGGGTCGCCTCGATCGACTCCAGATCCTCGGCCGATAGCAACACCACGTACTCGCGGCCGTTGCGGGTGATATGGACGCGTTCGTGGGTTCGGTCAACCTCGTCGGCTATCTCAGACAGCCGCGCCTTGACCTCGGAAAGCGGCATCGTGCGCATAGACCATAATTCTAGTCCATGGTGAGGGGGTTGTCGCTCCCAACGCACGTCGCCCGGCCTACGGATCTGAAGGCGTTGGTGCGGGCCAGATCCCGTTATGCTAAAGATTCGGCCCACTCGCGAGAGCGCCCACGACATTGAACTTGGGGACATGCGATGACAGCAGGCGGATACGGCCAGATGCGGGCGTCCGACAGGGACAGGGACGGCGCGAACACGCTGCTGCAGTCCGCGTACGCGGAAGGCAGGCTGACCAAGGACGAGTACGACGACCGGACCGGGCGGCTGTTTCAGTCGCAGACTTACGCGCAGCTGCAGGCGCTGACCGCCGACCTGCCCGGCCATTTCCCCGGTGCGCCGATGGCGCCGCAGATGGTGCAGTACGCCGCGGCGTCGCAGCGGACGAACCCGCTCGCAGTCGCTGCCCTGGCGTGCGGGATAGGCCAGGTCTTCTTCTGGTTTTTCGCGGCGATACCGGCCGTGGTGCTCGGCCATATCGCCCGCCGCCAGATCCGCGAGACCGGGGATGCCGGCCAGGGCATGGCTACGGCCGGGCTCGTGCTTGGCTGGATCGGCATCATCCTGACAGTGCTTCTCGTGGTCGGCCTCGCAGCGCTGGTCACGGTGGCTAGCACGCATAGCGGTCAGATCGCTCACGCCCGGCCAGCCCAGCCGTAGCTGAGCGCAGCATCGGGCAGCGGTGAGTCCCGGCCGGCCGGTCAGCGTTTCCGGTCCGGCCCCTGATCGGTGGACAGCGCAGCGACGAAGGCCTCCTGCGGCACCTCGACCCGCCCGATGGTCTTCATCCGCTTCTTGCCTTCCTTCTGCTTCTCCAGCAGCTTGCGCTTGCGGGTGATGTCGCCGCCATAGCACTTCGCGAGCACGTCCTTGCGCATCGCGCGGATGTTTTCCCGCGCGATGACCCGGGACCCGATCGCCGCCTGGATCGGCACCTCGAACTGCTGACGCGGGATCAGCTGCTTCAGCCGCGTTGTCATCGCGATCCCGTAGTCGCGCGCCTTGTCGGTGTGCACGATCTGGCTGAACGCGTCGACCGGCTGGCCCTGCAGCAGGATGTCGACCTTGACCAGGTCCGCATCCTGCTCGCCGGCCGGCTCGTAGTCCAGCGACGCGTAGCCGCGGGTGCGCGACTTCAGCTGGTCGAAGAAGTCGAAGATGATCTCCCCGAGCGGCAGCGTGTAGCGGATCTCGACCCGGTCGGCGGAGAGGTACTCCATGCCGAGCAGCACGCCGCGCCTGCCCTGGCACAGCTCCATGATCGTGCCGATGTACTCTTTCGGCGCGAGCACGGTAGCGCGCACCACCGGCTCGAATATCTGGCCGGCCTTGCCGTCGGGAAACTCGCTGGGGTTGGTGACGATCAGCTCGCTGCCGGTCTCGGTGACCACCCGGTAGACGACGTTCGGCGCGGTCGAGATCAGTGACAGGCCGCCCTCGCGCTCCAGCCGCTCACGGACGATCTCCATATGCAGCAGGCCGAGGAATCCGCAGCGGAAGCCGAAGCCCAGCGCCAGCGAGGTCTCCGGCTCGTAGACCAGGGCTGCGTCGTTCAGCTGGAGCTTGTCCAGGGCGTCGCGCAGTTCCGGGTAGTCGTCGCCGTCGACCGGATACAGGCCGGAGAACACCATCGGCCGCGGGTGGTCGTATCCGGCCAGCGGCTCGCTGGCCGGGTTGCTGGCGGTGGTGACGGTGTCGCCGACGCGGGCCTGCCGCACGTCCTTGACGCCGGTGATCAGGTAGCCGACCTCGCCCGCAGCCAGGCCCTCGGAGGGAACGGGATCAGGGGAGATCACGCCCACCTCAAGCGTCTCGTGCGGCGTCTTGGTGGACATCATCAGGCTCTTCTCGCGCCGGGACAGGCGGCCGTCCATGACCCGGACGTAGGTGACCACGCCGCGGTAGGTGTCATAGACCGAGTCGAAGATCAGGGCTCTTGCCGGGCCGCCGAGATTCCCGTGCGGCGGCGGTACCTGCTCGACGATCGCGTTGAGCAGGTCCCGCACGCCCTCGCCGGTCTTGGCCGATACCTGGAGCACGTCGGCCGGGTCGCAGCCGATGACGCCGGCGAGCTCTGCCGCGTACTTCTCCGGCTGCGCCGCAGGCAGGTCGATCTTGTTCAGGACCGGGATCAGGTGCAGGTCGGCGCCAAGGGCCAGGTACAGGTTGGCCAGTGTCTGCGCTTCGATGCCCTGGGCGGCGTCCACCAGCAGGACGGCGCCCTCGCAAGCGGCGAGCGACCTGGACACTTCGTAGGAGAAGTCCACGTGGCCCGGGGTATCGATGAGGTTCAGCACGTACGGCCTGCCGTCGGCGCCCCGCCAGGGCAGCCGCACCGCCTGGCTCTTGATCGTGATGCCGCGCTCGCGCTCGATATCCATCCGGTCCAGGTACTGAGCTCGCATCTGGCGGCCTTCAACCACGCCAGTGAGCTGGAGCATCCGGTCTGCGAGCGTGGACTTGCCGTGATCGATATGCGCGATGATGCAGAAGTTGCGGATCATCGCTTGATCGGTCCGTCCAGGCTCGGGCAATCCGGGCTCGGGCGATGGTGGCACAGGCATCCGCCAGGTGGTCGTCGGTAGGGTCCGCAGGACGGTCGCGCCGGCCGGCCACTTCGGCCGGCCGTCCGGTAGGCCGTTCCGGTAGCCGTGCCAGCCGGCCGTTTCGGTAGGCAGAGCCGGACGGCCGCTCAAGCCAGCCACTCAGGCCGGCCAGGCCGGCCGGCCTGGCCGGTCCGCGCGCGTCCGCAGATCTTGTCGCGTCCATGGTCGCATGTTCCGGCGGATGCTGGCGCCAGCCGGGCGCCATCTGGCGGGCACTTCGGGTCCCTGGTTTGAGTGGCCGGGGAGATCTCGGGTATCCTTCGATTCCGGCTGCCCGCATGCCCGCATTTCCTTTGCCGGGCGCGAACCGCGACCTCGGCACGTGCCGGGCATACTCCGGATCAACCTGACCAGAACTTTAGCGAGGGCACCCGCGTGGCAAACATCAAGTCCCAGATCAAGCGCAACAAGCAGAACGAGAAGGCGCGCGTACGCAACAAGGCAGTCAAGTCATCGCTGAAGACGTCGGTGCGCCAGTTCCGCGAGGCCGCTGATGCCGGTGACGCCGAGAAGGTCACGCAGACCATGCAGGCGGCCCTGACCAAGCTGGACAAGGCTGCGAGCAAGGGCGTCATCCACAAGAACCAGGCGGCCAACCGCAAGTCCGCCATCGCCAAGCGCGCCGCGCAAGTACAGCAGGGCTGACCGGCTCCCGGGCGTCTCATCAGCGCTCGGCTGCAGCTGTCAGCACCCCCGCTGGTTCAGCACCCCCGCTGGTTCAGCACCCCGCTGGTGCAGCGCCCGGCTGTCAGGACCCGGTGTAACGCCCGGCAGTCAGTGCGGCGAGCGGCAGGACACGATCGTGCGGATCGCCACCTCGAGGGCGTAGCCTGCGCTGGCTCCTTCGCCCTTGACCTGGGCGTCAGCAGCGGCCACGGCCCCGTGCGCGCGGGCCACGCCATCCGGCGCCCAGCCGCGGAGCTGCTGGCGGACCCGGTCGATCTTCCACGGCGGCATGCCGAGTTCCGCCGCCAGCGCCTCAGCGCTCTTCCCCCGGGAGGCGCTGCCGACCCGGCCGAGCCCGCGCACGCCCTGCGCCAGCGCGCTGACGATGAGCACGGGTGACACGCCAGTAGCCAGTGCCCAGCGCAGCTGCTCGAGCGCGTCGGCCAGCTTTCCCTCGACCGCCCGGTCGGCCACGGTGAATCCGCTCGCCTCCGCCCTGCCCCGGTAATACCTCGTCACCACGGCCTGGCTGATCACGCCTGTCGTGTCGTCCGCCAGCTGGGCGCAGGCCGCGGCCAGGTCGCGCAGATCCGTCCCGACGGCATCAAGCAGCGCCCGCATGCCTGCCTCGTCAGCTTTTCGCCCGGCCCGGCCGAATTCGGACCGCAGGAAGTCAATCCGCTCGCCGAAGCGCTTGATCGGCGGGCAGTTAATCCGCCGCGCCCCCTGCCCGGCCAGGCTGGCCAGCAGCGCCTTGCCCTTGGCTGCGCCGGCATGGGTCAGCACGAGCACCACGTCGGGCACGGGCGCAGCCGCATACCGACCCAGCTCCGCGGCGACCTCCTTGCTCGCATCCTGCGCGGCCCTGACGATGACCACGCATCCACCGCCGAACAGAGACGGCGCAGTCAGCTGAGCGAAGTCGCCAGGATTGAGATCCGCGGCACGCACGTCGTGGATGTCGGGAGCGCCCCAGCCCGGAACCTCGCGACCGCCCGAGGTCGCACCGCCGCCCGGGGCCGCACCGCCGCCCTCGGCCGCACCACCGCCCGGGGCCGCACTGTCGCCCGGCTGGCCAGCCCTGGCTGCAGCGACAATGGCGCTGACCGCACGTTCCGCGAGCAGTTCCTCCTCGCCCACGATCACCGTGACGGGCAGCAGGCTGGCCGGCCCGCCGGCAGCCGCCGCCCTGGCGGCCGTAGCGCTGGCGGCCGTTGGTCTGGCGGGGGACGCGGGCACTCCCGCAGCATGCCATGAAACCGGCCCGGCGGCGGAACCGGCCGCGTGACAACCGGCCCGTGACAACCGGCCTTCCGGCCGCGCGCTCGCTGCAGTCGGCGCCCCGGCCCTTAACGCGGAAATTTAGGCGGGTCTGGACCCGTCACAATTTCCGTGATCATGGAAACTTGGCGCCCAAGGGGCCGGGCCGACGGCGCGAGCGGGCCTTAGCCGGTCACCGGCTCGCCGCCGCGCCACACCCGAAGTGGCTTGAGCCCGTAGGACCAGGCGAAGGAACCCTCGTGATCGGCATCCCAGGCCACGATGTCGGCGTACCTGCCACGGACCATTGCGCCCCGGTCGGACGCACGCAGCGCGTGCGCGCCGCCGATAGTCGCCGCACGTAGCGCCTCGGTGACGCTGAGGCCGAAATAGGAGACAGCCAGCGCGATGACGAGAGGCATCGAGGTGATCCCGTTCCCGCCCGGCGTGTGGTCAGAGCCGAGTGCGACCGCGACCCCCTTGTCGAGCAACGCGCGGACCGGCGGCGTACGGCCGGTCTCGATCGCCGTGCTGGGGCACACGACCGCGGCAACCCCGGCACGGGCCAGCGCCGCCACGTCCTCGTCGTCAGCTCCGTGCAGCAAATCGGCTGAGGCGCAGCCCATCTCAGCGGCGAGCCTGGCGGCCCCGTTGCGGGTCTCACCGCAGGCATGCAGCCTGGGCAGCAGGCCGGAGGCCCGGCCCGCGCCGAGCACCCACCGCGCCTCCCGCTCGGTGAAGCGCCCGTCGTCGCAGTAGACATCGACGCTGTCCGCGCCGGCTGCCCGCGCGTCTGCGCACCAGTTGCCGACCGCATCGACGTAGTCATGGCGGCGGCCGAAGTACTCGGGCGGTACCGCGTGGGCGGCAAGGAAGGTTACGTGCACGCGCGGCATGTTCGGCTCGTCCTCGAGCGAGCGCAGCAGGCGCACGTCCGCGAGTTCCCCGTCGCGGGTCAGGTGATAGCCCGTCTTCGCCTCGATCGTCGTGGTCCCGGCCAGCAGCCAGGCACGGAGCCGCTCCCTGACGCCGTTGCAGAGAGTCCAGGGATCGGTCCCCCTGGTGACCGTGACCGTCGATGCCATGCCGCCGCCAGCCGCGGCGATCTCGGTCGAGGAAGAGCCGCCCGATCGCATGGCCAGCTCTGCCCAGCGGTTGCCCGCGTACACCGGATGCGTGTGGGCGTCGATCAGTCCGGGCGTGACCAGCCCGCCACCCAGGTTCTCGACATGGTCGACATCCACGATGTCCTCGATCACGCCGGGAATGCTGGCGGGCAGCTCCGCCGCGGGGCCTACCCAGGCGATCTTGTCATCCTGGGTCAGGATGGCGGCGTTGCTCCATATCTCGGACCCGGTCCACAGCCGGCCGATATTGGTCAGCAGGCGAACAGTCACCGCGCGGCTCTCCTGTGCGCGGCGGCGCCACGGACCAGCGTCCGGTTCGCCATGAGCGGTCACCTGCCATGACTCGTGCCTGATGGTTTTACACCGGCAAAGACCTAGTGAAGCGGATCGCGGCCTTGCGCCGCAAGTGGTTGCTCTGCGGATGCGGCAACCAACATATCGGTGCAGTCACGGTATTGCACCGGAGGGTCCATGTACAGGGCCTATCGGAAGTCCATTGATCCAGATAAGCCGGATCGCTGGTCATCGCATGGATGAGTCTCCGCGGACACTGTTACCTGCAATCGTTTGCCAGTCGCGCTGCCCCGGCACCGGCATGGTCGGCTAGGGCACAACTGTCCGAACGTCAGCGCGAACTGCGATTCGCGCAAATGCTAGGCGCACATGCCAGCTCCAAGAAACGGAAGCGAAGACGCGGGCAGAGCTCCTCATGAATGGGAGGCTCGCACGCGGTTGCCCGCGCCGGCCAGCCTCACCCGTCGCACTGGGCGCGGGCAGCCAGCGCAGGCCCAGCCACTCAGACCCAGCAGCGCAGCCCCAGCAGCGCAGGCCCAGGCAGCGCAGCCCCAGCAGCGCAGGCCCAGGCAGCGCAGCCCCAGCAGCGCAGGCCCAGGCAGCAGGCGCGGACAGCCAGGTACAGACCAGCGCAGGCGCGGACAGCCAGCGCAGGCGCGGCGGCCGGGCGGCGGCCGCGCCTGGCTGGCTGGCTGCTGGCGGCAAATTAATTACCGGCTAATTGCGTATCCCGTGCTGGAACGCCACCGGCGGCGCGGACCACTGCTTTCGTGCGTTACCGTACCGATTCGTTACCGGGGCGATTCGTCAACGTGCCGATTCCTCGGCACCGTTTCGCTAGCGGGCGGATTCGGCGCGGACAGATTCGTCACCGGACAGATCCGCTGCCGGCCCGATTCACTGCAGTTCCGATTGGCTACCGGGCGGATTCGCTACCGGCGGATTCGTCACTGGCCGATTCGTCACTGGCCGATTCGCCACTGGCCGAATCCGGCGAGCCTGCGGCCCGGTCAAGCTCGGCGGCGAGCCCGGGCGGGACGCGCGCCGTCAGCTCTGTCCCGTTCTGGCCGTGACTCACCGTGAGGACCTC
>Ga0302178_10000726_pt1 | contig 29074 bp, 29 predicted proteins | sample I_Palsa_E1_3_FD_198790 | JGI IMG/M metagenome (GOLD analysis project Ga0302178, IMG submission 198790) | Peat permafrost microbial communities from Stordalen Mire near Abisko, Sweden - I_Palsa_E1_3 | ecosystem: Environmental > Terrestrial > Soil > Palsa > Peat permafrost | place: Sweden... | reverse complement strand
CGCCGGTCGTCGCGCCCGCGCGCGCGGCGGCGATCGTCGTGATCATCAGGTTCTCCTCGCCCTGCTCGCCACGCGCCACCTGTGCGAGCGCGGCAAGCGCGGCGTCGACGGCTGCCATGTCGCGCTCCGCGCGCCAGCGGCGAACCGCCTCGACCTGCTCGGCTTCGAGGGAGGGATCAACCACCAGGATCCCGCCCTCGGCGTCAGCGGTCAGCGGCGACTCGGCTGACTCGGTGAACCGGTTCTGCCCGACGACGATCTGGCTGGCGGACTCGATTCGGCGGATGCGCTCGCGGTGGGAGTCGACCAGCGCGCTCTTCATGTAGGGCACCGCTTCGACCGCGCCGCCGTGCTCGGCGACGACGGCCATCTCCGAGCGCGCACCGTCCAGCATCTCGCTCACCAGGCCGTCCATCACGACCGAGCCGGTGAAGATGTCGGGGTACTCGAGGATGTCGGTCTCATAGGCGAGCACCTGCTGGATGCGCAGCGACCACTGCTGGTCCCACGGACGCGGCAGCCCCAATGCCTCGTTCCATGCCGGCAGCTGGATCGCTCGCGCCCTGGCGTCGCGCCCGAGCGTGACTGCGAGCGCCTCGAGCACGATGCGCTGGACGTTGTTCTCGGGCTGTGCCTCCGTCAGGCCCAGGGAGTTGACCTGTACGCCGTAGCGGAAGCGCAGATGACGGGGGTCCTTCACTCCGTAGCGCTCGCGCCCGAGCTCTTCCCAGAGGATCGACATCGCTCGCAGCTTCGCGTGCTCCTCGATGAAGCGCACGCCCGCGTTCACGAAGAAGGAGATGCGCCCGAATACCTGCTCCATGCGCTCCGGCGCCACGCGCTCGCGCACCGCGTCCAGCACCGCGATCGCATCGCTCATCGCGAACGCGATCTCCTGCACCGGCGTCGCACCCGCCTCCTGCAGGTGGTAGGAGCAGATGTTGATCGGGTTCCACTTCGGCACGTGCTCGACGGTGTAGGCGATCATGTCGGCGATCAGGCGCATCGAGGGAGCGGGCGGGAACGCGTAGGTTCCGCGGGCGAGGAACTCCTTGACGATGTCGTTCTGGGTGGTGCCCTGCAGCTGCTCCTCGCTGACGCCCTGCTCCTCGGCGGCGACGATGTAAAGCGCCAGGAGCCATGCGGCGGTGGCGTTGATCGTCATCGATGTGTTCATCTCAGCCAGCGGGATCCCGTCCATCAGAACGGCCATGTCTCCGCGATGGGAGATCGAGACGCCGACCTTGCCAACCTCGCCGCGCGCGAGCTCGTCGTCGGGGTCATAGCCCGTCTGCGTGGGCAGGTCGAAGGCCACGGACAGGCCGGTCTGCCCCTTTGCGAGGTTGCCCCGGTAGAGCTCGTTGGAGGCCTTGGCGGTCGAGTGGCCGGCGTAGGTGCGCATCATCCAGGGCCGGTCGGGCTCGGGCAACCGCGGGGTGGGCTCGCCGCTCATACCTCAATTGTACGGTCGCAGCTGGGGCTTTATCCTTCTGTGCGTGAGCCAGACGGTAGAGGTGCCGCGCGTACGCGACCCCGGGGGCGGCCTGGGGGACTCCTGGAAGGTGATTGTCCGCAACGACGATCACAACACCTTCGACCATGTCGCTGCCACGCTCGCGCGCTTCATCCCCGGCGTGACGCTCGGTCAGGGACACGAGATGGCCAACACGATTCACAGCACCGGCATGGCGATCGTCTACTCGGGCCACCAGGAGGCGGCCGAGCACTACTGGGAGCAGCTGAAGGGCGCCGGGCTCACGATGGCGCCGCTCGAACGCTCCTGAGCGCGCCGGTCAGGCGGGCTCGCCGGCGGTCACGCCGTGGCCGTTGCCGTGGCCGTTGGCTAGGGGAGGCAGGCCGGAGACGAGGGCGCCCGCGGCCGTACGGTCCCACCAGCCGTAGAGCACGGGCACCTGATACCAGCTGGAATGGCGCACCCTGAAATCGATCATCTCGGGGCCCTCCCAGTAGCGTTCCCAGTCGAGGTGCTCGGCGAATTCGGCGAACTGCTGGAAGCGATAGCGGTCATCGCGCGAGCGGTAAACGGCGTAGGAGTCGGCCCCGTAGCGCAGCGCCACAGCCGCGGCCTCGTTCAGCGCGGTCTCGAAGTCACCGCCGCGGAAGCCGGTCGCGTACCAGGGGACGATCACCGTGCCGGCCATCAGGCGCCAACCTCCGCGTGGATCGCGCCCGGGCCCTCGGCGGTCCGGCCCTCACCCTCCGCGTCGGCGCCCACGAGGATGGAGATCTTGCCGAGATGCTTGTTTTCGAGCATCAGCTGGTGGGCTTCGGCGACACCGTCGAAGCCCAGCGTCCGCCACAACACGGGGCGTATCTGGCCGCTCTCGATCAGCTCGTTGGCCTTAGTGCACTCGTAGGCGTTGGCGAAGTGCGAACCGAGGATCTCCTTCTGCTTCATCCACAGGTAGCGCACGTCGAAGTCGAGGTTGAAGCCGGTGGTGCCGGCGCAGATGACGACCTTGCCGAACGGCTTGACCGTGAACACGGAGGTGGGGAACGTCGCCTTGCCGACGTGCTCGAAGACGATGTCGGGGGCGTCGCCGAGGATCTCCTTCACGCGCTTGGCGAATTCGCGCGAGACGCCGAAGCGTGCCTTCTCCTCATCCGCCGTCTCCTCGCCCGTGCGCATCATCCCCGAGAACTCATTGCGGTCGATGTAGTCCACCGCGCCGAGGCGCTTGACGAGCTCGCCCTTCTCGGCGCTGGAGACCACACCCACGCACTCGGCGCCGGCGGCCGCGCACAGCTGGGTGGCGAACACCCCCAGGCCTCCGGCGGCGCCCCAGATCAGCACCTTCTTGCCCGCCTGCAGTTTGCAGCGGGTGATCAGCATGCGGTAGGCGGTGGAGTAGACGAGACCGTATGAGGCCGCCTCCTCCCAGGTCAGCGCCTTCGGCTTGGACAGCAGCTGCTGCGCCTGAACCTTCGTGAACTGCGCAAACGAGCCCCAGCTCGTCTCATAGCCCCAGATTTTCTGCGAGGGCGCGGCGAGCGGGTCAAGTCCGTGGACCTCGGGATCCTCATAGGAGGCCTGGTTGCAGTGCACGACGACCTCGTCGCCGGGCTTCCAGCGGGTCACGCCGGCGCCCACCTTCCAGACGATCCCCGAGGCGTCCGAGCCGCCGATGTGATGGTCCTCCTCCGGGTGGTAGCGGAAGATCGAGACGGGCTTGCCCAGCGCGGCCCACACGTTGTTGTAGTTGACGCCCGCCGCCATCACCCGCACGACGACCTCGAACGCCCCGGGCTCGGGGACCTCGATCTCCTCGACCTGAAACGCGTCGCGGGGTTCACCCTCGCGCTCCTGGCGGATGACCCACGCGGCCATCGTCTTGGGCAGCTCTCCCGGCTCCACATCTACCTCGGAGACTTGTCGTAGATCGATCGCCACGTGCTTGAAACCTCGCTGTCGGGGACGGAAGTCCCCGCAATCCTAGACGTGAACGGTCTCGCGCGGAGTCACAGCAGCGGGAGCGTCCGGCTCGGCGGGAAGGCGATCGGGTCCGGGAAGCGATTCCGGGAGATCTGCAGCTGCGGGCTCACGCCCGGCAACGAGCACCCACGCGAGCATCGCGCCGATCAACGCCACCGCGGCACTGAGACGCAGCCCGTACTGAAGTGCGTAGACGAAGGCTCTGTTGCTGGCGTCGACGATCTCGCTCGGCACCCCGTGCAGGGTCCCGCCCGAACCTAGGCCGCTCGCGAGCCGCGCGCGAACGGAGGAGGGCACCGCCGGCAGCAGCCTGTTGAGCTCAGAGCGCCCGAGCGTGCTGACCATGGCGCCGAGCACGGCCACGCCGAACGTGCCGCCCACCATCCGGTTCATCGAGAGGATTCCCGATGCGACGCCGGCCTTGGCCTTATCGACGGCGTTCATCGCTGCGAGGCTCATCGGCGACATCACGAAACCCATGCCGATGCCCATCAGGACGAAGCCCGGCAGGAGCGTCGCGTAGCCGCTCGAGACCGTCAGATGCGACTGCCAGAACAGCGATCCAGAGACGGCCAGAAGTCCGAAGGTCATCAGCGGACGTGAGCCCACGCGGTCGGCGAGGCGCCCTGCGAGCGGCGCTACGACGATGATCATCGCCGTCGCCGGCAGGAAGCGGATACCCGCCTGCAGCGGCGAGTAGCCGAGCACATTCTGCATGTACAGAGCGAGGAAGAAGAACATCGCCAGCATCGCGAAGCTGACGATGAACGCCACGATGTTGGCGCCGGCGAAGGTGCGCGAGCGGAAGAAGCCGAAGTCGACCATCGGCACCCGGCGGCGGAGCTCGACGACGACGAAGCTCGTCAGGCCGAGCGCAGCAACCGCGAACATGCTCAGCTCGCGCGTCGAGCCCCAGCCCCATTCGTTGCCCTCGACGAGCGCGAGCACGAGTGCGGCCAGCCCGATCGTGAGCGTGAGCACGCCGGGCACGTCGACCGTCCGCTCGACGGTTTCATCGCGCGACTCCCGCACGGCAAACAGGGTGATCACGACCGCGCCGATCGCGACGGGGACGTTGAGGAAGAAGATCGATTGCCAGCTGACGCTCTCGACCAGGAAGCCGCCGACGACGGGGCCGATCGCGAGAGCCATCGCCGAGACGCCGGCCCACGTGCCGATCGCCTTGCCGCGCTCTTGAGCCGGGAAGGCGTTGGTGATGATCGAGAGCGTGGCGGGCATCATCAGCGCCGAGCCCGAGCCCTGCAGCGCGCGCCAGGCGACGAGCCAGGTGTCGCTGGGGGAGAAGCCGATGGCGGCGCTTGAGACGCCGAAGATCGTCACGCCGGCCAGGAAGATTTTGCGCCGGCCGAACAGATCTCCGAGGCGCCCGCCGGTGACGAGCAGCACGGCGAACGTGAGCGTGTAGGCGTTGACCGTCCACTCGAGCGTGGAGGTCGTGGCGTGCAGGCTGCGCTGGATCGACGGCAGCGCAACGTTGACCACGGTGTTGTCGAGCATGATCATGAAAAGTGCGAAGCACATCGCTGCAAGCGCCCACCAGCGACGGTTCTCCTCGGTCATCCTCAGGGCGGAGATTCTCCTGCTCACGATGCCCCTGCCTCGCTCGCCGGTCTCAGGGCGGCGATGTCGCGACGGTTTCCGAGGATCAGGCTGAGCGCCTGTGTGAGGGCCCGGGCCTCCTCGTCGCTGAGCGAGACGAGAAACTCCTGCATCGAGGCCAGGCGGGTCTCGTTGAGAGAGCTGGTGATCTCCTGCCCGGACTCGGTCAGGCGCAGGCGCTTCATACGACGGTCGGCGGGGTCCTCCTGGCGGTCCACGAAGCCCCGCTCGTAGAGGCCATCGATCGCGCGGCTCATCGCGGGGAGCGAGACGCCCATCAAATCGGCCAGGGCCTTGACCGAGAGTTCCTCGCTCTCCATGTCCATCGCGCAAAGCGCCTTGATCTGCGTGAAGGACAGCTCGAGCTCGGCGATTGTGTTGAACGCGCCGACGTTCGAGCTGCGCATCAGGTAGCTGGCCAGGGCGTACATATCGCGCGTCAACGCCGAGTGATCGGTTTTAACGGCGGTGCCAGTTGCTTGCATAGGCGCAAGTATATCTAGGACGCAATCATTGCCTGTGTGTTATCGATCACACAGGGGTGCCTTCGATCTGTACGCTGACCGGCAGGGCCGGCCTGCAGCGGTGCGGCCTGCGGAATGCCCTTGGCACTCAAGGCGCGTGCCGCAACACGATCGCCGAGGGAGTGCGCAATGAGTCAGCCAGAGTCTCCCGACGAATCTCAGCAGGGCCCCAACATCGTGATGCCGCCGGAGGAGTTCGCCGGCAAGTGGGCGAATGCCGCAGCCGTCGCACGCACGCCGCACGAGTTCACGCTCGACTTCCTTCGCATCGGGCCTCAGGGACAGCAGGGGATCGTCGTCTCGCGTGTCTCCTTCTCACCGCTGCTTGCCAGCCAGCTGCTGGAGCTGCTGGGCGAACAGTGGCAGGCGTACACTGAGGAGTCGGGAATTCCCCCGGAGGATGATGGTGATGGCTGAAGAGGAACCGTTCGAATCTGCCGGCAACCTCGAGCCGACCAAGGTCGAGCTTACGGGTCCGAACGTGCTCAGCACGTTCGATACGCCTCCGCGTCCCGACGCGGTGCGCACGCAGGAGGCTGCGATTCGCAAGCACCTTCAGGATCGCCGTCACGGCGGGCGCGCGCAGGACGACTCCTAGCGCCGGCGCCTGTTATCGCTACGCCTCGGCGATGAATGGCAGCGCCGTGACCTCGGCGCTCGCGCCGCGCTCGCCGACCGCCACGGAGGTGCCGGGCTCGGCCTCGCGGCGCACCAGCGCAAGCGCGATCGGGCCGAGCTCGGGAGAGAGCACCGCACTCCCCACGCGTCCGACCGTCCGCTCGGCCAGCTGCAACTCCTCGCCGGTGGCGGCGAGCGCCGCGAGGCGCAGACCGCGCAGGTGGCGGTTCGGCTTGCCCTTGTAGTGCAGCCGCGCGACCGTCTCCTGGCCGACATAGCAGCCCTTGGTGAAGCTCACGGCCCGGTCGTTCAGCCCGGCCTCCTGGGGGATCACGCTGTCGTCGAGATCCACGCCGTAGCGGGGCCGGCCGTGTTCGACGCGGACGATCTCGCCAACAGCTTCGCTGACAGGCTGCGCGCCCGCCGCACGCAATGCATCGGCGATGCTCTCGCCGTCGGCGGCGTCGCAGAGCACATCAACGCCGGGCGGTGAGGCGGTGCGGATGAGCCGCACGGGCCGTCCGGCGATGTGCGCACGGCGGTGCGCGTGCTCGGTGTCGGGGAGCTCGGGCGCGTCGGGGGCGGCGCGTGCGAGGACGGCCCCGCTCTCGGGTCCTACCAGCGAGAACAGGCAGCTCTCGACGGTGCGCTTGCTCAACTGCACGTCATAGCCGACCTTGAAGCGGCGGATCATGTCGAAGAGCGCCTGCAGCGCGACGCGCTCGGTGTCGAGCAGCAGTTCGCTGGGCGCCTGGAGCTGTCCCTCGCCGACTGCGAGCACGCGCAGGTCGCCGAGCATCTTTCCCTTGTGCGTGAGGAACGCCGCGTAACAGCCCTCACCGGAGCGCAGGCCGGCGAGCTCGTTGGTGATCTGCCCGTTGAGGAACTCCACGGCGCCGGCACCGCTCAGCGCGAGCTTGCCGCGCTCGGAACGGTCGATCAGGCCGCAGGCCTCCCTCAACACCCGATATTCCACGCCCGGCGAGCCGGCCGAAGTGTCGGTGCTTGGCAGCGCCTCGGGGCTGTCGGTGGTTTCTGCGGTGGGCACGATTCGAGGATAGACCGCATGCGCGAGCGCCGCTAGGCTTCAGCGATGGATCTGGCGGACGCCTTCCAGCAGATCGTGGACTCGCTCCCGGACGACTGGACCGACCTCGAGCTGGACCTGCGGATCGCTGATGAGTCGCGGTACGTGGAAGCGGCGGTGTATCTCGCCACGTGCAACGCCCGTCCCTACTCGCACAACGACTGGCACTGGCGGCTGCTGATAGCCCACCGCTTCGGGCACGCCGCGTCCGCGCCGACCGTTCACGGAACGTTGCGTCTGCTGGACGAAGCGGGCATTGACGGCGAGCTCGCGGTGCGAGAGACGCGCAGCGGAAGGGCGGAGGTCGTGCAGATGTGGGGGCGGCCGGAGTCGGCTCGCGAGGAGTTCCGCCGCCTGCGGTCGCAGTAGCCATGGCGCGAGTGCTGGCGCTCATTCCGGACCTGCTGTTCGGGTCGCGCGTGCAGTCATCGCTCAGCGCGGCCGGTCACGACGTCGAGCTGATCGGCGAGGAGCAGAGGCTGAAGACGCGGTTGAGCGACGCTGCGGCGCCCGCTGCTGCGGTGCTGGTCGTGGACCTGACGAACGAGGATCTCGATGGCGCGAGCCTCGTGGAATCGCTGTCCGGCATGGGGGAGCTTGAGCGAATACGCACGCTGGGCTTCTACGCGCACGTGGATGCGCATGTGCGCCAGCGCGCCGAACAGGCGGGCTTCGATCAGGTGGTGCCGCGCTCGCGCATGGCGCGCGAAGGCGACCAGCTGGTGGCGCGACTGGCCACGGCGGCCTGACTCCGCGCGGGTTTCATCTGAGCGAGGCGGTCCGGGTTGCATGATGCAACTTTGTGTTACCGTACGCGTCATGGTGCAAGGCAAAGGTGCCGGCGCATGAGCACGGTCGAGCAGCTGCACACACGGAGCTTCAGCTGGGTCGACCCGGCCGGCGTGGCGGACAAGGGGCTGAGGCTGCCCGGTCTGGAGTATCTACAGGGGATCGTGGACGGGTCGGTCCCGCCGCCCCCGATCTCGCGGCTCCTGGGCTTCAGCATCGTCGAGGTCGAGCCCGGGCGGGCGCTGTTCGCGATGGAGCCCGCGGAGTGGATGTACAACCCGCTCGGCTCGGTCCACGGCGGCATCGCGGCGACGCTGCTTGACTCGTGCATGGGCTGTGCGGTGCACACGACGCTCGAGGCCGGCGTCGGCTTCACGACCACGGACCTGCAGGTGCGCTACATCCGCGCGATGAGCGACACGACCGGCCGCGTGCTCGCAGAGGGCCGGGTTGTGCACGGCGGGCGTCGTACCGCGACGGCCGAGGGTCGCCTGTTCGCCGAGTCCGATGAAAAGCTGATCGCCCATGGGACCACGGGTTGCGTGATCCTGCGCTGAGCACGCGCGCTCGCGGCTAGCTCGCGATCGTCGTTCCGTTCTCGTCTCGTTTCATCCGCTCGGCCTCTTCGGGATCGAGCGGGACCAGTTCGCCGTTGGCCACCCTCTGCCCTTTCGGCAGCCAGTGCCCGGCGCGAACGGAGAGGGCGGCGCGGATGACCATGCCATGGCAGACCACGAGCGCGGGCAGCTCACCCTCTTCGACCTCGTCGAGGGCCGCGGCCACCCGCACCTCCTGCTGGGCGAACGACTCCCCGCCGGGGAAGGCGAAGCTGGGGTTGCCTTCGAGGAACGCCTCGAAAAGCTCGGGCGCTTCGCCCTGGACATCGACGAAGCTGCGATCAGTCCAGTCGCCCGCGTCGGTCTCCATCAGGCGCGCGTCCTCGTGCGGCTCGAGGCCGATGCGCTCGGAGACGATGGCAGCCGTTTCGTGCGCGCGCAGCAGCGGGCTGCTCCACAGCGCGGAGAAGCCGTGAGCCGCCGCCCGCTCGGCCAGTTCGGCCGCCTGCATACGCCCCGTGTCGTCGAGCGGAACGGGCAGCTGGCCCTGAAAGCGGCCCTCGTGGTTGTAGGCCGTCTGGCCGTGGCGAGCCAGGTAGACGCGGGTGGGGGCCGGGCTGGTCAGGAGCGATCGAAGCGATCGAGGTTCATGACCTTGTCCCAGGCGGCGACGAAGTCGTGCACGAACTTCTCGCCGGCATCGTCGCACGCGAAGACCTCCGCCAGCGCCCTCAGCTCGGAGTTCGAGCCGAACACGAGATCGACCGACGTGGCGGTCCACCTCGCCTCTCCGGTCCCGCGTCGACGGCCCTCATAGAGGTTCGCGGCCGAGTCCGCCTCGAACCACTCGGTGCTCATGTCGAGCAGGTTGACGAAGAAGTCGTTGCTGAGGGCATCCGGGCGGTCGGTCAGGACGCCGTGCTGCGATTGCCCAAAGTTGGCATTGAGCACGCGCAGGCCGCCGATCAGCGCTGTCATCTCCGGAGCGGTCAGCGTCAGCATGTACGCGCGCTCGAGGAGCCCGTGCTCAAGCGGAAGGGGCTCGCCGCGGCGCGAGTAGTTGCGAAAGCCGTCGACCCTCGGCTCGAGCACGGCGAAGGAATCCGCGTCGGTCTGCTGCTGGGAGGCATCTCCACGCCCCGGGCTAAACGGAACCGTCAAGTCGTGCCCGGCGTTCTTGGCGGCCTGCTCGACGGCTGCGCATCCGCCGAGCACGATCAGATCAGCGAGCGAGACCTTCTTGCCGCCGGATTGCGAGTCGTTGAACTCCTGCTGGATCTGCTCGATCTCCTGGAGCGCCGCGGCGAGCTCGGCCGGTTCGTTGACCTCCCAGTCCTTCTGGGGAGCGAGGCGAATCCGCGCCCCGTTCGCCCCGCCGCGCTTGTCGGTGCCGCGGAACGACGCCGCTGAGGCCCACGCGGTCGCGACCAGCCGCGAGATCGATAGTCCCGAGCCGAGCAGCTTCTCCTTCAGCGCGGCGATCTCGGCGTCGCCGATCAGCTCGTGATCGACCGCAGGCACCGGATCCTGCCAGAGCTGCGGCTCCGCGATCCACGGGCCGAGGTAGCGCGACAGCGGGCCCATGTCGCGGTGCAGCAGCTTGTACCAGGCCTTGGCGAAGGCCTCTGCGAGCTGGTCCGGGTTCTCGTAGAAGCGCCGCGCGATCGGCTCATAGACAGGGTCGAGCCGCAGCGCGAGATCCGTGGTCAGCATCATCGGCGCGTGGCGCTTGGAGGGGTCGTGAGCATCCGGCACCGTGTCCTGCGCCTCCGGATTCTTGGGCGTCCACTGCTTCGCGCCGGCCGGGCTGTCCGTCAGCTCCCAGTCATAGGCGAAGAGGTTCTCGAGGAAGCCGTTGTCCCATTTCGCCGGCTCGCTCGTCCACGCTCCCTCCAGCCCGCTCGTCAGCGTGTGAGAGCCGTTGCCGTTGTTGAAGCTGTTCTTCCAACCGAGGCCCTGTTGCTCGATCGGCGCGGCCTCGGGCTCGGGGCCGACGTACTTTGGGTCGACCGCGCCGTGCGTCTTGCCGAAGGTGTGGCCGCCGACGATCAGCGCGAGCGTCTCCTCGTCGTTCATCGCCATGCGGGCGAACGTCTCTCGAATGTCCTGGGCCGCGGCCAGCGGGTCGGGGTTGCCGTTGGGGCCCTCGGGGTTCACGTAGATCAGGCCCATCTGCACGGCGCCGAGCGGTTTGGCGAGCTCGCGCTCGCCGCTGTAGCGCTCGTCTCCGAGCCACGCGTCCTCGGAACCCCAGAAGATCTGCTCGGGCTCCCAGATGTCCTCGCGTCCGAAGCCGAAGCCGAACGTCTGAAAGCCCATCGACTCCAGCGCGACGTTGCCGGTGTAGACGAGCAGGTCAGCCCACGAGATCTTGCGGCCGTACTTCTGCTTGATCGGCCACAGCAGCCGGCGCGCCTTGTCGAGGCTCGCGTTGTCGGGCCAGCTGTTGAGCGGCGCGAAGCGCTGCGCGCCTTCGCCGCCGCCGCCCCGGCCGTCGGCGATGCGGTAGGTGCCGGCAGCGTGCCAGCTCATGCGGATGAAGAGCGGGCCGTAGTGGCCGTAGTCGGACGGCCACCAGTCCTGCGAAGTCGTCATCAGCTCGATCAGGTCGCGCCTGAGAGCGTCGACGTCGAGCGTCGCGAACTCCTTTGCATAGTCGAAGTCCTCGTCCATCGGGTCCGAGAGGGGCGAGTGGCGATGCAGCACGCTGACGTCGAGCTGGTTCGGCCACCAGTCTTGGTTCGTCCTCGGGCGGGGCACCTCGGAGGTCGGGCTCGGGATGGCCGGATTCTCGCTCTCGCTGACGCTCTCAGTCATGTCGTCTCTGTCCCTTTCCGCTCAATGGTGCCTGCTGGGTCGCTGCTCGCCGCGCTGGATGCTGTGATCGGCACGCCGGGACTGTAACGCGGGCGCCATGCTGGGCGCGTACACGGCGAGAGCGGGCGGTACCCTCGGCGGAGGATCGCCAGCGCTGGCGTCGAAAGCCTCACGATGGAAGAGCGTGGCCTGAACGCGTACGTCGCCGAGCTGGTCGGGACCTTCGTTCTCGTCCTGTTCATCGCGCTGGTTGTCAGCATTTACACGCTTCACGGCGTTCCTGGCTCGACGGCCGTCGTCGGCGGGACGTTCGTGATCATCGGCCTGATCCACGCCTTCGTGCTGATGATGCTGATCCAGACGCTCGGCGGGGTCTCGGGCGGTCACTTCAACCCCGCGGTGACGCTGGGCCTGGCGGTGGCGCGCAAGATCAAACCCGATCAGGCGGCCGTCTACATGCTGATGCAGCTGATCGGCGCGATCGCCGGGGCCGCCCTGTGCAAGCTGATCCTCAACGACATCGGCGCCGCGCCGCACCTGAAGCCGAGCCTCGGCAACCCGTCGATCAGCGCCCTGCTCGACGGCAAGACGGCGCTGGGCGGGCTGTGCGAGCTGGTCGGGACGTTCGCGCTCGTGTGGGCGGTGATGGGCGTGGCGGTGAACCCCAGCGGAGCGCGGGACTGGGCCGGCTTCGTGATCGGCGCGACGCTCGGATTCGCCGTGTTCGTGTTCGGACCGCTCAGCGGCGGAAGTATGAACCCGGCACGCGCGCTAGGGCCGGCGATCGTGAGCGGAGAATTTGCGGGCGGCTTTGGCCGCTTTCTGCTCGTTTACGTTCTCGGTCCCGCGATCGGCGCCCTGATAGCGGCGGTGGGCTACAAGTTGCTCGTGCTCGATCCTGAGCATCGCCTCGGCGAGCGCCCGATCGACAAGCTGGCCTGAGAGCTGGCCTGAGAGCGGGGGCGTGAGGCCTCCGGGCGGTTCCCTGCGCGCGGCCCCCTTCGGGCGCCCGGCGTGACCGCCTAGACTGGGGCCGATGCGCCGCAGGGTCACGTTCAGCCGCAACCTGACGCTGTCGCTGTCGCGGACGTGTCGCTGCTACTGCAAGTACTGCGCGTTCGCCACGCACACCGCGCACCTTTACGCGCCCGAGGAGGTGCTCGAGATCCTCGACGGGGCCGCGCGCCGGCAGGTCAAGGAGCTGCTGGTGCTCACGGGCGAGCGCCCCGAGGTGAATCCGCAGGTGCGCGAGCGCCTGCGGGAGTACGGGCACGAGGACTTCACGGGATACGTGGTGTGGACGTGCGAGCGGGCGCTCGAGCGAGGGCTTTTGCCGCACACGAACCTCGGTGTGCTCTCACGCGCAGACCTTGCCCGCCTGCGTGAGGTCACCGCCTCGCAGGGCCTGATGCTGGAGTCGATTTCCGAGCGGCTGATGGAGACCGTGCACGCTGGTTCGCCCACCAAGCACCCGGCTCGGCGGCTTGAGACGATGCGCACCGCAGGCGAGCTGAAGATCCCGTTCACGAGCGGCATCCTCGTGGGGATCGGCGAGAGCGAGACCGAGCGCATGGAATCGCTCGAAGCGCTCGCCGCCGTGCATGCCGAGCACGGCCACATCCAGGAGGTGATCCTGCAGAACTTCGTTCCCCACCAGCGCTACTACGGCGAAGAGCCCGCGCAGATCGCCGATGAGGCCGCGCGTGAGTACTGGCGGACGGGGGTGGCCGACGGACGACCCGAGCTGCCGCTGCCGGAGTGGGCATGCCCGGTGGACATCGACGACATGAAGCGCCTGATCGCAGAGACGCGGCGGCTGATGCCGGACGTGGGTATACAGATACCGCCGAACCTCGCCGACTGGTGGGGGGAGCTCGTGGCGGCGGGTGCCACCGATCTCGGCGGTTTGAGCGCCAACGGCGACCACATCTCCCCCGAGCACCCGTTCCCCTCACCCCACCAGGTGCGCAAGCAGCTGCAGGCCGACGGCTACGCGCTGACCGAGCGGCTGTGCGTGTACCCGCAGTACATCGACCCCGAGTGGATCTCGCCGGCGGTGATGGACACGATCAAGGTGAAGTACTGGAGCTTCATCCCCCGGCGCGGATCCGGGCGCACGGATCCGGCCGCGAGCGGTGCTCCGCCGATCCGCCCGCAGCTGGTCGCGGGCGCGATCGAGAAGGGCCGCGAGGGGGAGGCGCTGAGCGGGGAGGAGCTGACGGCGCTGTTTGCGGAGACACGCGCGGAGGCGATTGAGGACCTGCGCCAGGCCGCCGATGAGCTGCGCGCGGAGCTCGCGGGGGAGACGGTGACGTTTGTGGTGAACCGCAACATCAACGTGTCAAACGTATGCGTGGTGGGGTGCGCCTTCTGCGGGTTCGGCCAGGGCAAGCGCTCGCCCGATGCCTATGAGCACGACGCGCAGGAGTTCGTGCGTCGCGTCAACGAGGCGATCGACTATGGCGCCAGCGAGCTGTGCATCCAGTCGGGCATCCATCCGGACTGGCAGCTCGAGGACTACCTCGGCTGGCTGCGGCTGGCCAAGGCGACGGCCGCGGCCGCGGGCACGGATCTGCATCTGCACGCCTACAGCCCGATGGAGATCGCCCACATGTGCGACATCTCAGGCCTTCCCTCCGGGGAGGTGTTCGCGCAGCTGCGCGACGCTGGGCTGGGCTCGACGCCGGGGACCGCCGCGGAGGTCCTGCACGACGGCGTGCGCGAGCGAATCTCGCCGAACAAGCTGCCGGTGGCACGTTGGGTGGAGATCATCGAGGCCTCGCACAACGCCGGGCTGCGCTCGACCGCGACGGTGATGTTCGGCCACATCGAGGAGCCGTGGGAGCTGGCCGAGCACATGCGCGTGGTGCGCGAGCTGCAGGAGCGGACGGGGGGCATCACGGAGTTCGTGCCGCTCTCGTTCATCCCCTTCCAGACTCTGCTCGGCCGCACGCACGGCGTTGAGGAGATCTCACGCGAGGAGAACCTCAAGCACACCGCGGTGTTCCGCCTGGCGCTCGGAAGGACGGTCGCAAGCCTGCAGGCCAGCTGGGTGAAGATGGGCCTCGACGCCGCCACCGAGTCGCTGCGGTGGGGCGTGAACGACCTGGGGGGTACGCTGATGGAGGAGTCGATCAGCCGCCTCGCGGGCAGCTATCACGGCACCAAGCTCGACCCTGGGGAACTGGTTGCCGCCGCCCATGAAGCAGGCCGCCCGGCGGCGGAGCGCAGCACGCTGTATGAGATCAGGCGCCGCTACGAGCTGCCGGTCGCGGCTTAGCGCAGCGGCCGTAAGCGCGGGCGCGCCACGAGCGTGACGAATCGCTCACAGGCGGATCGCACGCCGATGTATGGTTGGCGCTCGCGGGCAACGAGAAGGGGGCTGTCTGATGAGCGACTACGACGTTGCGGTGTGGGCGCGAGCATCGCCGGGTGCACGGTGGCCACATTCCTCGGCCGGGCGGGCGCGAGGGTGGCGCTGATCGAGAGCCACTCGGATCCGAAGACGTTCAAGCGGATGTGCACGCACTTCATCCAGCCGAGTGCCTCCCCGACAATCGAGCGGCTGGGCCTCACGGAGTCCTTCGAACGCGCCGGCGCCGAGCCCAACGATGCGAACATCTGGACGCGCTACGGCTGGATCTCCTACTCGCGCGAGTGGGCTGAGTCGCCGGTGCGCGACCACCCGGCATGGAACATCCGCCGCGAGACCTTCGATCCGATGCTGCGCGAGCTGGCGGGTGAAACCGAGGGCGTCGAGCTGATGCTGGGCCACACCGTCACCGCGCTGCTGCGCGGGGATGCCACCCCGACCGATCCCGGCGGGCGCGTGACCGGCGTGATCGCACGCGAGCGCGACGGATCTGAGCACGAGCTGAACGCCAAGCTCGTGGTGGCGGCCGACGGACGGGATTCGGCGGTGGCAAAGCTGGTCGGGGAGCCGGCGAAGGTCAAGCCGAACAACCGCTTCGGCTACTTCGCCCACTACCGGGATACGCCGCTCGTGACGGGGAGCAGCGCGCAGCTGTGGATGCTCGATCCGGACATGGCCTACGGATTTCCGACCGACGGGGGGCTGACGCTGCTGGCGTGCATGCCCCACAAGGACCGCATCCCCGAGTTCAAGGAGGATCCGGAGGCGGCGATGGTGCGGCTGTTCGAACGCCTGCCCGACGGCCCCCGCCTTGACCCTGCCAAGCGGGAGTCGAAGGTGATGGGCAAGCTGGACATGCCCAACATGGTCCGCCGACCGTCGCGGCCGGGGCTCGGGTTCGCGGGCGATTCGGCGATCGCCGCCGACCCGATCTGGGGGGTGGGCTGCGGCTGGGCGCTCCAGTCCGCTGAGTGGCTCGCCGGCACAGTCGGTCCGGCGCTTGAGGGCTCGGCCTCAGACGTGGATGACGCGCTTGAGGCGTATGCTCGCCGCCATCGCTCCGGGCTCGCCGCGCACGAGAAGTTCGTCTCGGCGTACTCCACGGGGCACAAGTTCAACCCGATGGAAAGGCTGCTCTACCGTGCGGCTGCGCGCGATCGGGACGTAGCCGGGCGCATGACGGAGATGGGCGGGCGCTGGATCTCGCCGCAGGAGATGCTCACTCCCGGCATGCTCGGACGGGTACTGCGCGTCAACCTGAGCCGCTCCAAGCGTCCCAGGGGACTGCGGACGGCGCAGCGGGCGAGGCCTGCCGGCGCCGCACCCGCGTCGACGGCGGGAGCGTCGGCCGGAGCCTGACGTACCGCGAGTTTGTTCGCCGGCAGCTCGCGGCTGCCAACCCGGCCTAGGGGAAAAGGTCCTCCTCCAGCGGCCGAATGAGCGCCGCCGCACCCGGGCCGTCGCCGGCGCTTACGAAGCGCTCGAGGCCCGCGATGATCACCACTGGCTCACGTGAATCCTTCGCGCGCGCGAGATCGGCGGTGGCGGCAGCGGCGTCGGCGACGGCCAGCCAGGTGGCCCGGAGCTCGAGGCCTGTCGCATCGGTGCGTCCGCGCCAGTCCTCGAGCGGCTGCATGCCGGCCAGCCCGAGTGCCACGTCGAGTTGACCGTGGCGCCAGGCGCGGCCGAAGCTGTCTGTGACGAGGACGGCAGGCGAGGCGCCGGTGAGCTCTCGCAGGCCGGCGCGAATGGCGCGGGCCGAGGCGTCGGGATCGTGAGGCAGCAGGACGAGCATGTCGGGGGAGGATGCATTTGAGGCATCGACGCCCGCGTTGGCGCAGACGAAGCCGTGGCGCGTGCGGCAGATGAGCACGCCGCGCTCGGAGCGGAGGATCTCTGCGGACTGATCGAGCACGACCTGCACGGCGCGCGGATCCTTGGCCTGAGCGGGCTCGATCACGTTTGCCGCCAGCTCGCGTGCGCGCTCGCCGGCATGGACATCGGACAGCGCCACGACGGCGCCCTCGGACTTGGAGACGGCCTTGTGCGCGATCACGACAACGTCTCCGTCGCGGAGGTTCCGGGTTGGGTGTTCGGCGAGCATCGCCGCGACGATCAGCTCTGCAAGCTCATCGCCGGCACGCACCTCGGGCAGGCCGCTCAGGGCATGGGCGCAGAGGCTTGCCACGACCGCGGGGGGATCAGCCGGTATTCGTGATGGGGAGGACGTTCGTGCGTTCGGGCTGGCCGAGCACGTTGCGCGTGCGAGCGGCCCGCGAGCGCTCGCCCGCAAGACGCTCTCGCAGCACGTCGAGGTCGGCGCCGGTGTCGATGTCGAGCAGCAGCGAGGCGGGCCGCTCAAGCCGGCACGGCACGCCTGCGGCGAGGGCCAGCGCGCGGTGGCGCTCGCAACTGTTCGGCCCGAAGCTCGGGGCGATGGCATCGGGGGGAGTGAGCAGCAGCCCATTGGTGCCGGTGCCGTGGCGGTCGGGCACGATCACCACTTCGGCCTCCTCGGGGCGCGCGCGAAGCAACGAGGCGAGCTCGGCGGGGTCGAGCGCAGGGCAGTCGCCGGGGATGCAGAGCACCCGCTCGATGCCCTCGTCGAGCGCCCAGCGCACGCCGAGTCCCACGGCCGCCGACTGGCCTTCCTCGGCCGCATCCTCGACGACGATCGCACCCCGTCTACGGGCGGGTGCGGCAACGGAGGGCTCACGGGTGACCACGACGATGCGCGCGATCGCCTCGGTTTCGCTTAGGGCGAGCAGCACGTCGTCCACCATCGCCCGCGCCAGCTGCATGCGCATGTCTGCCGCGACGGACTCGCCCAGGCGCTGCTTGGCACGGGTGAAGCTCTTCACGGGCAGGATCGCGGCGGTGCGCATACGGCTAGGAGCCGAGCGCCTCGGCAAAGCCGAGCGTCTGCTCGGCAACTCGGGCGCGGGAGGAATCGTCGTCCATGCGTGTGTCCGTCACGAGCGTGGGCAGGCGCGTGAGGTCTTCGTCGGCCACCATCCCGTCGAGGAGCTCGCCATAGAAGTCCGCAACCCCGTGGGCCGTGCACTCGAGGGCCGCGAAGGCCATGAAGGATGCCGTGGGGCCCTTCAGCACCTCGCCCCCCACGATCGGGCTGACGGCCACGACGGGCGCCTCGGCCGCGCTGAGCGCCTCGTGGATCCCCGGCACGGCGAGGATCGGAGCGATCGAGGCGAGTGGATTTGACGGTCCGATGACGATCGCGTGCGCGCCCTCGATCGCTGCGAGCACCTCCTTGCTCGGCTTCGCCTGCTCAGCGCCGCGGAACTCGACGCCCTCGACGAGCCCCGAGGCGTGCTCGCGAATCATGAACTCCTGGAAGGGATGCCAGCCGGAGGGGGTGCGCACCCAGGTGCGCACCTCGTCATCGCTCATCGGCAGCACCTCGGCGCGCATGCCGATCGCCTCGTTCAGCAGCGCGAGGGCCGCCGTCGGCGTGAGGCCGTCGGCGAGCATCCGCGAGCGCTCCACGCACCACGCGAGGTCGCGGTCGCCGAGGTTGAACCACACCTCGACGCCCAGCTCGCCGAGCGCGTTCATCACAGCGAACGTGTCGTCGCGCAGGCCCCAGCCGCGCTCGTCGATCAGACCGGCCAGCCCGAAGGACACCAGGTCGGGGTCGGGTGAGACGTAGGCGCCGTAGATCTCGATGTCATCGCCGGTGTTGACGATCGCTGAGAGGTGCTCGGGGCCGACCACGTCGGAGAAGCCTCTGACGAGCTTGGCTCCACCGGTGCCTCCGGCGAGGACGACGACACGCTCAGCCATCAGGGCTCATCCCATGATGGGTCGGGAAGGCCCGTGAGGCGGATGCCGGCATGGACCTTGTAGCGGGTGTTCACGGATATCAGCAGAGCGGTCAGCGACTCGGTCGTGCGCGCCATCTCAAGCGCGCCGCAGTCCACGCAGCGCAGGCCGTCGATGCGCTCGATCAGCCTGGCCGCCTCGCGCTTGTCCTCGCGCGCGTCGCCACACAGCAGCACGTCCTGGTCCAGGGCGTGATCCAGGTCCGAGAGCGAGGCGGCGCTGACGGTATGCAGGGCGGACACGACGCGCACGCCCGCCGGCGCCATCTCGGCGGCCTGCTGCGCGGCTGAGCCCTGCCATACGCCCAGCATTCGTGTCGCCTTGCCCCCCGCGGCGGCTGCGAGCGGCACCGTCGCGTCGATCAGCAGCTGGCCGGGCGTGAGCGAGCGCTTGAGGTTGCCGAGCGTCTCTGACTGGTTGCGGAAGGGGACGCTGAGGATCACGGTCCGCGCCTGACCGCAGGCCATCTCGTTCTCGTACGCCGAGAACACGCCGTCAGGCACAGCGGCGCGGGCGCGCTCGAGCGTCTCCGCGGCGCGCTCGGCGTTGCGCGATCCGATCGCGACGGGCACGCCGGCCCTCCCGAGTCTCACGGCCAGGCCGAACCCGAGCGCGCCCGAGGCGCCGACGATCGCAACCGGATCGGTGGAAGACGAGGCCACGGCGGCCGAGTATAGGCTCCACTCGTGAGGCTCGAAGGAACTGGTGCATGTGACCGGCCGGCTGTCGATGTCGCGAGCGCGCGGCGCCTGCTGAGGGCGAGCGAGTGAGCCAGCTGCCGAGCGCCGTTCAGATCAGGGAGGTGGGCCCCAGGGACGGCTTCCAGAACGAGCCCGAGGTCATCCCCACCGAGCGGAAGGTCGAGCTGATCGACGCGCTCGCGCGCACGGGGCTTGAGCGCCTGGAGGTCACCAGCTTCGTGCGTCCGGACGTGATCCCCCAGCTCGCGGACGCCGCGGAGGTGCTGGCACGGATCGAGGTGCCAGAGGAGGTGAGCGTGTCGGTGCTGATTCCCAACGAGCGTGGTCTCGACGATGCGCTTGCGCTGCGCGAGCGTCACAGCGGCAAGCGGGCGGCGTTTGATGAGGTCAACGTCTTCCTGTCGGCATCGGAGACGCACAATCAGAAGAACGTGAACCGCTCGATCGCCGACTCGCTCGCGGGCTTGGAGGTGGTGCTCGAACGCGCGAGCGCGGCCGGCCTGCGCTGTGAGGGGGTGATCTCGACGTCGTTTGGCTGTCCCTACGAGGGCCATGTGCCCAGCGAGCGGGTATTGCAGATCGCCTCACGTCTGCGCGACGCGGGCGCCCAGGAGGTGGGCTTCGGCGACACCACCGGCATGGCCAACCCCCGGCAGGTGGGCGAGTTCTTTGGCGTCGCGAGGGCGGCGCTGGGAGCCGGGGTGGAGCTGACTGCGCACTTCCACAACACGCGCGGTCAGGGCCTCGCCAATGTCCTCGCAGCGCTCGCGGCCGGAGTGCAGAGCTTTGAGTCGAGCTTCGGTGAGCTCGGGGGCTGCCCGGTTCCGGCCGGCGCCACCGGCAACATCGCAACCGAGGACCTCGTGTCGATGCTCGAGGAGATGGGCGTATACACGGGCATAGACCTTCCCGCGCTGCTGGCCTGCGCCAGTCGCGTTCAGGAGCTTCTTGGCCGACGGCTCGGCAGCCACACGCTCGTGGCCGGGGCGGTGGACTGGCGGGAGAGCTGAGCCGAGAATGCGACGAAGGAGCGGACGGACGAGCGGGGCTCTACCCGCCCGTCCGTGCCTAATGCGAGTCGCTCCTTCTCACCTGCGCTCAGTGCAGGAGTTCCACCGTGTTTTCCGTGTCGTTCACGAAGTCGATGCCCGGGCGAGGAGTGGACACCGTCAATCCGAATAGCCCGCCGGCTCCGGCGCTGGTTTCCACCGGCTGGAACTCGGCGCCGAACGGCGTCGTCTCCACGATGTTCCCGTCGTCGGCGTTGGCCGTGACGATGTCGCCGTTCGGGGCGATGGTGAGGCCGAGTGGGTTGTTCAGGAAGCCGTTCTTGGCGACCGTTATTCCACCACCGCCCAGCGGCGCTTGGCGGAACAGGGCGTTGGGAATGGCGGCGATACGGTTGCCCAGCGTGTCGGCGACGAACAGGGTGCCTTCGTCACCGAGGCCGACTCCGGTCGGGCCGATGACGAGCGCCGCTTCGTCGGTGCGCTCGGGAAAGCCCGTCCCGATCACCTGCTCGGAGGTGACCACCGGCGGGTGGAAGGCGGTGGTCGTCAGTCCTATGCGCACGACGGTGCCGCCGTCGGTGGGTGTTTCGCCCGAAGCGACTGTGCCGTTGAGGACGTTGGTGACGAACAGCGTGGTGTTGTCCCCGAATCCGACCGCGGTCAGGTCCCACGGTCCGTTGATCGGTCCGCCTGCGAGCGTCTCGACCACGTGGCCGGTGCTGTTGAGCACGATCAGGGAGCCCGCTTTGGCAGTGCTCGCCGAGCCGTTGCTGGTGGGCAGGCTGCCGACCACGACGTAGCCGTGTGGGAGTATGGCGAGCGCCGTCGTCAGTCCCACGCCGCCCTGGTGACCGGGGAGCGTGGCGGGGTTGATCTGGGCGAACAGCGACTGCTTGCCGCCGGGGCTCACCTGCACGATCGTGGTGCCCGTCCCCTGGAGGTTTTTCGCATCGTTGAAGTTGCTGATGAGCAGGTCACCGGCCGCGAGTGAACCGAGACTGCTCGGCACGGTCACGATCCCATAGGGGTTCAGGTCTCCGTTTTCAGGCACCGTGCTGGCGATGGGCGTCACGCTGTTGAACCCCCCGATGAAGGAGTGGTCGAAGGCGAGAGCGCTCGCCGGCGACAGCAGCGCACCCGCAAGCACGGCGATGAGCCCTGCCAGGAGAGGCGTTCTGAAGATGGACGTCGGTGATAGTCGAGGGATGCGGCTGCGGTCGACCGGCAGGGTCGCTGAGCCTGGCGCGATGTCGGACATGAAGGCTTCCTCCTGTTCGCTGATGGATGTCTGTCAGGCGTTGCGCGTCTAGTGCGTTCAAGCGGACAGACTCCGCCGGCGATGGAAGCTTCCCGGGGCCGCAGATCGGTCGCGTACCCGGCCCGCTGACGTGGCGGGCCGGCGAGCTCAGCGCCCGCTGAACTCGGGCTGGCGCTTCTCGGTGAACGCGCTTGTGCCCTCGGCGAAGTCGGCGCTTTCGGCGCAGATCTGCTGGATCGTGACCTCCTGCTCGAGCGTGGAGGCGAGCGCGGGCTTGGCGGCTGCATCGATCACGCGCTTGGCGAGGCCGACGGCGACCGGTGCGCATGCGAGCAGCTCTGCCACCAGCGCATCGGTCGCCGCGTCCAGCTCCTCGGCGGGCGCCACACGGTTGACCAGGCCGATGCGCTCGGCCTCGGTGCCATCGATGATCTTGGAGGCCATGATCATCTCCTTGGCGCGGCCCAGCCCGACGACGCTGGGCAGGCGCGATGAGCCGCCGACGTCGGGAATCAGACCCACGCGGGTCTCCACCAGCCCGATCACCGCGTCGGCTGCCATGGTGCGCAGATCGCACGCGAGGGCCAGCTCCATTGCGCCGCCGATGCATCCGCCATGAATCTGGGCGATCGTCGGCTTGGTCATCTCCTCGCAGAGATTCCACGCGGCCAGCACGCCTGTGCGGAACTCGCGCAGCCGCCCGGGCTCAGCGGCGAGGGCGCTCAATGAGGCGAAGTCCATGCCCGAGGAGAACATCGCGCCCTCGCCTCGCACGACGACGCAGAGGATCGATGGGTCATGGGCGGCGGAGTGAAGCGCTCCTGCCAAACCCGCGATGAGCTCGTCGTTCATCGCATTGCGCTTTTCCGGGCGGTTCAACACGACATGACGGACCGGACCGCGGTCCTCTGTGACGACGATGCTCATCGGGGCTCCTGACGGTGGTGGATGGCGATTCCCGAACGCTGGATCAGCGTGCGCATGTGAGGCTAGCGTTCGTGCGGGCGCGGGCAATAACCTTTGGTGCATGAGCGACCCTTCGAGCCTGCGCGTCGCCGACGTCGACCGCGAGCGTGTGAGCGACGAGCTACGTGAGCACATGGTGGCGGGCAGGCTCACGTCCGAGGAGTTCGAGGAGCGCCTCGACCTCACCTATCGGGCCACGACGCAGGCGGATCTCGACGCGGTGAAAGAGGATCTGCCGATGAGCCCGGCGGGCGTGCAACGCGAGCTGGACGCACGCAGAAGCAGGTTGCACCGTCGGCTGCTGCAGGAGGCGGGTGGGTCGGCGAGCATCTCGCTCGTGTGCGTGGTCATCTGGCTGGCCTCCGGCGCAAGCGGCGGCTTTTGGCCGATCTGGGTGATCATCTTCACCTTGCTGCCGCTCGCGCGCGATGCCTGGCAGCTGCTCGGCCCGGCGCCCGACCACGAGCAGGTCGAAGCTCGCCTGGCGGCTCGCCACGCGCGCCGGCTCGCGCGCGGGCGCCCGCGCTCGGGCCCGCCGGACATGTTTCCATGAGCCCGCTGGATGAGGCGCTCGAGCGGGCGCTGGCCGGTGGCCCCGAGCGCCACCACGAGAAGGCGCACGAGCAGGGCAAGCTGGGGGTGCGCGAGCGCGTGACGATGCTGTTGGACCGGGGCAGCTTCGCCGAGGAGGCGCTATTGGCAAACTGGGACGCCGACGGGCTGGGCGCCGACGGGGTCGTGACGGGGGTCGGCGCGATCGCTGGACGGACGGTCGCGCTGATGGCCAACGATCCGACCGTCAAGGCGGGCTCGTGGGGTGCGAAAACGGTGGAGAAGATACTGCGCATCCAGGAGCGCGCGATGGAGCTTCGGATTCCCATCGTCTACCTGGTGGACTCGGCCGGGGCGCGGATCACCGAACAGGTGCAGATGTTCCCCGGCAGGCGAGGCGCAGGGAGGATCTTCCACAACCAGGTGAAGCTCTCGGGCGTGGTTCCGCAGGTGTGCGTGCTGTTCGGCCCGAGCGCCGCCGGCGGCGCCTACATTCCTGCGTTCTGCGACCTGGTGATCATGCGCGAGGGCAACGCTTCGATGTATCTGGGCTCACCGCGCATGGCGGAGATGGTGATCGGCGAGAAGGTGAGCCTCGAGGAGATGGGTGGCGCGCGGATGCACACCGGCATCTCGGGCTGCGGGCACCAGCTGGTGGCAAGCGACGAGGAGGGGATCGCAGCCGCGCAGCGCTACCTGTCCTTTCTACCCGGAAACTGGGAGCAGGACCCTCCGCAGGCGGCCCCGGCGCCGGCCAGGGCGCCCGCCGGCGGGCGGGCGATCGCTGAGCTGATTCCCGCCGATGAGAACAAGCCGTTCGACATGCATACGCTGATCGACGCGCTCATCGATGAAGGTTCGCTTCTAGAGATTCATGCGCGCTGGGCCAAGGAGCTGATCGTCGGCTACGCGCGCCTTGACGGGCGGGCGATCGGGATTGTGGCCAGCCAGCCCAAGCACAAGGGCGGCGTGCTGTTCTCAGATTCTGCGGACAAGGCCGCGCGTTTCATCTGGACGTGCAACGCGTTCAACGTGCCGTTGCTGTTTCTGGCGGATGTGCCGGGCTTCATGATCGGCACGCAGGTCGAGCGTGACGGGATCATCAGGCATGGCGCCAAGATGATCAGCGCCGTGAGCGAGGCGACCGTGCCAAAGATCTCGGTGATCGTGCGCAAGGCCTACGGCGCGGGTCTGTATGCGATGGCCGGCCCGGCGTTCGACCCGGACTGCTGCCTGGCGCTGCCGGGCGCGCAGATCGCCGTGATGGGCCCGCAGGCCGCCATCAACGCGGTCTACTACAACCAGCTGCAGGCGATCGAGGACGACGAGCAGCGCGCTCAGCGCACGGAGGAGCTGCGCGGCGAGTATGCGGCGGACATCGACATCCTGCACCTGGCTTCCGAGCTCGTGATCGATGCGGTCGTGCAGCCCGACGAGCTGCGCGCAGAGCTCGTCTGCCGCTTCGGCCAGGCAGCGTCCAAGCAGCGGACGTGGCCTGCGAAGCGCAACCCCGTCACGCCCGTCTAGGTGATCGCTCCCGCGGCGCGCGTCTGCTCGTCCTGGAAGGGCGGGTAGGTCTCGGTCAGCAGCAGCAGGTAGGCGTCGCTGCGCGCGGTGTAGGAGTTGGCCAGCACCATCAGGTCGAACAGGCCGCGTGGCATCTTCCCGGTGACGAGGATCACGAACCAGGCGAATACCGCGCCGATCTCGAGCAGCAGCCCCATGATGTAGCGAATGATCAGCAGGGGAATCGCGATGACGATGCGGAAGAAGGTCTTCAGGCGGCTGTAGCCGTCCAGGCGATCGAACTCCATGCGGATCGGATAGGCGGGGTCATCCGAGCCGCTGAAGGAGGGGTAGGGGTCGCAGAGCAGGGCGGCGTAGCCGGTGAAGCGGGTAACGAATCGCAGGTAGTCGGAGACGAATCTGTAGAGGCTCTCCGGGTAGCTCCCGGTGACGACGATCGCGAACCACGCGATCACGACCACGATCGAGGCGACGATCGCATACACGTAGCACCAGATGGCCAGCGGAATCGCGAGCAGCAGACGAAAGAACGCGGTCAGGCGGTTGCGCTCCTCGACGTAATCGGCCTCGAACGTGGCGGGATATGGCACGAGATGCTCCCTTGGTCGATGGTGAGTCGCTGCCTTGCTGTGCTCTTCGGTGCCCGAAAACCCGTGACGTCTGCGACCACGCCCTCGGATCCGGGACCGCGTCTAAACAAATCCTAAAGAGGTTCGCGGCGGACGTGTGGCATTTTTCAAATAGATTGCCCTGGAATGGACGCTATTGATCTTGCCTACGCCGGAATTGCCCGTCAGGCTGAGCTGATCGCCGCGGGCGAGGTGTCCTCGCGCGAGCTGGTCGATCTGTACCTCGAGCGCATCGCCCGGCATAACCCTGCGCTGGGCGCGTTTCGCGTGGTCTTTGCCGAGCGCGCGCGCTTGGAGGCTGGTCAGGCGGATGCCCGTCGCGGAGCTGGGGGCGAGCGCCCGCTGCTGGGCGTGCCGATTGCGGTCAAGGACGAGGTCGATGTGGCCGGCGAGCTGACCACCTTTGGCACCAACGCCTACGGTGAGCCCGCGCGCGAGGATGCCGAGATCGTGCGCCGCGTGCGTGCGGCGGGCGCCGTGGTGATCGGCAAGACGCACATGCCCGAGCTGGGCGCCTTCCCCTGGACCGAGTCGCCGACGTGGGGGGTGACGCGCAACCCATGGAGCCTCGAGCACAGTCCGGGTGGCTCGAGCGGAGGCAGCGCCGCGGCAGTGGCGGCCGGTCTCGTGGGCGCGGCTCTGGCGGGCGACGGCGGGGGCTCGATCCGCTTTCCGTCGGCCTACTGCTCGCTGTTCGGGCTGAAGACGCAGCGCGGTCGCGTCCCGCTGGCTCCGCACGATGGCGCCTGGCATGGCCTTGCGGTCAACGGCGTGCTCACGCGCTCGGTGCGCGACAGCGCGCTGTTCCACGACGCGATCGCCGACGGGCCGCCGGATTCGGGCGCGCCGGTCCTGCCCTCGTTGTCGCTGCTTGACGCGCTCGGCGGCGCCGACGCCGGGTCCTCAGCTCCACGGGCCCTACGGATTGCCGTAGCGAGCAACCTGCCACCCTCGCCGCTCACGCGACTTCACCCCGATAACCGTGGGGCCCTGGAGGAGACCGCCGCGCTTCTGAGGAGGCTCGGGCACGAGGTGGACGAGGTGGAGGTCGATCACGGTCCGCTGGCGCCGCCACCCGAGTTCACCGCCCTCTACCTGCGAAGCCTCCACGAGGAGGCCGCCTCGTTTGCCCGTCCCGAGCGGTTGGAACGCCGCATCCGCGCGCTCGCGCGCCTCGGCGGAGCGCTTCCGGCGGGTGCGGTCGACTGGGCGAACGGGCGCAGAGCCGCGTATGCCGCACGGATGAACGAGCCGCTGGCCGACCACGACGTGCTGATGACGCCCGTGACGCCTGCGCCCCCTCCGCAGATCGGCGCGCGCGAGGGCCTCGGCTGGCTGCGCACGACGGTCGCGGCATCGGCGACGGTTCCCTACGCGACGCCCTGGAACTTCACCGGCCAGCCCGCCTGCTCGGTGCCGGCCGGGTTCGCCACGAGCGGGCTTCCGCGGGCCGTTCAGCTGGTGGGCCGGCCTGAGGATGAGGCCACGCTCGTCCGTCTGGCCGCCCAGCTGGAGGCCGAGCGGCCATGGGCGGACTCTCGCCCACCCGGCTTCTCGTGACGGGCTCGCCGGTGAGCGAACAGGAGCTGCTCGAGGTCGCGGTGGAGGCCGCGAAGATGGCCGGTGAGCTGCTGCTCGAGCGAACTCGACAGGGCGCCGAGCGAGACGTGTCCAGCAAGAGCACGCCCACCGACCTCGTCAGCGAAGCGGACCGGACCTCTGAGCAAGCGATCCGCGAGCTGCTCAGCGAGCGGCGACCGGGCGACGGGTTCCTGGGGGAGGAGGGAGGCTCCGCGGAGAGCGACAGCGGGCTGAGCTGGGTGGTGGATCCCCTCGATGGGACCGTCAACTTCCTGTTTGGCATACCGCAGTGGAGTGTGAGCGTGGCGGTGCAGGATGATGCGGGGGCGCTCGCGGGGGCCGTGTTTGACCCCAACCGCGATGAGCTGTTCACCGCAACGCGGCAGGGTCCCCCGACGCTGAGCGGGCCCGCGGGCACGATCGAGCTGGTGGGCCCGCAGGCAAGAGGGTCTGCGGAGGTGGCGCAGGAGGGGCTGTCCGGAATGATGGTCGCCACCGGACTGGCCTATGACGCGAACGTGCGCGCGGCGCAGGCGAAGGTGCTTGCGCGGCTGGCGCCGCGCGTGCGGGACATCCGCCGGTTTGGCAGCGCCGCCCTGGATCTCACGTGGACGGCGGCAGGGCGCTACGACGCTTACTTCGAGCGGTCGGTCAAGCAGTGGGACATCGCGGCCGGGATGCTGATCTGCGAACGCGCGGGGCTGAGCGTGCTGGAGCTGCCGGTGGGAGAGGATCTGCCCTGGGGGATCCTCGTTGCCCGAGCAGGCCTCGCGGAGCGCTTGCTCGAGCTCGTGGGTGGCCCGTAGAGCGAGTGGTGCGGCGGGTGGGATTCGAACCCACACACCCTTTCGGACAGGGCCTTTTGAGGGCCCCGCGTCTACCGTTCCGCCACCGCCGCACGCGACGGACCAGTTTAGGTCAGGCGGGCTGCGGCGGCGCGTCGGCGTACAGATTGGCGCCCGCCGCGGGGTCGCGGCGCTCGAGCTCGACGTTCCAGCCCTGCTGGAAGCCGCGCATCGTGAAGGCGATCACCAGCATCTGCAGGGGAACCAGCAGCAACGTGAGCACGCCGATCAATGAGGCGCTGAGGTAGTCCGGAGCGGCGAACCCCGACTTGTCGCGGTCAAACCAGCCCGGCCCGGCCACCAGCGCGAAGATCAGCAGCAGCACCGCGAACACGGCGGCGACCGGCAGCACTCCACGGTTCCAGCGGGCCGCGTAGAAGGCGAAGGCCAAGTAGATGATGAAGTAGAGGATCTGCGCCCATCGTGCGCTTTCCAGCACGTTCCAGCCGCTGACGGTGACGACGAGGATGACCCCGGCGCTCGCGAGCAGCAGCAGCACCACGGCCGCGCGCGTTGCCTGAACCGCGGGCTTGTCGCGGTTGGGATGGGTGACGATGACGCCGGGCCTGGGTTCCCGGCCACCGCGGGAGGGCGTCGCAGAGGACATGACAGTGACGACCATACAATCTCCCGCGGTTGCGCGTGCACAGTCGCCGCCTCGCGGCACCCTGTGGGAGGCGCGAAAGTGCGGGAAGCTAGGCTCTTGGCGCGCGCGGGCGTGGTGGAATTGGTAGACACGCCGGCCTTAGGAGCCGGTGGGCGAAAGCCCTTGGAGGTTCGAGTCCTCTCGCCCGCATCTCGCACAGAATCCCTGCAAATCAGCTAGTTTGACCGAGGCAAAGACAGGCAGTCTACGGAGTCGATTTCGCCACATGTCCCACAAATATGTCCCCCAGATGCCTCGTAGCCAGTTGATTGCCTCCCGTGCAAGCTTGCTGGGCGCTCCGCGCTGACGGCGGCTCTGAGGGATGGGGACGCCGGCGGCACCGCAGACCTCGCCGCCCCTCGGTGCCCCCGCAGGGCTCGGGCGCAGTGGACGTTAGAGCTGGAAGCAGCTCGGCCCGCGCGCTAGGCGGGGATCGGACTGGCCTGCGCCCTCGGGTGGGATTTGTCCCGGGATTTGTCCCCGGAATCGACCCCGGAATCGACCGCGGATTCCGAATCCGGGCTGAGGCCCCGTCCCACCTGCCCCTACGGGCTGTTTTGCCCCCTGACCTCACGCTGAGCCATCCTGAGTTTCACGGAGACTTCTATGCCAGGTTTCGTCTGGCGGAAGGAGAAGTCCCCGGTTATGCCAAGAGCGAGGAAGTATCCCCAGGAGCT
>Ga0302178_10000724_pt1 | contig 29079 bp, 23 predicted proteins | sample I_Palsa_E1_3_FD_198790 | JGI IMG/M metagenome (GOLD analysis project Ga0302178, IMG submission 198790) | Peat permafrost microbial communities from Stordalen Mire near Abisko, Sweden - I_Palsa_E1_3 | ecosystem: Environmental > Terrestrial > Soil > Palsa > Peat permafrost | place: Sweden... | reverse complement strand
CCTTCAACCAGGTCATCCGCGGCCCCTGCGACCACGCCCAGGCCCACGCCGGCTACCGGCCCGGCCGCAAACTCCGGCACCTGATCACCGCCCGCAACGCCACGTGCACGGCGCCGGGCTGCGGGCAGCCCGCGGCCCGCTGCGATCTGGATCACACTGTTCCCTGGCATCTCGGCGGCCTCACGTGTCCCTGTAATATCGCTCCGTTGTGCCGTCGTCACCATCGGTGTAAACAGGCCCAGGGCTGGTGGCTCGATCAAAGTGAACCGGGTGTCCTGCGATGGCGGACCCCGGCCGGCCGCACCCATACGACCACCCCCACGGAATATCCAATTTAGCTCCCTGTGAGGGATTGCCGCCGGAGGGTAGCCACGCTACGCTTCCCCCATCGTGCTCGTGGGGGAGGTGCCAATGATGGCAGGGCCAGGCGACGAGATGGCGGCTGCCACCCCGGTCCGCAGCCGCCTGCGGGCATCCCACGCCGACCGCGAGCAGGCGATCGGCGTACTGAAGGTCGCATTCATGGAAGGTCGGCTGACCGAGGACGAATTCGACGCGCGGCTGGGCCAGGTATACGCGTCACGGACTTACGCGGAACTGGCCGAGGTCACCGCCGACATCCCCACCGGACTTACCGGAATCCAGCGCACGCGCGACCCTTGGCGGGCGACAAAGCTAGCCTGGCGGACCGTATACGCGATAATTTTGCCGGCCATCGTTACGCTCATTGTCCTCCCCGGAGGACGTGGTAACCCCGCCATGGGGGTTGTGATCACCACGGCCGTGGTCACCTATCTCCTTTTCTGGCTGTGCGGCGTGTCCGTGATGGTCTACTCGCGGCAGGAAAAGCGCTCCAGAGGAGAGCTACCACCGCAGTCAGCACCGGACACAGGCCGGTAGCGATACCCGCATTATGCTTCGCTCCATCGGGCTCGTGGGGAGGCACCGGCGATGACACAGGCGGGAGGCGAGATAGCAGCACACGCAGCAGCCCTTGGCCATCTGCGCGCCACCCACTTCGACCGCGTGCAGGTGATCGGCACCCTTAAGGCCGCGTTCGCGCAAGGTCGGCTGACCGAGGATGAATATGACGCGCGGGTAGGCCAGGCGTCCGCCTCGCAGACACATACCGATCTCGCCGCGCTCATCGCCGACATCCCCGCCGGGTCGGCCGCAGCCCGACCGCCGACGGCTAAGCACGTCCGGGTAGGCGTCCTCGCGATCCTTATTGCGGCCAGCGTGCTTGGGGCATTGCTGCTGTGGCAACCCGACAACATGTTCGCAGTCATGATGGGTTTCGCGGCTGCCGCCACCGTGATCGTGGCCCCGCCCATAACCGTGGGCCTGATGCTCGACGCACGGCATCAGAAGCGGTCCGGCGGGCAGCTACCGTCGCCGCCCCGCAGCGCTGGCGGGTGATCGTCAACGCCGACCATTGGTCGGCGACCTGAAACCAGATTGGTTGCGGCAGACAGCCCAAGACCAGAGCGCATAACGATCTTCGGAGTACTTCAGCCGTAGATCGTGATCTTGCTGGTGGGGTGCTGCGGACCGTCGGACGCGCGGGGACGAGATCGGCCTTCGTCAGCGCGCGTTCGTTCCTAATCCGTCTCCCTGAGTCCGCCGGCGAAGGGAATCCTTAATCTCGCTGAGCCTGGCCGCCGCTGCCGGGGTCCATTCGGTCCTTCGTCCGACGGCACGGAGGGTATCGTCGATCTGGCTGAGCTTCGCGGAGGAAAGCGCGCCTGCTCGCTCGACCAGATCGTCCCGGCGCAGGGTGGTCAGCCAGGTGCACGGGGTAAAGCCGGGCCACGGGTACCCGAACCGCAGCACGCCTTCGAAGGGCAGTCCTTCCCGGACGCCGACGGCCACTTCGACCCCCAGATCGGAGATATCGGCATCTGCTGGAGCGACGACCTGCATCGCCACGAACCCGGATGACTCATCTTCTGACAGCAGCACGACAGGCCGTCGCTCGTCGAACTCAACCCACCACACCTCGCCTCGTTGCATGTGTCCTCCTGCCAGGAGAAGGCGGGCGGCCCGCCACTGGACGTGATGCAGTCCGGCCGACGCCGGCGACAGGGCGGCCGCCGTCTGATCATCCCAGTTGTGCCCGCCGATGATGAGCCGATGATGATCTGCTGGTGGCCGCTGGCCACAGTGTAGGCCCCTTGGCGTCTACCGCATCTGTATCAGCAGGTGATGCCTGGGCTAGCGTGGACCACGTGTTGCGCCAGCGCGGGGTGGTGTACGACGTAGGGCGCGCCATGGGCGCGCTGTCCGTCAACTGGCGACCCGACTACTCGCCGGCCCTGATGCGCCGGGAGCTGGACATCATCCGGGCCGACCTGCACGCCAACGCCGTGCGGCTGGGCGGCCGCGATCCCCGGCGCCTGCTGGCAGCCGCCGAGTACGCGGCGTCCATCGGACTCGACGTGTGGCTCGGCCCCGAGTTGTGGAACGCCACACCGAAGCGAACGCTGCACTACATCACCAATGTTGCCGCCGCAGCCGAACCGCTGTTCCGGCGCTGGCCAGACCAGCTGACCTTCTGCGTCGGCAACGAACTCACCCTGTTCATGCGCGGCATCGTCCCAGGCCGCAGCCACGCGCAGCGCAGCCGCTCGCCCAGCCTCCGCGAGATAGTGCTGTCCGGCCAGCACACGCTACGCGCATTTCTCGCCGATGCCGCAGCCTCGGTGCGACGCGTCTACAGCGGACCGATCAGCTACTGCGCTCTGCCGTTCGAGCGCGTCGACTGGGACCCCTTCGACATCGTCGGCGTCAACTACTACCGCCAGATCCGCCAAGGCCTCACCACCGACCAGTATCTGGCGAAGATCAGCCAGCTCCAGGCCGCCGGCAAGCCCGTCGCCATCACCGAGTTCGGCTTCGCTGCCTGCCGGGACGCGGACAACCCCGAATTCCTCGGCACACTCAACGCAACGCCCCTGTCCCTGCTGGGATCGCTGACACCAGTAATAAGACAGCTCATCCGGCCGCGGGTCCGGACGGTGCACCCCCGAGACGAACAGGCCCAGGCCGGACTCCTCATCGACCAGCTCCAGCTGCTCGACCAAGCGGGCGTCGACGGGGCGTTCGTCATGAGCTTCAGCTTCCCGCTCGCACCCTACAGCGAGGACCCCCGCCACGACCTCGACGCCACAGTACTCAGCATCGTCCGCACCCTCTCTCGCGGCCAGCACGGCACGACCCATCCCGACGTTGGCTGGGAACCCAAAGAGGCATTCCACGCCATCGCACACTATTACCGTCAACAAGAGCCCAGGTGAACCAGCGCAAAGCCGATCGGTGCTAGCCATCACCCGGAAGTACGACTACGTGCGAATCAGGACACTAGGCGCCATATACCGGAAACAATGAGCTAAGTGCTCCTCTCCAGGCTGTATGCACCGTGCATAACATTGGCGTGACGAACGTGGCTTGGAACGTTATCCAGCATGAAGCCACATAGGTGAATGCATAGCGGGCGTTGTCGGCACGATCAGACGGGCAAGGTCGCGGAATTCCACCAGCGAAGGACCTGGATTGGAGCGTAAGATGAGCCGCTCAGAACGGCACTGGTTTAAGCGCTTGTTCCACCTCCCAGTAGAACTCCGGCCGTCTGCCATCGGCCGTCTGCCATCGGCCGTCTCAGCATTGGGGTGCGGAACGCCGAGCCTGAACTCTGCTTCAGCTAATCCGATGACCGTTTTGACCAGCGGGAACTCGCTGGTCAAAACGGTCATCGCAGTTCCCTTCCGAATCCGCTCACGCTGCGCTGCATGAACTCGTCGGCATCGAACGATTGGATGTTCAGCACCGCCTGTGCATGTCGGCGGGCCGCGCGGCTCCGGGGATGGTGCTAGACGCAGCTGCCCGATTTGGATCAGGTGTCCGCTGATCACCGTAATAAGCATGTACGGAATAAGCATCCGGAGAAAGCTGATCTTGTAACCAGTCCCTGCTTTATCCTCACAACTATCAGTACCTATAGATTGCTCGCGCCGCCAGTATTGACCGATCTGGGCCCCCGGGCCCGATGGCGCCTGGCTAAGGGTCGCTCTTGAAGCAAGATCACCGGTAGCTGCGGCTCCGCCCGCCGCGACCGAATTAATTTAGCAAGGGGTAATCCAAGGAGAGCAGTCGGCCGTCTAATCCCCAACGCTTCTTACCGCCGCAGGCTGAAATGCCGGGCGGCGTGGCAAAAACCAACATCATCCCAAGAGGGGAAGACAATGCAGCTCAGAACCAAACTCGCGGCGCTAGCCATGGCGGGCGGCACTGCCGCGCTCGTGTTGGCGGGGACGCCAGCCCTGGCGAGCAGCCACGCGGGCAGCAAGGCCATCACCGTCCCGGAGAGCGCCTACGGCGCGATCGAAGGCAAGCCCGCGACCGCGAACAACCCCACTATCCCGCTGGGCTGGGTAGGGCTGGTGGGCGCCAACGGGGTCTTCGCCCCGAACGGCGCCGCCCCGAAGAAGGGCCAGGATCACACCTTCACCACCTCGGCCGGGAAACTGACGGTGGTGGTCACCGCCCCGCCAACCAACAGCCAGACCTCCAACGTGAAGACTTGCCACTTCTCGTCCATCACCGACGTCGTCTTCACCGTCGTGGGCAGCAAGAGCACGGGCAAGTTCGCTGGGGCCTCGGGTCCGGGCGCGGTGGAGGTCTACTTCGCTGGGTACGGGCCGAAGTACACGTCCGGCAAGAAGAAGGGCCAGTGCAACACCAGCTCGAGCGCGCCGGAACTGGCCAAGGGCGCGGTCGCGTCCTTCCTCCTCAGCGCGGTGCTGACCATGCCGTAGCGGCCGCCGCCTGACGGCTACCGCCTGACGGCCAACCCGGCAGGGCCAGGCTCCCTTGCCGACACGAGGGAGCCTGGCCCGATCCGTTCCTGCTGGCCTCATCGTCAAGATCGGAGCCGACGTGACAGCCGGACGATGACCAGTTTCGACTATCAACCGGAGCCCTGTTCCCCGGCACTTAGCCAGGTCGGGAGGATCTCTCCCGGCTCGTCGTCCGGGCCGTTCTCAATCTGCGCCAAGGCCCGGGCGACCACCCGCCGGGCGATTTCGTCGACCGGGATGGCCACGCTGGTCAGCGGCGGGTGGAGCACGCCGGCGCCGACGCTTTCGTCGAAGCCGACGACCTTGAGGTCATGGCCGATGGACAGGTTAAGCTCCGCCGCGACGCCGTAGACGATCACGGCGATCCTGTCGCTGCCGGTCAGCACGACGTCAGGCGCCGCCGATGAGATGAACGAACGGATCGCGGTGCGTGCGCTGGCGTCATCGCTGACCCGCAGGAGCCCCGCGCCATCGCCGGAGATGCCCTGGCTGGCCAGCTCGGCCCGGAAACCGGCCTCACGATCGAGGTCCCAGTAGGTTCCCGATCCGTAGCCGATGTAGCCGGGCCGGGTACAGCCCTGGCCGACGACGTGCCGCACCGCCTCAGCCTCGGCTGCGGCGTTATCGATGTCCACCCAGTGCTGCGGTAGGCCAGGGCGGGTCCGGCCGAAGCACGCGAACGGCATGCCGAGCTCGCAGAGCAGCTCCACCCGCCGGTCATCGACCTGGAACCCGGAAAGCACGAACGCGTCCACGTTGCGGCCGGCCACCAGGCGGCGGATGTCATCGCTGGCGTCAGCCTCCTGCGTGACGACCAGCACTCCGTAGTGCTGGCGAGCCCCGGCGGTCAGCAGCGACTGCATGAACTGCATCATGACCAGGTTGGGCGGCTTCAGCTGTACGTGCGGCATGAGGTAAGCAAGCTGCATCGTCCGGCGCGACCGCAAGCTGCGCGCACCGTGATGCGGCTGGTAGCCAAGCTGGCCCACCGTCGCCAGCACCCGGGCGCGGGCCGCTGCGCCCACCCGGCCGCTTGAGTTCAGCACGTTGGACACCGTTTGCCTGCCCACGCCGGCCACGCGGGCGACGTCCTCGATCGTGACTTTCCGCTGAGCCCGACGCGCTCTTTCGGGCGTCTGTGATGCCACCCGTTCACCGTCCCGGTACTAAGGGTCATCTCCCTGACATTGTGCGAAATCGTCTATTGACACCGCACGAGGGGAGGCGTCTCATATCTGATGGAACCTTCCATCAATGGTATCGAAACGGTCAGACCAGCACGTACAGTCCTGCCCCCGGGAGGCACGATGAGCGCTGCCACTGCCACCACGGTTCTGTCCAAACAGGGGAAGGCCGGGTCGAAGCCCGTGGCGGACCGGCGCCGGATTCGTACCGCGTTTGGCTTCCTGGCGCCCAGCCTGATCGGCGTGGTGCTCTTCCTGGTCATCCCGGTGATCATGGTCATCGTCCTGAGCTTCACCCGGTGGAACCTGATTACCCCGCTTAGATGGGTGGGGCTCAGCAACTACGCGAACATCTTCGAGTTCGACGGCTTCGGCCACTCCCTCCTCGTGACCGGGTACTACGTCCTGCTGAACATCCCGGTTCAGACCGTTCTCGCACTGGGCCTCGCGCTGCTGCTGAACAACAACCGTCGAGGCAGCGCCTTTATCCGGATCATCTGCGTGCTCCCCTTCCTGGCCACTCCTGTCGCCATGAGCGTGGTATGGACCTGGTTCTTCGCGCCCACCAACGGCATCGTCAACGAGCTGCTGATGCACGTCGGGATCACCGGGCCGGCCTGGCTGTCGGACGCGGCCACCGCGATGCCCATCATCGCTTTCGCCAACATCTGGCAGTACGCCGGCTACAACATGTTGTTCTTCCTCGCGGGCCTGCAGGCGGTCCCGGCGGCCTTGTACGAGGCAGCGTCCATCGACGGGGCCAGCAAGGTCCAGCAGTTCCGCCGGGTGACGCTGCCCCTGCTCCGGCCCGCGCTGCTGTTCGTCCTGGTCACCGGCGTTATCGGCTCGTTCCAGGTGTTCGACACCGCGTACGTGATGACCGACGGCGGCCCCGGTAACACGACCGAGGTAGCCAACATCAACATCTACAACACGGCCTTCGCCGGATTCCGGATCGGGGAAGCCTCGGCCATGTCGGTGGTCCTGTTCCTGATCATCTTGATCGTCACCGTCATGCAATTCCGCTACTTCAACAAGCGCATCACGTACGAGATCGGGTGAGGAGTCTGCTATGGCGACAATCGCTTCCACCGCACCTGGTGCCCGCGTAGCGGAACAAGCGGACCCACCGGGAACGCGTATCGGCCGCAGCGCCCGGCTCACCGTGTTCTATGTCCTGCTCCTAGTGATCCTGGCCGTCTTCGTCACGCCTTACCTGTTCTCGCTGTTCGCCTCGTTCAAGACGTTGCCGGATATCCTTGCGCAGTCCCCGGCGCGCCCGCCGACGAGTCCCACCTGGGCGAATTTCAAAGACATCTTCACCGAATACGACTTCGGGCGCTACCTGGCCAACACCCTGATCGTCACCGTCATCCTCACCGCCGGCCAGGTGATCTTCTCGATGATGGGCGCCTACGCCTTCGCCCGGATGGAGTTCCCCGGCCGGAACGGTCTTTTCTGGATGTACCTGGCCACGCTGATGGTGCCGAACGTAGTGACCCTGATCCCGCTGTACGTGATGTTCGCGCGGGCCGGCCTGCTGAACACCTACTGGGCCATCTTCCTGCCCTACGTGTTCGGCGTCCCGCAGGCGGTGTTCCTGATGCGGCAGTTCTTCATGACGATCCCGAAGGAGGTGATGGAGGCCGCGCGGCTGGACGGCTGCTCGGAAAGCCGCATCCTGTGGCGGATCGTCGTACCGATCTCCCGGCCGATCATCATCACCGCCACGCTGCTGGCCGTGGTGTTCGGCTGGAATAACTTCCTGTGGCCGCTGATCGTGACGAACTCCAACTCCCTGCAGGTCCTGTCCGTGGCCACCGCCAACTTCAACTCCAACTTCACCGTCCAGTGGAACCTGATCCTGGCCGCCTCCCTGGTCGCCCTGATCCCGATGGTGATCTTGTTCGCCATCTTCCAGAAGCAGATCGTCCGGTCCATCTCGCTGACCGGGATCAACCGGTGACCGGCCACGCGCTCCGGCGCCTCTCGTCCCGCCCGGCCAGCGTCCTGGCGAGGTTCGCGATCGCCGCGGTCGCCCTGGTCATGCTGACCGGCTGCGCGGCCGCGTGGGGATTCGGCAGCTCGGGCAGCGCCAACGGCACCGTCACCCTGACCTACGCGCTGTGGGACCCGCACGAGCAGGTCGGCTACCAGGCTTCGATTGACGAGTTCGAGAAGCTTCACCCGAACATCAAGGTGAACATCGAGAACATCCCGTACAACAGCTACGAGCAGAAGATCACCGCCGAGTTCATCACCGGCGGGGCCCCCGACCTGTTCTGGGTGAACACCCCGTGGCTCGCCACCTTCATCAAGGACGGGATGCTCACCAACCTGGCGCCGCTGATCCAGGCCAGTGGAATCAACATGGCCCAGTACTACCCGCAGCTGGTCGCGCTGCATTCGGTAGGAAACAAGATCTACGGCCTGCCCAAGGACTGGGACACGATCGCGCTGTACTACAACAAGGCCTACTTCGCCAAGCACCACATCACGATCCCGGCCAACCTGAGCTGGAACCCGGACGGCACCGGCTCGTTCGTGACCTTCCTCAAGGAGGCGACCACCGACACCAACGGGAACAACGCCCTGTCTCCGAGCTTCAACCCGAACAAGGTCGCGACCTACGCGCTCGGCGTCGACAACGACCCGCAATCCGGCTGGGGCGACTACGTCGCCGAGCTCGGCGGCAAGGTGATCCCGTACCCCGACGCCCCCGTCGCCAGCCTGGACACTCCGGCGGTCAACGCGGGCATGACGTTCCTGACCAAGTACCTGACCAACGATCATGTCATCGCGCCGGCCACCTTGTCCGGGCCGAACGCGAACGGCAACAACCTGCTGCAGATGTTCTCCGAGGGCCAGATCGCCATGTGGGAGGCGGGCGACTGGAACACCACCACGCTCAAGGCCAGCGTGACCTTCCCGGTCGGCGTGGCCACGCTGCCGATCGGCTCGGATGGGCGGGTCAGCGTGTTCAACGGCCTGATCGACGGCCTGAATACTCATACCCCGTATCCGAAGCAGGCGTGGGAGCTCGAGCAGTGGCTCGGCTCGGCCCAGTCGCAGGCCATTCTCGGCTCGGGCGGCTACATCTGGCCGGCCATCCGCAGCCTGGACCCGCTCTTCCTGCAGTACTGGCAGAAGCACGGCATCGACATGTCAGCGTTCCTCACCGAGGCCCACGGCAAGGTGGTCAACTTCCCGGTAAGCGCCGGCGTCGGCGACGCGCTGACCGAGGTGGTGAACGATCTCGGCCCGGCCTGGCTCGGCACAGAATCGGTCAGTGCCGCGCTGAAAACCGCCCAGACCGATGCGGACTACGTGCTGAGAACCAGCTGACGTGGGGTGGCCGGATTTCTGTCAGCATAAGACCTCAGGGGCGCCCGGGACCGGCGCCTAGTCGAGATCGGAGGCCAAGTGACCGCCGGTGATGATGTCCGCGCCCCGCTCGGCGGCCCAAGCGCGGCTGCCTCCTCCCCGCTGCTGGTGGCGAATCCGGCGGCCGTCCCCGGGACCGGGACCGGGACGGGCCTGATTCTGTTCCCGCGGACGGCGGCCCTCCCGTCGGTGTGGGTCGGCTCGGTGCCCGCCGCCGGCCTCACGCCGGACGACGCCGCGGCACTGCTGGGCGCGGTTCGGCCCTGCTCCCTGCTGCCCGAGCACGGTGCGGGCTGGTTCGGCCGGCCCGGCCTGTCCGGGCACCGCTTGGGCCAGGGCGCCGCCGAACCCGCCGCCGGACGTGACTGGTCGCCGCTGTTCGGCCCGACCCGATTCGAACAGGCGCGTTCAGAACATGCGCCTTCGGAGCACGGCACCCACTGGGCCCGCGTCGAGGCAGCCGATCAAACCGCCGGCCTTGAGCTGGTGACCGAGATCGAGGCGGTGCCGGGCGGCGCGATCCGCGCCCGGCACACGCTGACCAACACCGCCCGCCAGCCCTACGTCGTCGACAGCCTGGACGTGGTGTTCCCGCTGCCCGGGCGGATCGGGGAAGTCCTCGACTTCACCGGGCGGCAGATCGCGGAACGGATCCCGCAGCGCCACCAGATCGGCGACGGGCTGTGGCTGCGCGAAGGCCGCCGCGGCCATACCGGCCATGACTCCGCCACCGTGGTGGTCGCCGGCGTCCCCGGCTTTACCTTCGGCCACGGCGAGGCCTACGGCCTGCACGTCGCCTGGAGCGGCAACACCGTGCACCGCGTCGAACGCATACCGTCCGGCCCGGGCGTTACCACCATCGGCGGCGGCGAACTCCTGCTGCCTGGCGAGATTTCCCTGGCTGAGAGCGAGTCCTACGCCACGCCCTGGGTCTATCTGGCGGCCACCGGCTTCGGCCTGGACGACCTGGCGGCCCAGTTTCACGGCTACCTGCGGTCGCTGCCCGCGCACCCGAGCTCGCCCCGCCCGGTCAACCTCAACGTCTGGGAGGCCGTCTACTTTCGCCATGACTTCGCCAAGCTGTCGGCGCTGGCCGACCGGGCCGCGGAGCTCGGGGTGGAGCGGTACGTCCTGGACGACGGCTGGTTCGCCGGACGCCGCAACGACCAGGCGGGCCTGGGTGACTGGCAGGTTGATGAGGCCGTCTGGCCCGCCGGGCTGGGTCAGCTCGCCGACTATGTGCGTGACCGCGGTATGCAGTTCGGGCTCTGGATCGAACCCGAAATGGTCAACCCGGATTCCGATCTGTTCCGCGCGCACCCAGACTGGATCCTCGCTGCCGGCCAGCGGCGCCCGCCGCTGCAGCGGCACCAGCTGGTTCTCGACCTCACCCGGCCCGAGGTAAGCGCCTACCTGCTCGAGCGGATCGACGCGCTGCTCACGGAATACCCGATCGACTACATCAAGTGGGACTGCAACCGCGACATCATCGATGCCGGCAGCGGCACCCGCGCGGGCGCCCCGGCCGCGCACGGGCAGGCGCTGGCCGTCTACGCGCTGCTTGATGAGCTGCGCAGGCGGCATCCGAACGTGGAGTGGGAATCGTGCGCGGCCGGCGGCGGCCGGATCGACCTGAGCATGCTGGAGCGAGTCGAGCGAGTCTGGACCTCGGACATGACCGATGCCCTGGCCCGGCAGTCCATCCAGCGCTGGACCGGCCAGCTGGTGCCGCCCGAGTACCTGGGCGCGCACGTGTCCGCGCCGTTCTCGCACCAGACCGGCCGGTACATGCCGCTGTCGCTGCGCTCCGCGACGGCCTTGTTCGGGCACTTCGGGATCGAATGGGACATCACCCAGGCGGAGACCACGGAACTGGCCGAACTCGCCGCCTGGATCCGGCTGTACCAGCAGCACCGCGCGCTCATCCACGCCGGCCGCGTGGTCCGGATCGACACCCCGGACGACACCGCCTGGATGCACGGTGTCGTCGCGGCCGACTCAGCCGCGGCCGGCTCATCGGCCGCCCTGCTGAGCTACGTGCAGCTAGACGAGCCCAGAAACGATCAGCCCGCCGCCCTGCGGGTGCCAGGACTCGACCCCAGGCGCCGCTACCGGGTCACCGACGTGACCCCGGGCGCGCGCCGGCCTGGCCGGACCCGCCAGGCCGAGGCCCGGCTACCCGCCGTCCAGGTCTCGGGCACCGCGCTGGCCGAGATCGGCCTGGCCATCCCACCCCAGCGCGCCCTGACCGCCGTCGTCCTCCACATCGAGGCAGCCCCTTAAGACCCTTTAATCCCGGAACGATCCTGGCTGCAGCCCCAGCCCACCAACCCAGCCGCAACGGCCGGTCCTCAAGCTTGATGAGGGGCTCGACCAACAATGGAACGGCCAGTGGCGATAGCGGGCTGAAGACTGCCGTGTTACCGCCATTGGCCGTTCGGATGTGGGTGGGCGTCAGGCGGGGATCTTGTAACGATTTGATCGCTGTGGGTGGGCTGGTGGTGACCTGGGCAGGATCCGGCGGGGCCTACGACGTGGTGACGATGCTGCAACGCGACGGCCACCCCACTGCCCTCGGCGAGGTGATCGCCGGCTACGGCCGGATCTTCAAGTCGCTGCACATCCTCAACTACATCGACGTGGACGTGGACGAGGCCTACCGTCGACATCAAGGGCATCCGCAACCTGCAGGAAGGCCGCCACGCCCTGGCCCGCAAGATCTGTCACCGCATCTTACCGTCCCTGGATGGTCACCTGAGAGCAAGGACCAGTGGTGTCACGGGCCGGGCTGGTGACCGGGATCTGTGATCCGGTACCCGACGCCGGGGACGGTCTCGATGATCTGCGGGTCGCTGAGTTTGCGGCGGAGCCGGCTGATGGTGACCTGGACGGTCTTGGTGAACGGGTCGGCGTTCTCGTCCCAGGCCCGGGCCAGGAGGTCTTCGGCGCTGAGGACGCCGGGGGCCGCTTTCAGCAGGGTTTCGAGCACGGCGAATTCCTTGACCGAGATGTCGACCTGGCGTCCGTGGCGGGTGACGGTGCGGCGGAGCGGGTCGAGCTCGATCCCGGCCGCGCGCAGGATGCGGGGCCGGGCGGCGGGCTTGCGGCGGGCCAGGGCGCGGACGCGGAGCACGAGTTCGGGGAAGTGGAAGGGCTTGGGCAGGTAGTCGTCGGCGCCCAGGGCCAGTCCGGTGACCCGGTCGCCGGGGGTGCCGGCGGCGGTGAGCATGAGGATCATGACCGGGTGGCCGGCTTCGGTGATCGTCCGGCAGATGGTGTCGCCGTGGATGCCGGGCAGGTCCCGGTCCAGGACGAGCACGTCGTAGGGGTTGAGGTCCAGCTTGACGGCTGCGTCGGCGCCGTCGTAGGCGACGTCGGCGGCGATTCCCTGGTCGCGCAGGCCCTCGGCGATGTCGTCGGCCAGCCGCCGGACGTCCTCGGCGACCAGGACCCTCACCGGGTGGCTCCGGCTGTGGCCAGCTGGGCTGGTGGGCTCGTGCTGGCTGGCAGGTCGATGACCGCGCGCAGGCCGCCCTCCCGGCGGGCGTGCAAGTGCAGGACCCCGCCGTGCGCGGCCGTGATCGCCTCGGTGATGGACAGTCCCAGGCCGGTACCGGTCGCTGACCCGGTGCGGTCGGTGCCCAGCCGCCGGAACGGCTGGGTCAAGGTGGTGACCGTGCCGGGGTCCAGGACGGGACCGCCGTTTTCCACCACCAGCCGAACGGTAGGCCCGGCGCGGGTGATCTGTGCGCGGATCCAGCCGCCCGGGTGGTTATGACGGACGGCGTTGTCGATGAGGTTGCCGGTCATCTGGGCCAGCAGCACGGGGTTCCCGGTGACCAGGGGGCGGTCGGCGGCGCACCGCACGTCCAGGCTCATGCTCGCGATCTGCCCGGCCCGGGCATCGATCGCGCTGGTGAGCAGCGGCCCCAGGGAGACGGTTTCCTGGTCGTCGCTGGCGCCGTGCTGGGCGCGGGCCAGCAGCAGCAGGTTCTCCACCAGCCGGTCGGCCTGGTCGAGCCCTTCGCGGAGTTTGCCCGCCAGCGCGGTCAGCTCATGGGGGGCCGGCCCTGGCTTGGCGATGGCCACGTCCAGGGAGGTACGCATCATCGCCAGCGGGGTGCGCAGTTCGTGCGAGGCGCTGGCGGCGAACCGGCGCTGGGCGCCGAAGGCGGTCTCCAGCCGGTGCAGCAGCCCGTCGATGGTGTCGCCGAGGTCTTTGAGCTCGTCACCGGGGCCGGGCACGGCCAGACGCCGGCTCAGGTCGTCCTCGGAGATCGCCCGGGCGGCGGTGGTCATCGCCCGCAGCGGGCGCAGCACCCGGCCGGCCACCAGCCAGCCCAGTGCGACCGAGGCCACCGTCATGACGCCCAGCGCGATGCCCGACTCACCCAGCAACTGGTTCAGCGCGGCCGCATGCCCGGCTGCGGCCTGAGCTAGCAACTCGGCCGGGGAGTAGCACACGGGCTTGGTGACCTCGCAGACCCGTCCGGTGCTGCTGCCAACGGGAGTCACGATGGCGGGCCGGGGCCAGGGCCAGCCGCGGGCCAGGATGTTGATGATCGTCAGCAGCCCGGCACCCGAGGCCAGGAACAGCGCGCCATACAGGGCGGTCAGCCGCAGCCGTACGGTACGGCGCGTCAGGGCCGCCCGCCGGGCCAGCCCGCAGAAATGGGGCAGCGCGCTCATTGGTACTCCCTGGCTGTGGTTCCGGCGCGGCCGGCCCCGGACGGGCCGCGGGCGCGGCGGTGCTTTCCACCAGGATGCCTTGCCGCGGGTAACAGGGTGTTAACAGCTCCTGTTTGACCCGTGTTACCGCATGCGTGCGAACGTGCGGGCAGGCTTCGCGTGCGGCCCGCGGCCAACCCCGGGGCCGGCTAAGGCGGAATCGGACGGGAGGGACCTGGCATGAACGGTGGGACCAGTGGCCGTCGCTCATCGGCTGGCGGCGGCAGCCGCGGTGACGGGCACGGGTGGCGGACAGGAGGTACGGCCGTGGAGTCGCTGATCGAGCTCAGCGAGGTAACCAAGCGGTATGCCGCTGGCGGGGTGCCGGCGCTGGACCGGGTCAGCATGCAGGTGGCGGCCGGGGAGGCGGTCGCGGTGATGGGGCCGTCGGGGAGCGGCAAGTCCACGCTGCTGAACCTGGTAGCCGGGCTGGACAAGCCGTCGGGCGGCACGGTCACCGTGGCCGGGCAGCGGATCGATGTGCTCGGCGAGGCCAGGACCGCCCGGTACCGCCGCTCCCAGGTGGGGATGATCTTCCAGTTCTTCAACCTGGTGGAGGACCTGACCGTGATCGGCAACGTGATGCTGCCGGCCCGGCTGGCCGGGGTGCGGCGCCGCGCTGCCCGGGCGCGGGCGGACAAGCTGCTGGCTCAGCTGGGCATCGACCGGTACCGGGACACCTATCCGGGGCGGCTGTCCGGTGGTGAGCGGCAGCGGGTGGCGATCGCCCGGGCGCTGGTCAACAACCCGGCGGTGCTGCTGGCCGATGAGCCGACCGGCGCGGTCGACACCGCGGCCGGCCGGGCGATCGGGCAGCTGCTGCTGGACCTGAACGCGGCCGGGCAGACCCTGGTCGTTGTCACGCACAACCCCGAGCTGGCCGAACGGTATGCCAGCCGGATGATCCAGCTCGCCGACGGGCGGGTCATCAGCGACACCGGCGCGGCGGTGCGCTCCGGGCAGCAGGAGCCGACGGTCCAGCCGGGGCGGAGAGCGCGGTCGTGAGGGCCGCACCGGTGCTCCAGGCGGCGTGGGCTGGGGCGGCCCGCAGGCTGGTGCAGTCCCTGGTAGTCCTCGCGGTGCTGGCCGCCTCGTCCGCGGCGGCATTGATCGGCCTGACCCTGACCGCCGCCGCGGACCAGGGATTTACCGGCGCGATCGCGATCACGCACGCCGCGGATCTGGCGCTGACCATCGACGCCTCCAAGGTCACCGCCGCTCAGCTGGCGGCGACCCGGCACCTGCCGGGGGTGACCCAAGATGCCGGGCCGTATCCGCAGACGATGATCACCGTCGCGGCGGGGGGCTTTGTGGTGGGCAAGCCCGGCGGCGTGCCACCGCAGCGGCTGACCGTAGTCGGCCGGGCTTCGCCGTCCGCGCCGCTCGATGACGTGATCGCCAACCCCTCGGTGATGGGCGGCGGGAGCCGGTGGCCAACGAGGTCGGGTGAGATCTCCCTGAGCATCAGTACGGTGATCCGGCTGCCGCTGGGCAGCAAGCTTACTGTGCTCAGCGCGGCAGGCCGGCCGGTGCTGACCGTGGTGGGGTACGGCGACCAGCGCACGTCTTTCGAAGATGCCTGGGTGACACCCGGCGAGATCGCCGCGCTGCGTGCGGCGGGCGGTCCGGCCCAGGAGCAGATGCTGTACACGTTCGCTAATGCCGGTACTCCGGCGCAGCTCGCCGCCGACCTGGGCGAGCTGAGGGCCGCGCTGCCGCCAGGCGCGCTAGCCGGCCCCGTGTCGCTGCCGCCCGTAGCGCTGCCCTCGGGGGCCACCCCGGGCACGCTCGGCGGGAACGTGAACACCCGGTTCGTGCTGGCGTTCGCGATCGTAGGCCTGGTACTGGCGGTGCTGATCACAGCCAACGTGGTGTCCGCCGCGGTGATCGCCTCCTACCGGCGGATCGGGGTGCTCAAGAGCATCGGGTTCACCCCCGGCCAGGTCACGGCCCTCTACCTGGCCCAGGTCAGCATCCCCGCGGCAGCCGGGGCGGTAGTCGGGACCGTGCTGGGGAACTGGTGGGTGCTGCCGGTGATCGACCTGTACCCGGTCCAGGGGGAACGCGTATTCGTGCCGCTGTGGATCAACCTCACCGTCCCGCTCGGCATGCTCGCGCTGGCCGGGGTGGCGGCGGCGGTGCCTGCGGTGCGGGCCGGGTGGCTGCCCGCGGTCGCAGCGATCACCGCCGGGCAGGCGCCCCGGGCCGGGCGCGGCGTGGTGGCGTACCGGCTGGCCGCGCAGCTGGGGGTGCCGGAGTCGGTGGCGACCGGGCTGGCCGCCCCGTTCTCCCGCCCGGCCCGGTCCGCGGTCATGCTTGCCGCCCTGACATTCGGGCTTGCCGGGGTCGTGCTGGGCACCAGCCTGAACACCTCCATCCACAAGATCAACCACAGTGCGATCCACGGGCTCGGGCAGCTCCAAGCAGCCGTAAGTGGCCAGTCAGCCACATTCAGCCCTCGCGTGGACGCCGCCGTCGGGGCCGCGATACGCGCCCAGCCGGGAACGCTGCACTACGTCGCCGAAGCCGACCTGTTCTACGGTGGCAACATATCCGGCGGCCCGGGGAACGGATCGCCGGTAACCCCGGTCAACGTCGGCGTGGCCGGGCAGTCGGACCTGCCGGTGATGACCTACGCGTACAACGGCGACTCGTCGTGGCTGGGCTGGAGTCTGGCCAGCGGGCACTGGTACAACAGCCCCGGCCAGATCGACGTCAGCACCATCTTCGCGGCCGCCACCGGCCGGACGACGGGCGACAGAATCACGCTGACTGTCCGCGGCAAGCCGGTCACCCTGCGGATCGCCGGCGAGGTGTTCATCCCAGCCGGGACACCCACCGTGTGGGTCAGCTGGCAGACCCTCGGCGCCCCGGCCGCCGGGCTGACCGCCCATCAGTACGACATCGCCCTCACGCCGGGCGCCAGCGTGCAGGCCTACACCGACGCGCTGCAACGGGCAGTGGGACATGATATCGTCGTCGGCTCCCAGGGCGCCACGTCGTTCGCCGGGTTCCTGGACACGTCCATGTTCTCGTGGCTGACGGCGCTGGTGGCGCTGCTGGCCGGGTTGGGCGTGCTCAACGCCGCACTGATGGCCGCCCGCGAACGGGTGCATGACCTGGGCGTGTTCAAGGCGGTCGGGATGACACCGCGGCAGACCATCACCATGGTGACCTGCTGGGTCATCGCCCCCGCCATCATCGCCACGGCCATCGCCATGCCCGCCGGGCTGATCCTCCAGGACCTTCTCATCGGCCAGCTTTCCCACTCGCCCGGCTCCGGTCTGGAGACACCCACCAGATCGGTACCCATGGAGCTGCCCGGCAGCTTCGTGCACGTCCTGGGCGTCATCGACCTGCTGCTGCTCGCCCTGGCGGGGTTCGCCATCGCCATAGCCGGCGCGCTCGGCCCCGCCGGCTGGGCGGCCCGGACCAGGACCTCCGCGGTCCTTCACACCGAATAGCCACCCAGTCCCCGCCGTGCGGCCGAGGGTGGCGCTGCACCGCAGCAGGCAGGGGAACCCGCCGCGTGCGGGCCGTGCTGATCCACCTGAGCTGCCACCGCGCGAAGGAACTAACCCCAGGCGAACCCGGCCGTGGCATGACCATAGAACGCGCCGGCTGACTGGCTACCGGCGTGCAGGACGCGGTCAGCGCGAAGCTGGCGAGGCGAACGAGGCCCCTGGTCCAGCACACTGCGAGACCCGAGCAGTGCGGGCATTCGACGTTGCGTGACCAGCCCGCGTTGGCCGACTGACGGTCACCGACCCAGAAGCACCTGTCCTGCGCACGTCAGCTGACGCGATCCGAGGTCGCGCAACCCAACCTATCGGCGGGTACGCGCGCGGCATCGGGCCGAGGGCAAACGGCCGGTGGCGGTAACCCAGCGGTCTTCAGCTTGCTATCGCCACTGGCCGTTCCGTTGTTGCTCAAGCCCCGATGACAGCGGGAGTTGATTTCGCCGGGTCCGGCTTCGACGATGGTAGAGTGATCATCAACCCCTGGTCGAAATTTCTTTCCCGTCGTCACCCAATCCTGGCGGTTGGCATGACCGTGGCACCAGTTCCGGCCCCTCCGTGGCATCCGGCCCTTCCGTATCGTCCGGGGAACTCATGAGCCTGCGCGAGCGGCTGGTCTCGGGCGCCTTCGCGGTCACCGCGGAGCTCAGCCCGCCCCGCGGCGCGGGCACCGAACCGGTCGCGAAGGTGGCCGGGCTGCTGCGGGATTGGGTCGACGCCGTCAACGTCACCGACAACCAGGGCTCGAACGCGCGGATGGCCAGCTGGGCCGCAAGCCTGGCCGTCCTGGCCGCCGGGCTGGAGCCGGTGATGCAGATGACCTGCCGGGACCGCAACCGCATCGCGCTGCAGTCCGACCTGCTCGGGGCCTCCTCGCTCGGCATCCGCAACATCTTGGTCATGACCGGCGATCATCCGAAGTCCGGTGACCACCCCGACGCCAAGCCGGTGTTCGACCTGGACAGCTTCCAGCTGCTCTCGGTGTTTCGCACGATGCGCGACGAGCACACCCTGATGTCCGGCCGGCCGGTTGATCCGGCGCCCGACTGCTTTCTCGGCGCGGTGGAGAACCCGTTCGCCCCGTCGGTCGCGTCCCCCGCCGACCGGCTCGCCAGCAAGGTCGCGGCTGGTGCCCAGTTCGTTCAGACTCAGTTCGTTTTTGACCTGGCCGCGTTCGGCCGGTGGATGGCGCAGGTCCGGGACCTGGGGCTGGATCGGCGCTGCTACATCCTCGCGGGCGTCGGCGCGATCGGTTCCCGGCGGGCCCTGGACTTCATCCGGGACAAGATCCCCGGGGTGGACGTGCCCGACGACGTCTACCGCCGGCTGTCCGCGGTCCCGGCGGACCAGACCGCGGCCGAGGGAGCCAGGCTCGCGGCCGAGACCATCGCGCAGGTTGCCGAGATCGCCGGGGTGGCCGGCGTGCACCTGATGGTCGCGGGGAACGAGCAGGCCATCCCCGCCATCCTGGACGGCGCGGGCCAGGGCAGGCGGCTCGATGGACATTGACCTGCGGCCGGTCAAGAAGCTGCGGGAGTCCGCCGCGGCCCGGTCGGCGCTCGGCCCGATCATCGAGGCGGTCTGCGCCTCGCCCGCCGACCTGTCCCGGCTGCGGGTGGTCTGCGACTGGATCCAGTACCGGCACAACTTCCGCGAGCCGGTGGCCGCCCGGCCGATCGGGGACTCCGGCGTGGAGGTCGCCTTCGACCTGCGCCGCTGCGGTGATATCCCGCCCGAGAGCCTGGCCGCCACCGTCAAGGGTGCACTGGACGATCCGGGCGGGCTAGCCCTCGAACCGTGGCTGCCCGGCCGGGACAGCTGCATCTGGCGGTTCAACGCGCTGTACTGGCAGGCGCTTTCCGGCTGGGAACGGGCCACCGGACGCGAGTACGAACAGTCACTGCCCGGTGGCGAGAGCGACGCGACGAACACCGAGGCCGCCCGGGAGCTGATCTTGGAGCTCTTCCGGATCTGGGATGACCTGGCCGCGCGGCGCGCGCTGCCCGACGAGCTTTACGTGCTGGAACTCGGCGTGGGCAACGGCAATCAGGCGCGCACCTGGCTGGATGAATTCGTCTCACTCGACCGCAGGCACGGGCGTGATTACTACCGCAGGCTGCGCTACCTGATGGGTGACTATTCCCCGCACGTGCTCGACCGGGCCCGCCAGGCCGTAGCCCACCACAGCGACCGGATCAGCGCGCTGGTCGTCGAGGCGACCCGGCCGGCCATCACGCTCGGTTTCCTGGCCGGCAAGGCCTTCCTCGTCTACATCTCCAACGTCTACGACAACCTGCCGACCGACGAGGTGGCGCGCATCGGCGGGCGCACCTACCTGGTGGAGACGCAGGCCTTCCTGGCCGACGCGGACGCCGATGTCATCGCCGGCCGGTTCGCGATCCCCCGGGACCGGCTGGCCCCGCTCATCGACCGGCTGCTGCGGATCGGGCCCGAGCTGCTGAGCGAATCCGCGCCCGGGCACTTTGCCGACCCGGGCCAGGCCGTCTCGTTCTGGCAGGTGGTGTGGGAAGCGCTGCGGCTGCGCGAACGGTACGCCCCGCTGGAGGGCCTGGACCGCTACCAGGTCATCCCGTCGCTGACCGGTGAGATCCTCAGGTCGCTGATCGAGGCGGAAGGTGATGTCCGGATGCATGTCAGCAACGGCGCGCTGGCCAGCTTCGCCGGGACGCTGCCGCTGCTGCACCCCTACGGCCGGGTGCAGTGCCACGACCTGTTCCTGACCGGCAGCGAGCAGTACCGCGCCGGGTTCTACGGGCCGGGCAAATACGACGGGTCGGTGGTCAACTGGGTGAACGGGCCGCTGCTGCAGCTGGTCGCGAGCCGGCGCGGGTTCGGCGTCGAGTTCACCCCGTTCCGGCAGCGGCCCGGATCGAACATCCTGACCCTCACCGCGCAGCCCAGGGACTGACCCCGATGGTGCTGTTGCCGACCACGGTGGTGGGCTCCTATTCGGTGCCGGAGTGGCTGGAGCGGCTGAAGACCGAGTACTACCAGCGCCGGATCAGCGCCCGGCATCTCACCGAGATCCACGACGTGGCCATCAAGGCGGCGGTCAAGGACCAGGAGCTCGCGGGCATCGACATCGTCTCCGACGGCGAGCTGCGCCGGGACAATGACGTCGACTACTTCCTGGCCCGGATCCCGGGCGTGCACATCCCGCAGCGGGCCAAGACCGACTATTTCGACTACTACGACGCGGAGGTCACCAGGCCGCTGCCCGAAGGCCCGCTGACCAGCGCCGAGGCCGGGGCCGGCCCCGGCCCCGGCCCCGGGCCCGGACTCGGGCTCGCGGACGATTTCCGGTTCACCCGCCAGCTCACCCAGCGGCCGGTCAAGTTCTCCTTCACCGGTCCGTTCTCGCTGTCCCGGCGGATCCGCGACGGCGCCTACTCCTCACCCGGCGACCTGGTCCGCGCGCTCGCCCGCAGGCTCAACGCCGAGGCCCGCGAGCTGGCCGCGGCCGGCGCGGACTTCCTGCAGATCGACGAGCCCTTCCTGGCCGGGTACCCGGAGCACGTCGAGCTCGCGGTCGAGGCGGTCAACCTGGTGGTCGAGGGTGTGCCCGCGACGTGGGCGCTGCACGTCTGCTACGGCAACCGGTACGCCCGCCCGTCCTGGGAAGGGCACTACGACTTCCTTTTCCCGGCCGTCCTGGCCGCGCGGGTGGACCAGATCGTCCTCGAGTTCGCCCGCAAGGGCCTGGATGACCTGCGGCTGATCCGGCAGCACAGCTGGGATAGGTGGCTGGGCTTCGGCGTGATCGACGTCAAGTCGCCGCAGGTCGAGACGGCCGAGTTGGTGGCGTCCCGGATCAGGCGCGCGCTTGAGTACGTCCCGGCCGACCGCCTGATGGTCAACCCCGACTGCGGGCTGCGGCACCTGGCCCCCGAAGTCGCCATCGCCAAGCTGCACGCCATGGTGGCCGGGGCCGCGATCGTGAGGGCGGAACTGGCTTGCCCGATTTTAGTTGTATAGCTATATTTGTTGTGTGAGTGCAACTATATCGGCGCTGACTGGGCCGCCCACCCAGCGTCGCCAACGGCTCATCCTGGCCATCTGCTGCCTGAGCTTGTTTATCGTGGGCCTCGACGCCACCATCGTGAACGTCGCACTGCCCTCTATCCAGAAGAACCTGAACGCCTCGGTCAGCGGCTTGCAGTGGACCATCGACGCCTACACGCTCGTCCTGGCCAGCCTGCTGATGCTCTCCGGCTCGACCGCGGACCGGTTCGGCCGGCGCCGGATCTTCCAGCTCGGGCTCAGCCTGTTCACCCTCGGCTCGCTGCTGTGCAGCGTCGCCCCGGGCCTGGAATGGCTCGTGGTGTTCCGGATCGTGCAGGCCGTGGGCGGCTCCATGCTCAACCCGGTGGCCCTGTCGATCATCACGAACACGATCACCGACCGGCGCGAGCGGGCCCGGGCCCTCGGCATCTGGGGCGCGGTGTTCGGGCTGAGCCTGGCCCTGGGTCCGGTCCTCGGCGGCGTGCTCGTCAGCACCATCGGCTGGCGGGCGATCTTCTGGATCAACGTCCCGGTCGGGATCGCCGCGATCGTCCTGGCGCAGTGCTTCGTCCCGGAGTCCAGGGCGCCGCGGGCCCGCCGGTTCGACCCGGCCGGCCAGGCGCTGGTCATCGTCATGCTCGCCACCCTCACCTACGCCCTGATCGAGGGCCCGCACCGCGGCTGGGGATCGGCGCTGATCGTGAGCCTGTTCGCCGTCTCCGCCGCCGCGGCCGCGGCCCTGCCCGTCGTCGAGCGCCGGCGCGAGCAGCCCCTGCTCGACGTGCGGTTCTTCCGGAGTGCGCCGTTCAGCGGCGCCACCGTCATCGCGGTGGCCGCGTTCGCCGCGTTCGGCGGTTTCCTGTTCCTGAACAGCTTGTACCTGCAGGACGTCCGCGGCTTCACCGCACTGCACGCGGGACTGCTCACCCTGCCCATGGCCGCCATGATCGCGCTGTTCGCGCCGGTCGCCGGACGGCTGATCGCGCGCTGGGGACCGCGCACGCCGTTGCTCCTGGCCGGGCCGGCCATCGCGATCGGCGCCCTGCTGCTGGTGCGGCTCGGCCCGCACACCTCCGTCGGCTACCTGATCCTGTCCTACGTCATCTTCGGGATCGGCCAAGGCTTCGTCAACGCGCCGATCACCAACACCGCGGTGTCCGGCATGCCCGTCGCGCAGGCCGGGGTGGCCGCGGCCGTCGCCTCCACCAGCCGCCAGGTCGGCGCCACCCTCGGCGTGGCCATCACCGGGGCGCTCGTGGCCGGCGGCACCGGGGCCAGCTTCACCGCCGCGAGCCACGCCGCCTGGGCCGTCATCGCCGGCTGCGGCGTCGCGATCGTGTTCGTGGCGTTCGTCTCCACCGGCCACTGGGCCGCGGGCACCGCCGAACGGGTCCGCCTCAGCCTGGTCGCGGACAAGTCAGCCGAGGCGGGGGAGGTGCCCAGTGACCCAGCGCCAAGCACAGCACGATCAAGCACAGCACGATGACGGCGCCACTCGCGTCTGGCAGGCCCTGCGGGCCTTCGTGCTCGCGCACGACCAACGCGACGAACTGCGCGACACCCTCGGCCTGGGCCGCGGCACGGGCCGGATCAAGGTCCTGCTCAGGCTGACCGAAGGCCCCCTCACGCTGCGCGACATCGCCGAGTTCACCGGCGTCGACGCCCCCTACGCCACGCTCATCGTCGACAGCCTCGAGGCCCGCAAGCTGGTCGAGCGGACGCCGCACCCCGGCGACCGCCGGTGCAAGCTCGTGACGCTCACCCCGGCCGGCCAGCAAGCCGCGGCCCACGCCGCGCACATCATCAGTCAGCCGCCGGCCGGCTTCACCCAGCTCACCGACGCCGAGCTCACCCTGCTGGAATCCCTGCTGGCCCGCCTCAGCTGACGCCCGCCTCCGCTGACCTACCAGCGGAGCTGGGCGATCGTGTCATAGTCCGCCGAGGAGTACCCGACCAGTCCGGACGAGAGGGCGAAGATCCACTCCGGCACGCCCAGGGACAGCGCGAGGCGGCTGCACCGGGCGCAGAAGTGGGGTTCCTTCAGCCGCACCGAGTCGTCGGCCTCGAGCCGGACGTAGATCAGCCTGGAATCCGGCAGCAGCCGCCAGCCGTCGCCCTCTCGGGCCAGCGTGATCGCCCGCTGTTCGGCGTGGGTCCGGCACAGGTCGTGGTGACCGACCTCGCCGAACTTGCAGTAGCAGTGGTCTTCTCCCGGGAACGGCACCCCGTTGGTGCCCCAGCCCAGCAGGCTGCCGTCCCGCACCAGCACCGCGGCGTGCCGGGTCCGGGCGTGCGAATCCCGGGCCAGTTCCGCGGCCCGCTCCACCATCTGCTCGGCCAGATGGCTTTCGTGCCGTTTCAGCGGCCTCCATGGCGGCTCTTGCCCTGGTTGCATGCCCACCACCCTTCGCAGGACAGGCTAGCCTGCGCGGCCGGGCACGCTCATGCCGACACCACCACGACCGTGGTGTGCCCGATCCTGACCTTGTCGCCCTTCTTCAGCCGCTGGGGCTGGTAGATGCGGCGCCCGTTGAGCCAGGTGCCGTTGGTCGAGCCGAGGTCTTTGACGTACCAGAGGCCGTGGGCGGGCTGGAACAGGGCGTGCTGGCTGGAGGCGTGATCGTCGCTGATGGGCAGGATACCCTGGCGGCCCGCGGTGAATTCGGTGTGAAACACGCGGGCTTGATCGCCGGCCTGGACGACAAGCGACTGGGCGCGGAGCCCGTCCGCGACGGTGGCGTCGCCCTTGCTTGTGACGGCGGACGCGACGGCCCGCCAGGCTTTTTGCTCCTGCTCGGTGGTCTCTTCCCACGGTGGCAGAGACCCGGGGTTGGCGCCGCGGTGGGCTTCGTATGCGGTTTGCGCGAGGCGGTCTAGGTCGGGGCTAGTCACCCTTCGATGATGCCAGAGCCTCGCGTGGTCCTGTTAAAAAAACGCGACGATGAAGACACGGACCGCGAGCGCGCCGCTCCGTTGACAGTAACAAATATGCCGAACGATCCTGATTCGTGTTCCCATCCACCGTCAGCGGTCGACGACGCCCCGCCGGGCGCCCGCTCAGTGCACGGAGAGGAACGGGCCCAGGCCGGTCCTGGTGGCCAGGACGATCAGCCGGTCACCAGGGCCGAGCCGGTAGCCGCGTTGCGGCGACCAGTCCAGCCGGGGGGATCCGCTGACCTGCAGCGCGAGCACACGTGCCTGCCCGTCCTGCTCGGTGTGGGTGATGAGGCTCCCGGCCAGCCCGGCCTGGTCCCCGACCCGGACGTCGGCGATCAGCAGGACATGGCGGCCGACGGCTATGGTCCGCAGCACCTGATGCTCCAGCATGGCGGCGGCGAAGGCCGGCGCCGCCAGGTAGGGCACGCTGCGCGAGATCGTGTTGCCTGTCGTCTTCTGCAGCCGTTCGGCGAGATCGTCGTCGGTGAGCCGCAGCACGATACGCAGATCCTCCTTCAGCGCCCGTGCGTTCAGCGCGGTTTCCAGGTTGACGACGTCCTGGCTGGTCACCGACACCAGCGCCATGGCCGTATCGAGGCTGGCGGCACGCAGCGTCGCTTCGCGGAACGCGTCGCCGATCACCACCGGCAGGCCCATCTGGCGGGCCATCGGGATCCCCGTCGCGTTGGGGTTGTTGTCCACGCACACCACGTCGAAGCCCAGGTCGTGCAGCTGGCCCGTGATGCTGGTGCCGACGTTGCCGAGCCCGACGACGATGACGTGGCCGCCGGGCGGCCGCGGCGCGCGGCGCACCGAGCCGGTCAGCCGCGCGCCGACCGCGATGGCGGTTACCACCGGGATAAAGGCCATGCCGTCCAGGGTCAGCAGCACCTGCGAGGTCTTCTCGGCCCCGCTGAGGTGGGCGTTCGTAAGCGCCGAGCCGGTCAGGTCCATGAGGGTGAGGTACACCGCGTTGCTCACCGAATAGCGGGCCGCGGCGAGCAGTACGAACCCGATGGCTATCACCGCGAGCAGGGCCGAGAAGATCACCCCGAACTTGTGCCATACCAGCCGGCGGAGCATGGTGGCGAAGGTCCGCGCCGGGTCACGCCGCCGGGTCAGCGGGTTGCGCGGCGTCCCGTCCGCGACGGCGAGCACCAGGTCGGCGTGGCCGGTGCGCGGCGGCAGGAGCCGGGGCTCAGCCGGGTCGTCGGTCACCGTGGCCAGGCCGCAGATGACATGGCCGGGCTCCACGTCGTCGTACTTGGCCACGTACAGGGTGCGCCGCTCGACCCGGACGTGGTTGGCGGCCGGCTCGCCCAGCGCGGCGGCGACGAACGACGGTGCCGACATCGCCGTCCCGGACAAGACCGTGCAGTCAGGGAAGAACAGCCGGAGGTGGTCGCCGAGGCGCCGGTTGTAGATGGCCAGGACCAGGCGCAGTCCGGGATTGAGCTCCTGGGCCCGCAGGCCGGCGTGCAGGTTGCCGACATCGTCTTGCCAGAGCACGGCCAGGGCCCGGGCCGAACCGATGTCCGCGTCGGTGAAAGCGTGGCTGCTGAGCTCGGGATGCTCGAGTATCTGGACCCCCGGCAGCCCGCTGATCTGCGGCCCGTGGTTGCGTTGCCGGGACGGCAGGATGACGGTCACCCGCTCGCCGTACCGGGACGTCAGTTCTTCGGTGATGCGGTAGGCAAGGGGCCCGTCGCCGCAGACGATGAGGTGGTCGCCCGGACTATCCGCACGCTGTGGGGGCGCAGGCATGCCGCGATCATAATGTCGGCGGAACCGCCCGGGTGCCCGCAAGCGTCAGGAACCGCCCGGGGCGTAAGCGTCACGGACCGCCCGGGTGGGGCAAGCGTCAGGAACCGCCCACCCTGCTTGGCGGGACGGCCGCCTCGAAGTCGCTGGCGGGCGCCTCGAAGTCGCTGGCCGGCGGCTCGGGCAGGCCGGCCGGGGCGTTGCCGGCCATGGGCTCGGCGAGCTCGACCCGGTTTCTGCCCAGCCGCTTGGCCAGGTAGAGCGCGGCGTCGGCGAGCCGCTCGAGCCGGTCCAGGGTGCTGGCGTGATCGGGAAAACCGCTGACACCGATCGAGATCGTGACCGACACGTCGATGCCCGGCAGGGAGATCTCGGCGATCGCCGCGCGGATGCGCTCGGCGATCGCGAGCGCGGAGGCGATCTCGGTGTCGGGAAGCAGGATCGCGAACTCCTCGCCGCCATTGCGAGCGGCGAAGTCGCGGCTGCGCAGCACGTTCCGCAGCACCGCGCCGACATTGGCCAGAACCTGATCCCCGACCGCGTGGCCACGCTGGTCGTTGATCTGCTTGAAGTGATCCAGGTCAAGGAACAGCAGCGCGAGCGGGGAACCCGTGGCGGTGGCCTGCGCGAACATCCGCTTCAGCGTGTCCGCGGCGGCCCGCTGGTTGGGGAGCCCGGTCAGGCTGTCGGTCGCGGCCCGGATCTCCGCGATGGCCAGGTTGCGGAGGTTCGCCAGGACGGGTGCCGCCTGACCGACGGACTCGTGGATCCGTTCTTCCTCGGCCTCGGCGTATGGAGTCGGGCGGTTGAGCAGGACGGAGCCGATCACCTCGCCGCCGACGGTGAGCGGAACGCAGGACGAGGCGCCCGGGCACGAGGCGCACACCGGGCACCCGAGCAGGACCGACCGCGCCGGGTCCTCGCGGTGCGTCCGGCCGGACCGGACCGCGAGGCAGGAGCGTGGTCTCGCGCCGCGCAAGGTCTCCGCCAGGGGCGAGCCGTCCGGCAGCGACGTCACCGCTTCCAGCCGGTCTGCGCTGTTGTTGCGGTTGAGCACCACCGCGGTGGTCGCCGTGAGCGCGCGCTCGAGGTAAAGCCGGAGGAGCTGATGCGCTTCTTCCTCGTCGTTGGCGACCTGCAGGGTGTCGGCGAACTCGGCCTGATCCTGACCCGGCTTGAGGTTCCGGCGGATACGGCGGATCCCGGACAGCAGCAGCAGCACGCCGATCACGACGCCGAGACCGGCGGCGCCGACGATGAAGACGGTGGTTCTCGCCTCGTTCGCGGACGCGGCCATCTGGTCGCTGCGCCCACCTTTCTGCTCGACCCGGAAGAGCCGGTCAAGCTGGGCGCCGACGGGCTGGTAGGCGGCCGTCAGCCGGGCGGCGAGCGTCGCGTCCGGATGGGACGGGATGCCGACCGGGCTGAGCAGATCGCGGACGGTGGTCCACTGCCGGACGAACAGCTCGAAGTCGGTGTATTCGGCCCGGGGATCGTTCGCGTGCAGCCGCTCGAGGGAGGAGAGCTCCGCGTCGGCCGCGGGCAGGATGCTGGTGTACAGCGAGCCGAAGAGCCGTGATCGCTGGGGCTGCCCGGCGGCCAGGAACGCCTCTTCGCCGGTGACGTACGCCGTGTCCATGTCCCGGGCGAGCTCGCGCGTCGCGGTGGAAGTGGTCAGTTCGTCGTTCGCGGTGTCATTTCCCAGCTTCGTCGACGCGTGAGTTCCCGCAATGCCAATGGCGGCGACGGCGATAGCCACGAGCGCGAGCCCGAGGCAAAGCGCTCCCAGTGCACTACTCGCCGCTCTGGCCAGGGTCTTCACTTATCTCCCTTACCCCGGAAAAGCTAACTATAGAGCATTTCCCAGGTTGGCCAGATCAGGAATAAGCTTTATTTCCAGAACCCTCACTAAAATCATGCGCCAAAATAGTGACCTAAACAACTATAAGTGGATTTGCCCGACGACAGAATCGTTATTCGCGGATCCTCTATAGCTGCGCGGTGGATCCGGGCTTTGCGGTCGATCCAGTGCACTGGGATACACCAAATCAACCACGAAGCCGAATCCACCACCGAAACCTGCCGCTGAGCACCGGAAAGCGTGACGCCCGGGACAGGCATGACCCGCTAACGTCCGCTCAGAACGTCCGGATGGCGATCTCGGCGGGCGCGGCGAGCAATCCTGTGATCTCATCGTCGAGGCGGCTGAGGGTGATGGATGTGCCGGCCATGTCCAAAGATGTGCAGTAGTTGCCGACGTAGTTCCGCCGGACGTTGATCCCGCGCTGCGCCAGTAGCTCATACGCGTACCCGTAGAGCAGGTAAAGCTCGCTGATGGGCGTGCCGCCGAGCCCGTTGATCATGAGCGCCACGTCGTCGCCCCGGCTGAACGGCAGGTCGGTCACGACCGCCTCGAGCAGTTCGTCGACGATCTCGTTGGCGCTGGCCAGCTTCTCGCGGCGGCGTCCCGGTTCGCCGTGAATGCCGACGCCCATTTCCATTTCGTCGTCCCCGAGATCGAAGAGCGGGGAACCCTTGGCCGGCGGCGTGCACGACGTCAGCGCCATTCCCATCGTCCGGGTCACCGAGTTGACCTTGTTGCCGATGCGCAGCAGCTCATCGAGCTCGGCACCCTGCTCGGACGCGGCCCCCACCGCCTTGATGACGAAGAAGTTCCCGGCCACGCCG
>Ga0302178_10000721_pt1 | contig 29169 bp, 21 predicted proteins | sample I_Palsa_E1_3_FD_198790 | JGI IMG/M metagenome (GOLD analysis project Ga0302178, IMG submission 198790) | Peat permafrost microbial communities from Stordalen Mire near Abisko, Sweden - I_Palsa_E1_3 | ecosystem: Environmental > Terrestrial > Soil > Palsa > Peat permafrost | place: Sweden... | reverse complement strand
CTGCTGGATATGCCGGGTCAATACCTCTGCAACGTGGCTTTTTTCTTCGGCGCTCAATTCGCGCGCATAACCACCTTTCCCTCGAGCGTCGACACCGGTATCCACGAAGGTGGCACCCAACGACAACGCCTGCTCTTGCGTCTCCGGACGCACGTCATAACCTTCGACCATGGCACCGAGACGATGAGCCGTGGCAATCGCCTCGAGTCCGGCCACACCCAGGCCCATGACCAGAACACGAGCTGGCCCGAGCGAACCGGCTGCGGTGGTGATCTTCGGTATCACACGAGCCAGGTGGGTCGAACCAAGTTGCACAGCGTAGTATCCAGCCAGTGCGGATTGACTGGAAAGTGCATCCATGGCCTGCGCTCGCGTGATGCGTGGTACACGCTCCATCGCAAAGCAAGTTATTCTCTTTTCAAGCAAACATTGCACCAGCGCAGGCTCATTGTGAGCGTAGATGAACGAGACCAGAATCGAGCCCTCTTTCATCGCACGGATCACCTCCAGCGCGGGCGCTTGCACCGCCAGCACCACATCCGCATCCTTGACCAGTGCCGCGCGATCCGCGATAAACACCACGTTTTCGAACGCAGCATCGTCCATATGAATCGCGGCCCCGGCGCCCGGCTGCATATGCAACCGGGCGCCAAGCTTGAGCAGTTTCGGCACCACGGAAGGCACGAGCGCCACTCGGCGTTCATGGGCCCGTGTCTCCGTTAGAACAGCAACATTGATATACATGATGGGTTCTCTCGGGACTTCAAGTAGGTGCGTCGAGATGGACGGTACGAACCAGTTTCTTGTTCACGAATTCTTGGATACCCATATTGCCCAGTTCGCGTCCGTAACCCGAGTACTTGATTCCGCCAAACGGCAGTTCGGCATCGGTCCAGTCGATGTTGTTGATGAACATCATGCCGGTATCGATCTGGCTGGCCACCCGCTTGCCACGCGCCTCATCCTGGGTGAAGACGGAGCCGCCCAAACCAAAATCGGAGTCATTGGCCAGAGCAATCGCCGCCGCCTCATCTTTGACGCGAAAGAACGAGACAACTGGGCCAAAGAATTCGTCACGGAATGCCGGATTATCGGGGTGGACATCGGTCAAAATCGTGGTTTCCATAAATGAGCCGGGCCGAGCGATGCGTTTGCCGCCCATCACCAGTTTGGCGCCGTGCGCCACCGCCCCATCGACCTGTTTTAGTAGCTGTTGCAAAGCTTCTTCGCTGGACAGGGGGCCATGGGTGGTCTTCTCGTCCATGGGGTCGCCCGGCTGCAGAGTCGATAATGCGGTTTTGAACTTCTCGAGAAATTTGTCTGCAATCGAATCGATAACGATAAATCGTTTGGCCGCACAACAGGTTTGACCGCCGTTGTACATCCGACCCCAGACAGCCCAAGGAATAGTCTTTTCTAAATCGGCGTCTTCCAGCACGATAAACGCATCGCTGCCGCCCAATTCCATCGACGTCTTCTTCAGGCTTTTGCCCGCTTGGGAAGCCACGCTTTTGCCCGCTGCGACGCTGCCCGTCAGCGCCACGCCTTTGATACGCGGATCGTCAATCACTTGATTCGATTGTTCGTGCGAGATCAGCAAGTTGGTATAGGCCCCCTTGGGCGCACCTGCATCAAGCAGGAGCTTCTCGAACGCAATAGCGCATTGCGGCACGCAACCCGCGTGCTTGACCACCAAGACATTTCCGGCCATTAATTGCGGGCCAGCGACGCGCGCCAGTTGATAGTAGGGGAAATTCCAAGGTTCGACACAGAAGAGCACACCGAATGGACTATTCTCCATATGTGCTTCACCTCGCTTGGGGTTGAGCTTGGTCGGGACCAAAAAATCGGCAGCATTTTTTGCGTAATAAGCGAGGATATCCGCGCTGAAATTGACTTCTCCGCGAGCCTCATTGATCCGCTTGCCCATCTCAAGAGTCGCCAATTTGGCAAAGTCATCGACGTGAGCACGTAGCAGTTCGGCCGCCTTATTCAGGATGACTGCGCGTTGCGCATAACTGGTTTCTTTCCACGTCAGGAAACAGGAGTTTGCGGTGGCTAGAGCGCTCTCAAGTTGTGCCGCGTTGAGATTGTCGAAGGTCTTCAAGGTTTTGCCGTCGTTGGGATTGATACTTTGATAGGTCATGATGATGTCCTCGTTAGTTAAGGGGGGGCGAATACTGGTTCGGTCAGATTCTTAGGTCGGAGCATCACGCGGTGACTGGCAGGAAGACTGACTACTCTGGAGCTTGCGCTTACGCTTAAGGTGCGGACTGATCTAGATCAAGGTTACGTGTTTGGTGGAATCAGACGCCGCGGCCTCATCACAATGGCCCCAATATCGGTCTTTATCCACAGGTGTGTTTTTTGATATCCGAACGGCTCGCTAGCGCACATACTACCGTGGCTGCTGATCGTCGTATTCGCGGGCGGGTTCTGCGTCGTCGGGGGGCAACCGGCGGTTAACGCGCTGGCCGGCGTGTCGCGGCAGCGCGGCAACGCCAGACCTGAGATGACGTCAGTATCACGATCTATTTTGGCTGTGGCCGTCCATGTTTGGGCCTAGTGCGAGAACAGAATCGGCACAGTCATCGATTGCATGGCGGAAAAAGTTGCGCCGCCGTACACGAATTCCAACCAACGCTGATGGCCATACGCGCCCATCACAATTAAGTCGGCGCCCAAATATCGGGCGCGCGCTAGCAACGCATCGCCGATATCGTAATGCGCCACACCCTTGATGTGGGAAAAGACTGCATTCACATGGTGGCGCGTCAGTGAATGTGCCAGTTCGGCTTCATCAAGCCGCGGCTCTGATGTGCTTTTTCCCTGAACCATCACTACCGTGACTTGCCTTGCCGTTTGTAGAAACGGCAGTGCGTCTTGCACGGCGCGCGCGGCTTCACGGCTGCCGTCCCAGGCCACCATCACGTGGCTGCCGAGATGCGGCAGTTGCCCGGCGCAGGGTAGTAGCAGGACCGGCCTGCCGGCCGCGAGCGTCAAGTGCACCGTGAAATGGGGGGCGATATACGACTCGCTGTCTTCGATGTCGGTTTGTCCGGCAATCACGAGGTCCGCACAGCGCGCCGCTTGCGGTACGGCCACATTGGCATCGCGATTGGTCGGCCGCCATTCGGCGTTCACACCTGCACGTTTGCTTTCGGCATGGAACAAACGCTCCAATGCGCCCCGCGATTCTATGCGGCGTTGCTTGTTCCTGGCATACCAGTCTGCCGTTTCTTCGCTGACGAACAAGGTGTCTTGCGGCGGTGTATGGGCCGCGTACATGCCGGTCAGATGGGCTTGGTGGGTCACTGCCAGCTTCAAGGCGCATTCCAAGCGCAGGTGCGCGCGCCGGCTGTTGTCGAAATGCACCAGGATGGTTTTGTAGGTCATGGTTTTGCTGCCCCGTCGTAAAGCTGGAATAGGGGCGAGTATTGACCCCATGTTCAAGTCTAGTCAGCGGGACAGTAAGCGCGTTGACCCAGATCAAGCGCCGCGCGTGGCGCCGATTCACGGCCAGCCGCGTCACGCCCGCATAGCCTGATAGCATTCATCGTCGCCGCGCGAATATCGATGCGGCGGCATGGATTTTCGCATAGCTTGATCCCGGTCAAGGACAACACCTGCCGGTGGGCCATGATGGAAACTTGCAGCAGGGCGTTGCAATGCACGCAGCCTATTTTTCTCTTTGGACCCGGAGCGCTTTCATGTTGCGAATCGATTTGTTCATCCTACTCGCTGCCGGCTCTCGACTCGTTGCAGCGGACAGCCAACCAAGCCGCCCATGACTGAACCGGCAAAACATGAGGCTATCGTGGCCAGCGGCCTGACCAAATGGTTCGGTGATGGGCCGACGCGAATGACGGCCGTCAATGGCGTCGAGTTCGTGGCGCACTTCGGCGAAATGCTGTTTATCGTCGGCCCTTCAGGCAGCGGCAAGACGACTTTGCTGAGCATGATTTCCGGCATCTTGCGGCCGAACAGCGGCACGGTCACGGTGAATCAGGCCGATATCTGGACACTCGATAATGATCACCTGGCCGATTTTCGCCTGAACACCATAGGCTTTGTATTCCAGGACTTCCACTTGTTTCCGCGTCTGACCAGTGCCGAAAATGTCGCGATCCCCTTGATTCTAAAGCAGCGCGATTGGGATGACTCGTTGGCCGAAGCGAGGAAGTGCCTGGAGATCGTCGGCTTGAAGGAGCGCGCCGAGATACTGCCGGTAAAACTGTCAGGCGGCGAGCAGCAGCGCGTGGCGATTGCGCGCGCCATCGTGGGTAGTCCGCAGATTCTGATACTCGACGAGCCGACTGCCTCGCTCGACGGCGACACGGGAAAAATGATTATTTCTTTCGTCAAGGAAAAAGTGTTGAACAAGGATCGCTGCATCGTGATCGTTACCCATGACGCGCGTATCAACGAATATGCGGATCGTATTATCCATATGGAAGACGGTCGTATCACCGGCCTGGACAAGGGGACGGAATGAGAAATAAGATCATTTTCGCGGTGTCCATTCTCGGCATCCTGGCCGGGCTGGTGGGCGCCTACATTTTCGGCATCGAGCGCCCGGTGCAGTCGCCTGTTTTTAAACCCGTTAGCAATCCTTACGATAGCGCCATCTATACCAATGGCATGATAGAAAGCGCCCAGCAGGCCGGCGAAAATATCAATATTTTTCCCGAGGTGTCCGGCCCCATCAGTCAGCTACTGGTGCATGAAGGGCAGTCGGTGAGCGCCGGCACAGCGCTATTGAAAATCGACGATAGCCAACAACAAGCCAGCACCGAGCAATTACGTCTGCAAGCCGAAGCTGCACGCGTGCAGTTGCAGGAGCTCAAAGCCGAGCCGCGCGCCGAAACACTGGCTGTGGCCCGCTCTCAAGTCGAACAGGCCCAGGCCAATCTGCAGGCGGCCCAAGATCAGTACGACAAGCGATTAGCGGCTTACACGCTTGATTCGCGCTCGATCAGCAAGGACGTGGTCGATACGGCGCGCGATGCGGTCAACCAGGCGTCGGCCTCGCTGGGCGTGGCACGCAAGCAATATGATCTGACTCGGGCGGGAGCATGGAGTTACGACATCGCTAACCAGGAAAAGCAATATGAGGCGCTTAAACAGGCGTACCAAGCCGCCAACACATTGCTGGCCAAGTATTCGATCAAAGCGCCGGTCAACGGCGTGGTGATGGCCGTGAATGCCGCCACCGGCAGCTATGTCTCGTCTCTAGGCGCTTATAACAGCTACACCCAGGGTGCCGATCCCTTGATTGTGATGGGCACACCGCAGGATTACCTTGCGGTGCGTTGCTATATCGACGAGATCCTGGTTTCCCGCCTGCCTGCTCCCGCCAGTATCCGCGCGCAAATGTCGATTCGCGGCACGGATATCAAGGTGCCGCTCGAATTCGTGCGAGTTCAGCCGTTGGTATCGCCGAAGATTGAGCTGTCTAATCAACGCGCGGAAAAAGTGGATCTGCGGGTGTTGCCCGTGATCTTTCGTTTTCGCAAGCAGGATTTGACCATGGTCTATCCCGGGCAACAGGTCGACGTTTTCATAGGACGGAAATAATGTCCGTACTCGCGCATAAATGTTTGAAATCCGCGGCGAGTTCTGCCACGCGGCCTGGAGCGTCCATCGGGGCGGTTTGCAAACTCAGTGTGACTCTCGCCGCGGCCGCACTGCTCAACGCTTGCGCGGTGGGCCCCGATTTTGTACGGCCGGCGTTGCCCACGGTGAATAGCTATACTCACGCGCCGCTGCCGGTAGCCACCGTAGTGGCCGACGGCCAGGCGCAACACTTTACGTCGGGCTCGGACTTGACGGCGGACTGGTGGCGCTTGTTCAAGTCAGATGCGCTGAATGCGCTGGTGCAACAAGCGCTTGCCGACAATCCTACGCTGGACGTAGCGCAGGCCAGTCTGCAGCAAAGCCAGGACAGCTTGCGCGCAGGCTACGGCGTGTTCTTTCCGCAAGTCGATGCGGGGCTCGACGCTACACGCGAACGTAGCCTACCTTTGGCCAATGGATTGCAAACGTCAGGCACGGTATTTAACGTGGTGGCGTTAAGCGGCACGGTCAGCTACGCACTCGATGTGTTCGGCGGCAAGCGCCGCGCGGTGGAAGGCCTGCAAGCGCAGGCCGAATATCAGCGCAACCTGAGCCGGGCCGCTTACTTGGCCCTGTCGGCCAATGTGGTCAATGCCAGCATTGCGCGAGCGGCCTATGCGGCCGAGATTCGTGCGACTCGGGAATTGATCGAGTTGGAAATCCAGCAACTGGCAGCCGCCGAGGTTCAGTTCAATACCGGCACGGTCAGCTACGCCGGCGTCTTGAGCATACGCAGCTTGATTGCCGTGAATCGCGCCGCGCTCGCGCCGTTGGAACAAAAGTTAAGTCAAACCGAGCATTTGCTCGCGACCCTGGAAGGGCTGCCGCCGGCGCAGGCCCGCTTACCCCAGATCGACCTCGCGCAACTGTCGCTGCCGCTTGACCTGCCGGTTAGCCTGCCCTCCGAGCTGGTGCGGCAACGCCCCGATATTTTGTCGGCCGAAGCGCAAATGCATGCGGCCAGCGCCAACATCGGCGTGGCGACCGCCGCAATGTTTCCGAGCATCAGCCTGAGCGGCAGCTACGGCGGCGCGGGAACCAGCTTTGGCCAGCTTTCGGCGGACAGCGTCAAATTCTGGAGCATCGGTCCTTCAGTGACCGTGCCGTTGTTCCAGGGCGGCAGCCTATGGTTCGGCCGCAAAGCGGCCGTCGATGCATACCGGCAGTCGCAGGCCGAATATCGGCAGACGGTATTGAGCGCCTTCGCCCAAGTGGCCGACAGCCTAAAGGCCCTGGAGCACGACGCTCAGGCGCTTGACGCCGAGCTTGAAGCGCAGCGCGATGCCGGTGCGGCGCTTGCGTTGGTTCAGGTCAATTACCGCGTCGGTATGGTGTCCTACGTCGACGTGTTGACGGCCGATGTGCAATATCATCAAACTACTTTGGCCTATTTGCAGGCGGTAGCGCAACGTCAACAGGATACCGTTGCCTTGTTTGCCGCCCTCGGCGGCGGCTGGTGGAATGCTGCCGCCCCGATTGCGGGGCAGACGCCATGAAATATACCGGCATCCTGCGCATCGGCTTCAAATTGCTGGTGAACGACAAGGCCAAGTTTTCGGCGCTGTTGATCGGGATTACCTTTGCCGTGTTCCTGATGGTGCAGATGACGGCGATGTTTGCCGGTATCCTGAACCGCGCTTATTCAACCGTCACCAATATCGGCGCCACCATGTGGATCATGGACCCGGCCGTGAATACGCCCACCAGCCCGATCCCGCTGCCCGACTATCTGCTCGATGCCGTGCGCAGCATGGACGGCGTCAGCTATGCCGTGCCGCTGTTTATCGGCGGCGCACAGGTCAAGCTTGGCGACGGCACCTACCAGGGCGTCAACGTGGTCGGGCTTGATGACACGAGTTTGTTTGGCCGGCCTGCCATGGAACAGGGCAATATCGAGGACATTTATACCGATGATGCTTTCGTGGTGGTCGACGATTCCGAATTCTCGAAACTGGAGAATCCCAAGATCGGCACGACCTTTGAACTCAATGACTATCGTGGCGTGATCGTCGGCATCGCCCGGGTCTCGGCCAACGGCCTGAATGGCGTGCCGACCCTCTACACCACCTACAATCGTGCGGTCCAGACGATTCCCGGCACGCGCTTTACGATCTCTTACGTGTTGGTACAGGTCAAGAACCAGGCGGCGATCGCCGGCATCAAGCAGCAAGTCGCCAAGCTCGGTTACGTGGCCTTGACCAAGGACGAGTTCAATCGGCATATTGCCGACTTCTATACTTACCAGACCGGTATCGGCACCAATATCCTGCTGATGACCATCATCAGCTTTATCGTCGGCCTGTCGATCTCGGGGCAGACGTTCTATACGTTTATCATTGAGAATCTCGACAAATTCGGCGCACTTAAAGCGATCGGCGCGAAAGGGCGCGAGCTGGTGTATATGATTTTATTTATGGCGACTTTTACGGCGCTGACGGGGTACGGCCTCGGCATAGGCCTGGTGACCCTGGTGGTCTCGGTTGCGCACTACAATCTGCCCGGTTATGCGGCCATCATTACTTATTGGAATCTCGAATTGGCCTTCGGCATGGTGGTGCTGATCGCTGGGATTTCAAGCTATGTCGGCGTGCGTAAAGTGCTGATGATCGAGCCTTTCGATATTTTCAGAGGCTAGGAGAGGGCGCGGCGATCAACCTTTATGTGCTGCAAAGCGTCAACGCTTATCTGCGTGGGATAGGGCGTGGGTCTTGCGTGGCGTGTGCCGGATTGGCACGCGGCGGCGCAGGCAGGCCACTTAGGCTGCCGCTACCTTCAGGTGCAGCTGGAGCAATTGCTGGACCACGCTTTGGCGCGCCTGGCGGTACATGTTGCTGCGCGCAGCAGATCCTCGCTCTCGACACCTTCCAACACGACCGACTTACCCAGAGAATGGCCGAGCCGAGTCAGTTGATAAATAAAATACAAGGCATTCATGGCTTCCTGGTCGGCCAGACCGACAAACTTCCGATCGATCTTGATGCAGTCGAAGGGCAGGTCGCGCAAACGACAGGCGCGCCTGCTCCAGGTACGCGTGCAAGATCTTGTGATCGAGCGCGAGTATGCCATCGAAAAAAACATCACCGGGATGCCGCACTTTACGTCCCGCCTTTGGCGTAAAAGCCCATGTGGCGCTATGGCATTGTCTTGCGCGCCCGACTGGCGCTTCGTATTAAGTAGCGCGCAGGTCACGCCGCGAACGCTCCGCGGTCGAGCCCAGCGCGCACGGCAGGTTTAAGCTGCGTGGTTCGCCCCGCGCTTTGCGGCGGCGGACTGTGCCGGCATGTTGTACGCTGCTGCCACGGCCTGGGTAAACGGTTCGAAGGGCTTGAGCATATCTTCGAACACCGTGCTCTGCGGAAACGATGCGCCCATACTCGGAAACGTCACGGGGCTGACGGCTTGCAGGTCTTCGACGGCCTCACGCAAGCCGGTTTGCAAGGCTTCGCGGTTATGACCCAACACCCCGAAGAAGTCTTGCCAGAATGCAGCTGCCAACTCGGTTTGCTGGCGCACCAGCGTAGTGGATAGCGTCGACAACGCGGTCCAATCCTTGGCGCTTGCCACCGCTTCTGCGATTTTAGCGGTCGCCTCGGCGGCGCGTTCCGCTGCTTGCCCTTTGCACTGCTGCATGCGTTGTTGATTGGCCTGCATCACATGCGACAGATGCAGCATAAAAGCCAGATTGTTGCGATACACATCAAAAGTAGGGTTATGTTGTTCGGCAGCCATTTTTCTCTCCAGGAAGCGCTCGAATAGCCCAAGGGCATGTCGATCGCCGGGTTATCCGCCTAGCCAGGAGAATGGACCGTCGACGGCGGTAAGGTATTGATCCGTCGTCGAGCAAATCCACGCAGAAAGACCCAGGCAGCGATATATCTGAATTTACCGGCTGTAGCGGTGTGCGATTTGACCTATATCAAGGCTGATGCCGATCGCGCCCCGTCATTGTCCGCCGGGTTCCCAATCGTTCATTTACCTTGGAATGCGGGCCTCACGGGACCTTAGAGCGATTTTGTTGATATGCGTCAAGCGATAAATTGCCGGCGGTGCGACGATACTTCCATCTAGTTTCGTCGATGCGGCCCAGCCGCCAGGAGTGTCTCATGGTCAAAATCGTGGTCCTTCGTTTCGCGTCAGCTCTTCTGTTGTGGTGTGTGATGAGCGGATCGATGGCCGTGGCGCAGGACGCCGCGCCTGTGCCGATCGTCTCCCCGAGCGGAGTGGCCTATTTGAGCGGCGGGATAGGCTCGGACGAGGTGCAAGCGATTCGTGCGCTGGCGCCGCAATACAATCTGCGCCTGTTGTTTGCTGGGACAGATGGCGAGTACCTATCCGATGTGGATGTGCGGATTGCTTCGGTATCCGATGCAACTGCGCTGGCCACCCGAACCGAAGGGCCGCTACTGTATGTGCACTTGCCGGCAGGGCGTTATCGTATTAGCGCCAGCACACATCACAGCTTCGAAGTCAGGTGGGTCAATGTTCCGGCGCACGGCGGCATCGATGCTAATTTTTACTGGCACGACAAGCAACTTCGTCACGAGCACCGGCTGCATCGTGATCAGATGGCGCAATAAATTGCCGGCGCGCTGTCGTATCCGGCGCCGGAATCCCACTATGAGTGCCTTTTAGTATAAGGTTGCCGGGCTGTGATCCAGACTCTGAAAAAAATCCTGAGCGACACCAAGCATAAGCTTGCCTCGGCGCCTCATGCCAAACGGCTGTTGGTGCTGGCATTGCTGGCGGCGGTGCTGGCCGTTTATGCCTTCTGGAATCGGGCGTCGTGGTTAAGCGCCGCCGCCGACCCCAGCCGTATTGAGGTATCGGGTAATATCGAGGCGCATCAAAGTGTCTTGAGTGTGACGCAGGTACAAGCTCCCATCGTCTATCTGCCGTTTGACGAGGGCGCACGGGTCACGGCCGGCACCGTACTGGCGCGCCTCGACGACGGACTATACCGCCAACAAACTGAAATCGATCGCAGCAATTTGCAGGTCGATCTGGCGCAGATACAGGCCAACGAGAGTACGCTGGATGCGACCGAACACAGCGTCGCCAGCGACCGTTTCGATCTGGCCGAGAAAAAGGTCGATTTTGCTCGAGCCGAAACCTTGGCGGAGAACAAGGCCGGCTCGCAACAAGCGCGCGATTTGGCCTACACCGCGCAACAGCAATCGACTGCGGCACTGGCGCACGACCAGTCGCTGGCGGTGGTGGCGCGCAATAATATTACCTTGGCCCGCGCCAATCTGACCGCCGCCACCGCCAAGCTCAAGCTGGATCAAGTGATGTTGTCGTATACCGTGCTGACGGCGCCTTTCGATGGCGTGATCTCGGTGCGCGAGGCCGAACTCGGGCAGCTCGCGGGCCCCGGTGTGGCCATCTTCACGCTCGACGAACTCGATCATGTCTGGCTGCGCGCCTATGTGAACGAACCCGATATCGGTCGCGTGCGGCTTGGCGAAGCGGTCGAGGTTCGCAACGACACTTATCCCGACAAAGCCTATCGCGGCCGCATCAGCTTTATCTCGCCGCAAGCGGAATTCACGCCCAAGACGGTCGAGACGCATGCCGAACGAGTGACGCTGGTCTACCGTATTCGCATCGATATCGACAACCCTACTCACGAATTGTTGCCGGGTATGCCGGCGGATGCTTCGATCGCCAAACTGGCGCCCGGAAAATGACGCCGCCTAACTCTAGCTCTAGCCCGACCAGCGCGATCAGCGCCCGTGGCTTGATCCGTCGTTTTGCAACGGTGCAGGCGGTGCGCGGCATCAGCTTCGAGATTCAGCGCGGGGAAATCTTCGGTCTGGTTGGCCCGGACGGCGCCGGTAAAACCACCATCATGCGTATGTTGGCCGGCGTGCTGCGTCCAGATGCCGGCGCCATCGACCTTGAGGGCATCGATGTGGTGGCTACGCCGGAGCTTGCCAAAGGCGCGCTCAGTTATATGCCGCAACGTTTCGGTCTGTACGAAGACCTGACCGTCGACGAGAATATTTTCTTCTATGGCGAGCTCTTCGAAGTGCCGCGTCGCCTCAGGCAAATGCGCAGCCAGGAGCTGCTCGAAGCCGCCGGCATGATGCCATTTCGACGCCGCTTGGCCGGCCAGCTTTCGGGCGGGATGAAACAGAAACTCGGCCTGGTGTGCGCCTTGATCCACACACCCAAGGTGCTGCTGTTGGACGAACCGACCACCGGCGTGGACCCGGTATCGCGCCGTGACTTCTGGGGCATCTTGTATAAATTGCGCGAGCAGGGCGTGACCATCGTGCTGTCCACTGCCTATATGGACGAGGCCGAGCGTTGCTCGCGTCTGGCGTTGCTGCATGAAGGCCTGATCCGGCAATGCGATACGCCGGCGCAACTCAAGCGCGCGATGGTTGGCGCTTTGCTGGCCATCATCGGCGGCGACCCGCGTGAAGTGCATCGCCTGTTAGCCCAGGCGCCCGGCGTGTTGGGCGCCTTGCTGATGGGCGACCGGGTGCATGTGCGCGTCGACGACGCCGCGCGCCGCGTGCCGGAACTGCGCGCCTTGCTCGCTGCAGCGGGCGGCGAGGTCAAGACCATCGCGCCCGTCGAGCCGGGCATCGAAGATGTGTTTGTGGCTCTGGTCGGCAGCCAGTCATGAACGCCGCCGACTCCGCGGTGGTGCAGGCCGTTGGCCTGAGCAAGCGCTTCGGCGCCTTCACCGCGGTCGACCGGCTCGACTTGTCGATCGGTCGTGGTGAGATTGTCGGGTTTATCGGCCCCAATGGCGCCGGAAAATCGACCGCGATCCGCATGCTGTGCGGCTTGTTGACGCCGAGTGCGGGCCGGGCCAGGGTAGCGGGTTTCGATGTCGGCACGCAGGCCGAAGCCGTGCGTGAGCATATCGGTTATATGTCGCAGAAATTTTCTTTGTATAACGATTTGACCTGCCGCGAGAACTTGCGCTTTTTTGCCGGCATCTATCGCGTGCCGCGCCGCGAACAGGCCCAGCGCATCGGCTCAGCGCTCAGCATGGCCGGGCTCGAAGGGCGCGAGGATGTACTGGTGCGTACCCTGGCCGGCGGCTGGCGCCAGCGGCTCGCGCTGGGCTGCGCGATTCTGCACCGGCCCAGCGTGTTGTTCCTCGACGAGCCGACTTCCGGGGTTGAGCCCGAGGCTCGGCGGCGCTTCTGGGACTTAATCCATCAGCTTGCCGCGGACGGCGTGACGGTGCTGGTCACCACGCATTACATGGACGAGGCCGAGTATTGCAACCGTATCGCCCTAATCGACGCGGGCCGTCTGGTGGCGCTGGGCAGCCCGAGCCAGTTGCGCGATCATGAATTGGGCGGCGCCCTGTTCGAACTGGCGTGCGCGCCGCTGGGCGCTGCGCTGGAAACCTTGCGCCAAGCGCCTGAAGTCATCGATGTGGCGATTTTCGGCGATAAGCTGCATGTGTTGGTGCGCGCCGGAGCCTCGCCCGGCCCGTTGCAGGCGCGGCTCGCGCAAGCAGGGATCGAAGCGCAGCCGGCAGTTGGCATTCGCGCCAGCCTCGAAGATGTGTTCGTGCGGCTGGTGTCGCACAGCAAGCATGTGGAGCCACACTGATGAGCCCGCGCCGCCTGTTTGCCATGGCCTATAAGGAAACCCTGCAGATCTTGCGCGATCCGCGCAATCTCGCGATTGCCTTGCTGATGCCGCTGTTGCAGATGGCCATTCTCGGCTATGGGGTTAGCCTCGATATCAAACGCATTCCGTTGTGTGTCGAGGACCAGGAACACAGTCAGGTCAGCCGTGAATTGGTGCAGCGCTTTAGCGCGTCGAAGTGGTTTTCGGTGACGCGCAACGTTGACGACGACCGCGCGGTGCGCGCTGCGATCGACACAGGCGGCTGCTTTGGCGCGGTGGTGATTCCGGTCGATTTCTCGCGTGTGCTGGCAAACACCGGGCAGGCCTCGGTGCAAACCGTGTTCGATGCGACCGACACCAATACCACTAATATCGCCATCGGCTATGCCCAGGGCGTTATCGCCCAGACTGCGGCCGACTTCGAAATGCATTGGAATCAAAGGCAGGGCTTGAATCCCCAGACCGTGGGCGTGGTCGATCTTGAGCCACGGGTCTGGTTCAACGAAGGGCTGGACAGTCGCAACTTTATCGTACCCGCCGTGGTGGCCGTGATTCTTGCTTTGGTTGGCGCACAACTGACCTCGCTGACGGTCGCGCGCGAATGGGAGCGGGGCACCATGGAACAACTGATCTCGACGCCGGTGACGGCGCTCGAAGTGATGTTGGGCAAACTTGTGCCGTATTTTGTCATCGGCTTGGCTGACGCCGCGTTCTGCCTGCTGGTCACGGCATTCTGGTTCGGCGTGCCGTTTCGCGGCAGCGTGGTGACGCTGATTTTGACCACGGCCTTGTTTACGCTGGTGGTGCTCGGCATTGGTTACCTGGTGTCGGTGCATATTCGCAGCCAGCTTGGCGCGAGCCAGGTGGCGCTATTGCTGACCATGTTGCCGACCACCATGCTCTCAGGCTATACCTTCGCCATCGACCAGATGCCCACGGCGATCCAGGCGGCGAGCCTGTTGGTCTATGCGCGCTATTACGTCAGCATCTTGCGGGCGTTATTCCTCAAGGGCAGTTCAATCATCGATCTGGCCGTGCCGATTTTGGCGCTGGTGGCCTATGCGACGATCATCATCTGGCTCAGCGCGCGCGCTTTCCGAAAATATCTGGATTAACGACTATGTTCGAGCGCCTGCAAGTGATGTTGATGAAAGAGTTTCTCGAACTCAAGCGAGACCGCTGGGCCATGTTTCGCCTGGTGGTGCCCTTGATAGTGCAAGTGATAATTTTCGGCTATGCGGCAACCTTTACGGTCAACCACGTCACCATGGCGGTGCTCGACCTTGACCGCAGCCAGGCCAGCCGCGACCTGGTGTCGCATTTTGTTTCGACCGGCCGCTTTGATCTGGTGGACAGCGCGAGTACGCCAGGGCAGATCACGCACGACATCGATACCGACCGCGCCACGCTGGCCGTGGTGATCCACGCGGGCTTCGCGCAATTTCTAAGTAACGGCCAGACCGCGCCGCTGCAAGTGATCGTCGACGGCACCAACTCCAATACCGCGTTGATTGCCTTGGGCTATGTCAACCAGATCGTGGCGCAGTTCCAGCTCGATCAAATGAGCCTGGCCTGGCCCATGAATGCCGGTGTCGTGAAGCCCTCGATTACCGTGTCCTTGAGTGAGCGTCCCTGGTTTAACGCGAGCATTGAGGACCGCTGGTTTTTTATTCCCGGCGTCGTGGGAACGCTGGCCCTGATGCAGGTGGTGAGTCTGACCGCCTTTGCCGTGGTGCGCGAACGCGAAATCGGCACGCTGGAACAAATCATGGTGAGCCCAATCCGTCCTATCGAGTTTATTCTGGGCAAGACCCTGCCGTTCTTTCTGATCGGATTGGGCGATGTCGCGCTGATCACCTCGCTGGGCGTGTGGTGGTTCCATATTCCCTTTGTCGGCAATCTAGGCGTGATGTTGCTTGGCACCACGCTGTTCCTGTTCGACGCATTGGGCATTGGCCTGCTGCTGTCGACTTTCTCGCGCACTCAGCAGCAGGCATTCGCGCTGAATTTTTTCTTGATCAACCCGCTGATTACTTTGTCCGGTTTTGCCTTTCCGATTAACGCGATGCCGGTCTTCTTGCAATGGCTAACCTTGATCAATCCTCTACGCTATTTCCTGGTGGTGCTGCGCGGGGTGTTCCTCAAGGGCGTGGGCGTGTCCGTGCTCTGGCCTGAACTGGCGGCGATGGCGCTGCTGGCGGTCTTGATGCTCGGCGTCAGCGTGCTGCGGTTTCGCAAGTCCCTGGACTGATCCAACACTTCTGCAGCCGCGTCCAGAGCCTTCTGTTTCTTGGCCGCCTGATCGAGGAGATAGGCTGTCACCACTGCGTAGTCCTCCATCCCGGCGCGCGTCGCGGCCATCGAAGTAGCCGTAATCGTCCGGCGGCTTGAGCCGTGTCATTTTGATCGGCGGCTGTCGCGAGCTGGACTGCGGCTTGGAATTTTCACTCATCGGCGAGAACAGCCCAGACCTGCGTGGAGGGCTGGACAACGCGGTCTTCGAGGTACCCGCCGTCCTCGCCGTGCGGGGGCTCAAATCAGGGGCATATCCAGACCCTCGCGAGTGGCGAAGACGCCCCACAGCCGATCAGTGACTCTGCTGCAACAACAAGCGTTTCAGATAGTCGTCGCCGATCGGCGCGCACTCCGCCAGCGCGGGGGAATAGGCGCAGGTCGCATCGGCGCTTAATGTCGTCAGCCGGCCCGACCAAGCGACGAGTTCATGCAGGAAGGCCCACAAGGCGGCAAAACGGGGATGGGTGCTCAGATGCGGATGCGCTAATTCCAGCCACTGCGACATGGGCGCGCAGGGCATCGCGCAGCTCAGGCTTTCCGGGCGGCGGGTGTGGGGGTTGGCGATGTGGTGTACGTCGACGTCCGGCACGGTCATCAGCTCCACCAGTGCACGGCACGCGACGTCGACGGGAACCCAGTCGATCGGTTGCGGAAACACCGGCGCGCATCCCAGAGCCCGCGATACCTCCAATAAGATCGGGACGTGATCGTGGGTATTCCAGCGGCCCGTCACCGAGTGCGCCGAAATTTCCGCCAAGCGGTAGATCTTGTGCCGTACCCCCGAGCGTATCAGCAGATGCTCCGCCTCCCATTTGGTCTGAGCGTAGCCAAGCGGTAGGCAGGCAGCGGCAGTCGGCAAGGGCCACTCCTCGTCCACGTGCGGCTTGGTCGGGTGCATCATGATTGTGGAGACGCTAGACAGGAAGTGCAGACTCTTGTCGCCACGCCGCGCGAATTCGATCAAGTGGCGCACCGACGCAAGGGTGGACTCGGCCAACTGCTCATAGCTGGCGTTGAAGTCGACGGGCCAGGCGGCGTGAATGACGGTGTCGACTTCATCGAGCAACGCGCCGTGCACTTCTGAGTGCAAGCCGAGGCGCGGGTCGCCGAAGTCGTATCCCGTATGGTACGTCACGCGCGCGTCGGATGATAAGCCGCCCGGGTTGCGTCGGATCAGGCAGTGCACGTGCTCGACCTGTTTGCAAAGTAACAGCTCTTCGACCAGGTACCGCCCGATGAATCCCGTTGCACCCGTCAGCAAAACCCGCCGAGGCGGCGGATAGTCTTGACGCGCGTGGGCTGTTTGCGACGTGCGATGCGGCGGGAACACGGGTGGCTCGCGCGAGGCGATCGCGCTACCTTGCAGATAGTTCTTCAGTCCATGCAAGGTTGGGTATTGATAGACCAGGTTGAAGGCGAGGGCGCGATCGGGGTAGAGCTCCGCAATATGCATGCCCAACCTGGCTGCGCCGAGCGAATCCAGCCCCTGGTCGAACAGCGACACGAGTGGGTCCAGATCCTGCGGTCGCTCGAAAAAAGACTCGATAGTCTCCCCGGCTTGCGCCTGCATGGCGCCGGCGTAGAGCTGCGCCAGCTCTGCCTGGAATTCCGACGCGGCCTTGGCTCTGGCCACGGTCTTCTTGCCGGTTAGCGGAAGTCGATGGGCCTGCGCCGGGGAGAGCAGCAGCAGCAGATCCGAGTGCAGTTGCGAATGGCTGGCCAGCTCCGCATTGATCTCGGCGATACCCAACAACAGCGCCTGGTGATCCGCCGCGCTCGGCGAGTGCCGCCATAGAAGGATGCAGGCGAGCCGCAGTCGGCCCGCGCCGACGACCGCTGCGTGCTCGATCAACGTGCTCAGCCGCGTCAGCAGCATGTGCTCGATGACCAGTGCATTGCTCTTCTCGCCGGTGGTATGGACCAGGATGTCGTCGACGCGGCCTACATAGCGGTAGCCGCCCGCGCTGCGATGGAACAGGTCTGCGGTGGGGAACGCCTGCCGGGGCGGCGCCGTCGACAGCGTGGGGCAATCGGCGTGAATCACCAACTGCCCCGTGCCATCCTCCAAGTGCCAAAATTGCGCCGGGATGAGCGGGCTCATGTCTCGCCAATCGCCGCCGCCTACCTCACCCATGAAACCTGTGCCGAGCTCCGTCATGCCGTAGCCCTGGATCACGCGGATGCCGGATGCCGCCAATTGTTCGCCGAGATCGTCGGCCAGTGCGGCTCCTCCCGCGAGAACATAGCGGATTTGCTGCAATGCTTGTGTGCCGCCCGGCATGTCAAACAACTGCTGCAGCATCCAGGGAACCGTGAACAGGCGTGTAATCTCCCCCTCGTAGCGTTGCAGAGCCTCGATGACTTGATGGGGATTGGCGGCGCAGAAGATATACCGGCCGCGGCTGCGGTAGCACTGGAGCAGCTCCGCATACAGCCCGAAGAGATGGGACAGCGGCAGCGTTCCCAGGCTCGCCTCGCCGGCCTGCCAGCCGCCACGCCAGTACTGCTGCTGCAGGTCGAGCGACGCCAACAGGTTGGCGCGGGTGATCCGTATCAACTTGGGCACATGGGTCGTGCCCGAGGTATGAAGAATTAGAGCCATCTCCTGGGCGGCGGAGCCGATTTCAGGAGCGTCGAGATCCTCCGTTCGAACGGAGGCCGCTTTCTCGTCGTGCTCGCTAACCGAAGAGAACACGGGCGGGCCACCGGCGCCGCACTCACCGAGGTCCGCGGTGAGCAAGACACTCGCGTTCGCGCTCTCCAGCAAGCTAGCGACCGTCGCCCAAGGCAGACGCCTGGAGATCAGCAAGGGGGTCGCACCCAGCTGCCAGATGGCAAACAGATTGACGACGAAGTCGGGATCGTTGTCGGCCCACACTCCAATCGTGCTTCCTTGCCACGGCCGCAACTGACGGGCGCGCTGCCGTACCCGAGACGCGAACTTTGCATAGGAGATGGGGTGCTGATTGAAGACGAGGAATATCGCGGAGTCGTTCGAGTTCATGAGCGCAGCGCCGTTTCAGCGCCGAGACCGGAACTGCAATCCGTAACGGCAATAGTCTTGTTGTGAAAGTTCATGGCGCTTCTCCTTGTTTCGGAATGCTGGCAATTTTGATCAAACCCCGCAATCGCTTGATGACTTGGCAAAATACGGACCAACATTAACTGTTCTCGATGTGTCTAGCGATTTCTTGCAGCAATGGTTGTGAATTCCTATAAAAAAAGAAATGATCACCGGGGAACATTTGCAGATGGAAGCGCCCCGTGGTGAGCGCTTCCCATTGCGACAAGTTTTCACTCTCCACGAACTGATCCTCCGCCGCGCCATAGACCGTTAGCGGGCAGGCAAACGGAGCCTCAGCTTGATACCGATAGCGCCGCCAAAGATGGATGTCTTGCTTAACCCATGCAATGAGCCGTTTCTCCAGCGCCGCATCGCGTTTTTCGAGGAAGGCTTTATCGACCACGTCCATGAATTGTTCTAATGCTTCCCGCGCTGTGTTGACATCGTAGATGGATCCAGCGTGGCGCGGCACATGCAAGGGGGGATGGCAAGCAAGCAACAACTGCATCGGCTGCGGATAATTCCGGCGCTGTAATTCACGGGTGACTTCGAAAGCGCCCGTCGCTCCGCGTGAATGGCCAAAAAACACGCTAGGGCGATCCAAGTAGGGGCGAATTGCCGCCGTCAGCTCGGCGATCACCGCTTGGGGGCCGGCGTCCGGCGATAAAGTCAGATCGGGCGTTCGACCCGGCAATTGCACCGCAACCACCTCGATCCATTCCGGCAATCCATGCGGCCAGGCAAAAAACAGTGAAGCATCGCCTCCCATACCCGGAAAACAAAACAGTCGCACGCGCGCTTGTTTGTTCGGCTTGGGGAAGTAAAGCCAACCGTCAGGAGAGAGCAGCATGTTCTTCTTCAAGTTTTTTGACGATGCCGATGATCAGATCAGTCAACGGCTGTGGCCGTAATAGTTGCATCACCGAAACATCCATTTTCAGCGTTTGTTTTAGGCGGGTGCGCAACTGCACCGCCATCAGCGAATCAACGCCCAAGCTGAGCAGCGTTCGGTCGGAACTGATCTCCTGCGGCGCCAAGCGCAGCAAGTGCCCTAATTCCTGCCGCAAACGTTGCTCGACAGCTTCCATACGCGCCATTGGAGTCAAATCGGAGAGCGTCATCGAAGCTGCGCCGGCATCCTGCGAACTTGTTTGCATAGATTGTTCGCGCAGCAAGGCTGCCCATCGAGAGCGGGCGGGCGAGTCGGGCGCTTGCGTCGCATTCCAGACATTCCAATCGGCGATCACAATGACTTTATGGCGGGTTTGCAGTTGTATGCATTGCCCCATTAAGTCCAGCATGGGCTCATGATCCATCCCGACGAAACCGACGGAACGAAGATAATCGGAGAGCCCGGCGTTGCGGGCTAGCAGTCCGACCCGCTGCAATGGGCCCCATCCGAGGGTCAATGCCGGCAGCCCTTGATTGCGGCGATAAGTTGTCAAGGCATCGAGGAATCTATTCCCGGCGACATAGTTAGCCGTTCCATCGCCGCCGAGTAGCGACGCGATCGACGAATAGAGCACAAAAAAGTCGAGCGCCAAGGTCGTGCTCGCCTGATGCAGGTTCCAGGCTCCCAGCATCTTGGGCGCCAGCACCGCGGACCACGTCGCTTCGTCGAGGTTTTGAATCAAGCTATCATCCAACACCATGGCGGCATGTACGATGCCACGCAGCGGCGGGCAGGTCGATTTCAGCCGTTCAAACATCTGCGTTACCGCATCGGCTTTGGAAACATCGACCGCTTCTATATGCACCGAGGCGCCCGCTGCCTGCATGGCCTCGATCGTTCGCCGGGCCTCGTCAGTCGGCTTGCCGCTGCGACTGACGAGAATCACGCAACGCGCACCTTGTTTCACCAACCAGTGCGCAGTTTCCAAGCCGAAGCCACCGACACCGCCGGTGATGAGGTAGGACCCATCGGCGTCGAAGGTGATCGGTTCTTGTGGTGGCGTTTGGATAACCGGCGCATGGTGTCGTTGCAGGCTGACGAGAGACGCCCCGACGGTTCCGGTTTGCCGCAGTGCGCTATATGCCTCGTTGATCTGAGACAGCAGGACGGTTTCGTAGGGCAATGGACGATAGACGCCACGTTCGAAGTAATCGACTATCTCGTTCATCCGGCGGTTGGTCTGGTCCCGGTGTTTCTCGATGAGATGACTAAAATCGATGGTGAAGTACGAGAAATCACGGCGCGACGGACTGAAAATCGAAGTGGCTTTCAAGCTGCTGACAATCTCGAGAAACCGGCCTTGCGGGCCTAGCACCTCAAACAGTTGCGCTTGCTGTACGGTGTCTTCGCCGATGAACGCATCCAACACGATGTCGACACCGCTGCCGTCAGTGGCCAGCAAGATGTCGTCAACCAAGGTGAGCGAGTGGGCGTCGAACACTTGGGCAATCCCCGATGCCCGCAAATAAGCGCGTTGCTCCGGGGCGGTCGCGCTGGCGAATACGTCGCCGCCCAACTGGCGGATGATTTGAACCGCAGCCAGACCGACGCTGCCGGCCGCACCATGGATCAGCACGCGTTCACCTTGCCGCAACTGCGCACAGTCCCGTAACGCATAGGCGGCGGTGACGAATGCCCGCATGATCGATGCCGCGGCATCCGTATTCAAGCCGCTTGGTTTGCGCACAACCCAACGTGCATCGGTGATCAGGAAAGGACTGATGCAGTTCTCGCCAAAGGCGATAACCTCGTCGCCGATCCGAAAACCGGCAACACTGGACCCCAATGCCGCGATTACGCCGCTGCATTCTTTACCAAAGGCGCGATCCAAACCGACGTCTTCGGGATCGAGCGCCGCGGCCGAGACCGCGATTTGAATTTCTCCAACCTCCGGTGTACCGCGGGGTGTCGCGCATAGTTGCACGGGCTGCTGGCTGCCCGGTAGTGTCGCGCCGAGTCGAAACGACGCCGTTGCATCGGTGACAAGCCGATCCGAACGAACGCTCTGCTGCATTGGCGCCCGCACGATTCGGTTCACCCAACGTGCGGCGCCGCTCAGCCATACCTCGCTGTCGTCGATCGAGGCCGACTGAAGTTCTTCGGCAAGCGCCTGGGCTTCGATAGCCTCAAAGCCGCCGAACGCTTGCGCTGGCGCGGTGAGGGTAATGATTTTCGGTCGCAATTTGGGGTGTTCATTCACCAACGCTCGACCGAGCCCACGCAGCGGCGCTTGTACCAGCGCTGCAAGCTCTTGTTGTGCTGTGGTGGTGCTGTCGGGCGAATGAGCGGCGCCGGTGGTCACAATGTTCAATCGTGGCAGAATTTCTCGGCCGGTCGTCAATTCCTGTACCAAATAAATCAGGCTGACGCAGCCGTCATCGACCACCTGTTTGAGTTGCAGCGGTTCAGGCTCGTTCGGACGATGATCCACTCCCCATAGGTAAACCAACTCTCCGGCTTCGATATCCTGCCGTTGCAGGGTCTCGAACAGGCGTTGGAAATCCTCGCGACTGCGCGGGCGTAGCACGAAACGGTACGGTGAGTCTTGTCGGTATGCCTCGCCTTGGCGAACCCAAATAACTGTCGAAGCGACCAGTGTGGCAGCCAACTGTTCCGCCAAGCCATGACGATCGGCAAAGAGAATCATGGGCTTACCTGTGGCCATGACCCGCTGTTCGGACTGTGCAACAAAGGGCCGTTGAGCCAGCAAAATTGCCAGTCCCGGATCGTGCGTTTGGGACGCCGGCGAAATCCCGGTGATGTCGGTGAACCCGCCCATCTCCAGTATGTCGCGCCAAGCGGGCAGGGTAAGCAGAGGAACAGCCGGACGCAGCTCGAGATCCTCGAAATCCCAGAATTCGTCCAACAAACCGAGCGTCAGATACATCAAGCTCAGAAGCGGCTGCATTGTTTCGGTCAGGCACACGATCCCTTGCGGCGCCAGGAGTTGGTGGATCGAACCGAGTGACCGACGCAGGTTGGTGGCGGCATGCAGCACATTCGTGGCAACCACCACGTCGAAGGACTGGGCCGCTAAATCTTGAGTTAGCGGGTCGCGTTCCAAGTCCAGAAGCTGGTATTCGACGAAAGGATAAGCGCGGTACTTTTGCCGCGCACGTTCGAGAAACACCTCGGAGCTGTCCGTGAAGCAATATTGCGTGCGATCCGCCGGTAGAAATGGCAACAGGTAGGAGGCCCCGGCCCCGGGGCCGACTTCCAGGATACGCAGCGCTTGCCCTTCCGGAAGATGCGCAACGAGTTGTTCGATTGCGGTCTGCAAAATCGCGTGCTCACGTTGGAACAAAGAACCGTTGGCGTAAAGATGCTCCGGCAAACCGCTCTCACTATCGCCGAGCAACACGGTGCGGGCGTCTTCCTGACCGCTGAGCATCTGCGCCAAGCGCGGCCCGCAACGCAGCAGCGGTCGTGCTGTGAGCTGATGGTCCGGGTGCTCGGTGAGCAACATCTCTTCCAGCAAGCGGATATCGGGCAGGGGCGGCGTGTGCCGTACCGACCAGAGATCATCCCGGCCCGGCGACAGAATGCCTTCATCCGCGAGTATCAAGCACCATGCCTGCAACAAACGCCGATATTTGGGGAGAATGCCCAGGCGCTCGATCAAGGCGGATGCCGTGATCGATTCACCGGCCTGCGGCGTCCAACCAAGGCTGGACAAGGCATTCAAGATATAAGCCAGGCTGAGTTTATGGATCAGAGGCAGGGCATGTTGGTATAAGCGATCGGTCGAGAATTGCCGATCGATCTGCGCGACAGCCGGGCGCACCAGAGCAGCGAGATCGCTGGGCGTCGGAATTGCTCGCCGGCGTGGTGTTTGCAGCGCCACTGGAAACCAGGCTTCTTCGTAGCAATGCTCGGACAGTTCACGCGCCGCCCGGTGCGCGCCGATGCTGACCGCTTGTGTTCGCAGCCCGCTTATTTCCAGCAGCACCTGGCCGTTCTGGTCCAGCAGGCGACAATCGGCAGTGAGAAAGCGCACCCCTTGTTCAACGATGCGTACATGACTATAAATGGGTGCACTCGGCAGCGCCATAGCCGCACCGTGAATACGGCTTATGCTGATCGGAAGATAATCGGCCGACACAAGGGAAAAAATGATGTGCACGCAGACATCGAGCAAAGCGGGATGCAGTCGGTATTCCGTGGCCTGCGGCGGAGGCAGAATTCGCGCAATGGCTTCATTTTCACCGATGAAGATGTGCTCCGCCAGTTGAAAGGCCGGACCATATTGATAGCCCCGCCGCCGGCAATCGGCATAGAAGGCCTGACCCGTTATTTCACGCGGGCAGCGGGCACGGATTGCGTCGAGATCGACCCGGACAGGCGGCCTGCTCGGCCGTTTCGCGACGGTCCCGCCGGCATGCACGGACCAGCCGTCTGGCGTGCGGCTGGACACCTTGACGCGATTCTCGTCGGACGAAAAAGTTGTTTGTACAAGAACGGAATCGTCGTTCAAAAATAAGGGGTGCAGAATATCGATCTGCGAGAGTTGATGTGCGCCAGGGCCGAAGACCTCAGTGGCTAGCGCCAACATCAATTCAATATAGCCGGCCCCCGGAAACAACGCCGCGCCATCCACCTGGTGATCCCGCAAATAGGACAGATCGTGGCGGTCGAAATGACTTTCCCAAACAGGCTCAGCCAGCGAGAGCCGCTCGCCTAGCAAGGGATGCGTCCAGAGGCGCTGGTTCGATGGTGTTTCGACCCAATAGCGCTCGCGCTGCCATGGATAGAGCGGTAGCGCTACGCGCTTTCCTTGGGGCGCGACCTGCGCCCAGGAAACGTCGGCGCCACTCATATAAATCGCGCCAAGCGAGTCCAGCATCCGCAGGCTCTCGTCTTCATTGCGGCGCATGGAAGGAATAATGTGTCCCGGCTGTTCACCGAGGCATTCTGTCAAATAGCTGGACAGCACCGGATGCGGGCCAACTTCTAAAAATGTCGCTTGCCCGCTGTCGATGCAGTGCCTGATCGCGGCGTCGAACTGTACCGGTTCGCGCACGTTCCGCCACCAATATCCGGCATCGCAACCGCTACCGTCCATGAGGGCGCCGGTCACAGTGGAAATATACGGAATGTTTCCTGCTTGCGGCTGGATGTCCTGCAATGCGTGCAGCAAATCGTCCTGTAGTACATCCATCGTCCTGTGATGGAACGCATAATCGAGCTTAAGGAAGCGGCAAAAAATGCCACGTTCCAGCAATTGCGCGGTGATCTCTTCGAGTGCGTCTACCTCGCCCGATAAGGTGATCGACTGCGGCGAGTTGATCGAGCCGATGCTCACACGCGGCCCATAAGGAAGCAGCAAGGGTTGCATCGCATCGGCGGACAGGCCCACCGCCACCATTTTGCCGTGCCCGGCGGTCTGCTGTTGCAAGCCACTGCGGTGGAATACGACCTGGATGGCGTCGTCGAAACGCAACATACCGGCCACATAGGCGGCCGCAATTTCGCCGACACTGTGGCCGACCACCGCCCGCGGGGTAATGCCCCACGAGGCCCAGACCGCTGCCAGCGCGATTTGGATCGCGAACAAAGCCGGTTGCGCAACATCGGTGCGATCCATGCCCGAGCTGGCTTCGTCGCGCGCCAATTCCTCGCACAAGGACCAGTCGGCGAGCCCGCGCAGTGCTTGGTCGCAGCGTTCGATGACGGCGCGGAACACCGGGTTTTGCGCCAACAATTGCCGGCCCATGCCCCACCATTGGGGGCCATTGCCGGAGAATACGAAGACGATACCGGGACTTTGCGCTCGACCGGGCGCGCCGCCGGCGATGCCTGGGTGCAACGGGTCGTCCAGGAATGCTTGCAGTTTTTCGGCCAGTTCGGGGCGCGAGCGTGCCGCGACGGCAAGACGATGCGGATGATGTTCGCGCCGCAGGCTCGCGCTAAAACACAGATCCCGCAGCGAGGAGGGCGGGTTATCATCGTGCAGCATGAATAGATACGACTGGGCAAGCGCGTGCAGGGCTTGCGGGTGACGTGCCGACAGCGGCAAAAGGTATGGTGCATCGGCGTTGTCGGCATCGCCGCTAGCGGCAGTATCAGAACGCTCGGCGCGTTATTCCTTCATGACGATGTGAGCATTCGTGCCCCCAAAGCCGAAGCTATTGACGCCGATAATCAGCGGATCGACCGAATCCGGCAGTATTTCCAGCGTCTGCTGTACAGCGAGACGCAGTTCATCGAATGGGATATGCGGGTTAGGCGTGTCGAAATGCAAATTCGGCGGCAGCGTGCGATGCTTGAGAATCAAACCGGCCTTGATCAGGCCCGCTATACCGGCGGCACTTTCCAGATGGCCGATATTACTTTTGAGGGAGCCGATATGTAGCGCCTGCTGGGCCGATCGCCCCGGAGCAAACATCGCACCCAACGCGCGACATTCGACCGGATCGCCGGCCAGCGTTCCGGTGCCGTGTGCCTCGACGTAATACACTTGCGACGGATCAACCTCCGCCTTGGCATAAACTTGGCGTAGCAGTGCTTCCTGCGCCGCCTGGCCGGGAAAGGGCAAGCTCGGTGTGCGCCCGTCATGATTCACGTCCGTGGCATAGATTACGCCATAGATTGGATCGTCGTCCGCCAACGCTTGCGATAAAGGCTTCAGTACGACCACCCCGGCGCCTTCGCCGCGCACGTAACCATCGGCGCCGGCATCGAATGAGCGGCACTGCCCGCGCAACGAAAGCATTGACGCCTTACTCAAGGAAACAAATTTATTCGGATCGATCAGCGCATTGACGCCGGCTGCCAGCGCCAGTGTCGCTTCGCCATTCCATATACTTTCACATGCCAAGTGTACGGAAACCAGCGAGGACGAACACGCCGTGTCGACGGCAAGACTGGGGCCGTTAACATTGAATGCATAGGACAGACGGTTAGCGACGATGCTTGTCCCTGTGCCTGTCGCCGAATATCCGTTGAGATGGCTTGGGTCTTGCTGTACTAATTTTTCGTAGTCGTTGAACATCATGCCGACGAACACGCCGGTCTGTGAGCCCGCTAGCGCGCTGGGAACGAGCCCGGCATCTTCCAAGGCTTCCCACGCCACTTCAAGCAACAGACGTTGTTGCGGGTCCATGTGACTCGCCTCTGCAGCAGACAAATGGAAAAATGCCGCATCGAACTGATCGATATTGTCGAGCGTGCCCGCATAGCGAGCGTACGTGGTGCCGGGGTGCAGCGGATCGGGATGGTAGAAATGGCGCAGATCCCAGCGATCGCTGGGGATCTCGCGCACTGCGTCGCGGCCTTCGGATAGCAGTTGCCAAAAGGATGAGGGATTATTGGCTTGTCCGGGGAAACGGCAGCCGATGCCAATTAATGCAATGGGGTCGCGGGTGGAGGTCATGGAAATGTTGGCGTAGCGAAATCAATAGGCGTCGGCATCGCTTATGTCCTTTATTTTCAATCAATTGATTTAACACTACTGAATCGCCTCGCCATAAAAACAAAACGAAGTTTCCATCCTAATTCCGAACAAGCGCCGGTAATATTGCCGTGTTTTAGCCGCGTGATAGACGACGTAGAACTTAAGTATTCCTGATTTATGCGGCAAAGCGATCGTTCTTGGGGCGACGTACTGCGCGCACCGGCACCGGAGTCTGCCGCGCCGAACGCGAGTTTCGAGAGTGCGTTACGCGCAGCCATTCAGGCTGCACTCCACTATCCGGAGTCGGCGCGCTTAGAGGGTATCTCAGGTCGAACGCGCGTTGCTTTCGAATATCGGGACGGTGCAGTATCGAACGTCAGGGTAGTCGCCTCTAGTGGCGTTGGTTTGCTCGATCGGGCTGCGGTTGCCGCGGTAGAAGGTGCAGTCTACCCGAAGGCGGAACCGGCATTCGTAGGCAGGATCGTATCCGAGCAACTATGGGTGACCTTTGACCTCAACAATCAGGGGTGAGGCGCTTTTCGCGCCTCCGTGTCTGACAATGCGGTTGTAAGCACTAAGGCGCCGTCAGTTCACGCTGCACTTCACGGCGTTTCATGTCTAGGTAGGTGGCGCGGTCGATTTCGTGCAGTTGGCGCGGATAGCGCTCGGTCGCCGAAAACCACGCCTGCAGGCGCTGTTCGAGCTGCTCGGCGGGGGGCGCGGACATGGCGCCAAGATAGGCGTCAATCGCCAGGTAATAGCGCATGGTATTGCGCTCGACCACGCCGCGCACGCCGCCGATATAGTCCGGTGGGTTGCCCGCCGGGCCGACGTTGGTGAATCCGACCTTGCCGCTGCCGATTGTGGACAGATAAGCCTGCATGGCGAGCCCGCTGGAAAAATCGTAGGTGTAAGAGTAGGTGAGGTGCAGGAAAGTCTTGCCGTCCTGGGTCGGTGCCGCTTCGAGTTGGATGCGATAGTCGCTGGTGCCGAGCGGTCCTTGGCCGGCGGCAAGCGTGACGTTGAGATATTCGGGGGTCGTCGCGCCGGCGTTGAAAACGAAATTGACTCGATAGGCGCGATCGAGTGATTCCCAGTTCTTGCTGCCGATGCTGACGGCGAGCACGGTTGCGGCGCCGGCCGGATCGCTGCCGACGCGGCAATATTTCGTGTTCAGATGCAGGATCAACACATCGCACCAGTGCGTGGGGTCGTCAAGCGCCTGCTCGACGGTGGTAAACGGATAGTCGAGCCGCGCATAGATGTCGCCTTTCAAATGGTGAGGCGATTCCATCGACTCGAGATAAAGCGGCCGCTTGAACGGATTATTGTCGAGTTGAGGGCCGAGCGCGGCATATTGGGCTAGTAATGCCGCAGCGGGGGCGGGTTCCGCGGCTAGGGCCGATGCAATACAGGCATACGCCAGGCCGGTAAACAGCAACTGCGTGAGCCAGTTCCAGAGCGTCACGGAAAATAGCTTGGGCATAGGCTGCCTGTCTTTCGCGAGTCAGAAAGTAGCATTAAACCATGAACGGTCCGCATTGCCCGATCACGCGATTCAACCGGCTGCGGCGCCGATTCGCGGTGCCGCATTGCGCCGCTCGAACGCCGTCTGACATGCGATGCAACGCGTGGCGTAAGGCGCCGCCGCTAGCCGTTCGAAACTGAGTTGCGTGCCGCAATCGTTGCAATTGCCATAGCGGCTTTGGCTGATCCGCATCAAAGCCTGTTCGACCTGCTGCAACTCTAGCCTGTCATGCTGTTCGAGGGCATTGCGGACATCATCGAAAGCCTCGCGCACCGAAATTTCGTCACGATGCGTTTCCGGATCGAGGGTTTGCGGCAAGAGCGCGTGAGAGAGATCACGCAGCATCAGGAGCAAGTCATCTCGGCGCTTGCCGAGGGTACTTTCCAGTTGTGCAACTTGTTCTGCTGTCAGGGTGGTCATGGGAATCACTCCAATTGATTGATTTGCCGCCTGCGGTTACGTTGCTAACTGCTGGAACTGAACAAAACCCCCTGCGTTGAGAACTGAAACGGGTGATGCCAATCTTGATTAGGCTACCGAACAGGGCGCTATGCATTCAGAGGCATGCGAAGTCCAATCCGTCAAATCAGGCTCAAGCCTTCGATATCGACAATTTTTGCCTGCTTGCCGCGCATATCGATCAACCCTTGCCGTTGCAGCTTCGAGAACATCCGGCTCACGGTTTCCAGCGTCAAGCCCAGGTGGCAGCCGATTTCCTC
>Ga0302178_10000718_pt1 | contig 29193 bp, 26 predicted proteins | sample I_Palsa_E1_3_FD_198790 | JGI IMG/M metagenome (GOLD analysis project Ga0302178, IMG submission 198790) | Peat permafrost microbial communities from Stordalen Mire near Abisko, Sweden - I_Palsa_E1_3 | ecosystem: Environmental > Terrestrial > Soil > Palsa > Peat permafrost | place: Sweden... | reverse complement strand
CCGATCTTCGCTCGTATTCACAAATGAACTTCGAGATGGTCAAGGTAAGCCGGGACATCTTCGAGCTCACTCCCTACGAGCGATCGCGTCACTTTGAATCGATTATCGGCATGGCGCACCGTCTTGATGTGATGGTCGTAGTGGAGGGCGTGGAAACGGCAGCGCAGCATGCCGCCGTGCGCACGACACAAGCGGAATTCGGTCAGGGATTCTTTTATGGCCGAGCGCTCAAAATTGCCCGTCTCGCGGCATTTCTTGCTGACGGGGGTGGCGCCGCCATCCTTGCATGGCGCATCAGGAAATATTCGTAGAGCGAGCGCTCGGCGCGCGAGGCCGATGTCAGTCGCAACGCTTTGTCGTGGCGGGATTTCAACCACGCCATTCCCGGGCCGGGGATCTTGAGGAAACAAGCCCGGCGCTCGGCACAAATAATCTGATCCGCCGATTCTTGCCTCAACTGATCCTTCTAAATTTCCGCACGCACGGGCATTGTCTGGGTTTTGTTTACCAAAGGGACAATTTAGGCATGCGAGGGAACGGCCTAGATCAGACGCCAACAACCGGTCGGCCGCTCGCACGGCGTCTCACAACAACGCGGCGCAGAAGAATCCGCGTACGGCACCTGCAGCGTACGGCACACCCATCGCTCACGCGACGGTGGCAAGCGCACAAATAGCATGACTCACGAAGGCGCAGCATGATAGGTACGCAAGCAATACAAGGGCCGCTTCTGGCATGAAGCGCTATCAAGAACTGGCGTGTCAAATCGAAGGACTGATAGAAAGCGGAGTGCTGAAGCCACACATGCGGTTGCCGTCCGTGCGTCAGGCAAGCCGTTCATACGGCATCAGTCCGTCAACGGTATTCCAGGCGTATTACGCACTGGAGCGACGCGGCCTGATCGTGGCGCGGCACCGCTCAGGCTTTTTCGTCAATTGCCGGCAGCTATCAGACCTCCGCCCGACGCCCATACTCGCGCACAGCGCAGGCACGCAAACCTCCAGCCTGACGCATCGCTTCATGCAGGCACTGCAAGATTGCGACAATGTTGCCCTTGCCTCCCCTTGGCCGAACCCGGAGCTCTTTCCGTTGGGCCGGTTGGCCCGCTCGCTGAACAGGGCGGCCCGAAACATGGATTGCGGCGAAAATACGGCGCCCGTGGCGATTGGTGAAGAATGCCTGCGCCGCCAGATCGCACGGCGCTATCTCACCATGGGCATGGTGGTACCGATCGACGAAATCATCATCACGAGCGGTGCGCTCGATGCATTGACGCTAAGCCTGCAAACACTCACCCGCCCCGGCGATATCGTCGCTATAGGACACCCGACCTTTTACGGCGCGCTTAGCGCGATCGAGCGCCTTCACCTGAAGGTCGTGGAGATACCTGTCGACTCGCACGATGGGCTCGATCTCGACGTACTGGCTGAGGCCCTTGGGCGACACCCCATCCGCGTCTGCTGGTTCATGACGTCGCTTCAAAACCCAACCGGTGTGACCTTGCCGGATGACAAGAAACAAGCGCTGATCGAATTGCTCGCTGCGCATGACGTCCCATTGATCGAGGACGACGTGTATAGCGAACTGCATTTCGGCTCGACACCCACCCATCCCGTCAAACGATTTGACCGCACCAATCTTGTGTTGCACTGCGGCTCGTTCTCCAAATGTCTCGCCCCGAGATACCGGATCGGCTGGGTCGCAGCAGGTCGCTTTGCTCCGTGGATCGCGCGCGCACGATCGAGCGCCGCACTTTCGGCATCCGTGCCGGCGCAGCTCGCAATCGCAGACTATCTGGAACACGGCGGCTATGACCGTTTCTTGCGCAAGCTGCGCGTGGATCTCATGCGTCTTCAGGCCCAGATGCTGCACGCCATACGCGACTATTTCCCGCGGGGCACGTCACTCGTGAGACCGGACGGAGGCTATTTTTTGTGGGTGGAATTGCCTGCGCATGTCGACTCAGTACATCTGTTCGAAGCCGCTGCGGCACACGGCATTGCGATCGCTCCCGGACCCATTTTTTCAGCGGCGGGAGATTTGCGGCGCTACATCCGGCTCAACTACGGGCATCCGTGGACACCCGCTATCGAAACCGCCATGCGCACGCTGGGAGAACTGGCCTGCCGTGCGGACTCAGTTGGAAGGTCTCCCGTAAGTCGATTAACATGAACGACCGCACCAATAATCCCGACCCAGATGCTGACCACCCTCGCCATTAACAACTACCGCTCGATCAGGGAGCTTGTCATACCCTTGACGAGACTTAATCTGATAATAGGTACCAACGGCAGCGGCAAGTCGAATCTGTATCGGGCTCTACGACTGCTAGCGGGCACCGCGCAGGACGGCATTGTCGCGCCGCTTGCGCTCGAGGGCGGCCTGAAGTCTGTGGTCTGGGCAGGGCCCGACGATCATTCGGGCCGTATGCGTCGCGGCGAAATCCCGGTTCAGCCTCGGGCGAGAGGGACGCCGCCGCGCCTGAGGCTCGGTTTCAGCGGCGAGGACTTCGGATATGCGGTCAGTATGGGTCTCGTGTCGCATGACTCCGGTGAGGACAGGGAAACCCCGTCGTCATTCGCGCTCGACCCCGAATTCAAGCGCGAATCGATCTGGGCTGGTCCGTTCCTGCGCCGCGCGAATCTGCTGATCGATCGCGAAGGCAGCGTCGTGCGCCGCAAGTCGGACGACGGATGGGACGTGCTCACGCAGAGCCTTCCTCGTTACGAAAGTCTTTTCTCGCAAGTCGGCAAGGACAGGCTGAATCCAGAGGTATTTGCCGTTCGCGAAGCGATGCGCAGCTGGCGTTTCTACGATCACTTCCGGATCGATACCGATGCGCCCGCGCGGCGCTCGCAGATTGGCACACGCACACTCGTCCTGCATCACGACGGACGGGACCTCGCTGCCGCCTGGCAGACGATTCGAGAAATCGGTGACCGCGAGGCGCTGGACGAGGCGGTGTTCGATGCATTCCCGGGCGCCCGCGTGGAGATTCATGCTCAGCCGGGAGGACTGTTTTCTCTGCTCTTCCATCAAGAAGGATTGTTGCGGCCGCTGACCGCCGCCGAATTGTCCGACGGCACGCTTCGTTATCTGTTGCTCACCACAGCGCTATTGACTGCGAGGCCACCCGACCTGATGGTACTCAACGAACCGGAGGCGAGCCTCCACCCAGACCTGACGCCGGCACTCGGCCGGCTTATACGTCGGGCGGCTCGCAACTCGCAGGTATGGGTCATTTCTCACTCCACCCGGCTCGCCTCAGCGCTCGAAGAGGACCCGGACTGCAATACGCTCGTGCTCGACAAAGTCTTTTCCGAGACGACAATTGTCGGCCAGGGCATGCTCGACAGACCGGCATGGCACTGGGCGGACGCGAGCAAATGAATCGGCTGGCAGGCCGTTCGGTCGGATCGGCTGCCGGCATCATTAACTTTGGTAGCCAGGGTGCGGCCGCCATTGCACCGGCCATGGTCGGCATGCTGGTCGATCTGACGCCGGGCTCCTATGCATGGGCCAGCCCACTTGCGTAGCATGCGCAAGCAACACAGGGTCAAGGTTCACCAAGCATGGTCGTTCCACGCGCCGCAACGTTATTCCCGGCTGACGTAACGGAGTGGGCGTCCGGGTCACTTTCTCGGCCGTTCCCGCCCGTCCGCCAGCTTGCGCTCGCGCAGCTTCGAGTATCCGCAACGCCAGCAAACTGCCGGCCGGCTGCCCGCTATAGGCAGGACACTCGCCCAATCCAACCTACCTGACGAAGGTGGCTTCCCAAAGACTCCAAGCACCACCCCATCCGGACGCGACAACGCAGATGCAGATGGAAGTAACACCACTCATGACCAGTCAATTTGCGACCAATGATCTACCGTTTGCTGACAATCACCACGCCGCGCGAACGTCCGCTCACGGTGTCGACTGCTTGCGAGCCTGCGTACAACTGCGCGATCGGAACCCAAACGGCTGGATACTTGTAACGTGCGACATCGAGAACTAGCGCGCTATCGCTGGCGGCATCGAATGCAGCGAGTGGGGACCAGTGGCCGCCCCCTACTTCGCCGATCTCCACTCGCCTGAAGTTCAGCAGCGCGAAGCGGTCGCTGTGGCCAGTAGTGTCTCGAACCAAATCGCGAAACTGCGCAAGCGTCAGGTCGGCAGAGTGGAACTTTTTCACATCGACCGGAAATTCGCTCAAGACCGCGCTGAGCTGATCGAGCGTCATGCCTTCCTTCGATACCCGAGCTGCGTTAGCCACTTGCGGATCGACGCCGCGGAAGAAGTCTTCCTGTGAGAAGTAAGGAAAATCAGGGTATTGAGTAGACTCGGGACGGCTGATTCCCAACGCATTCAACGCCATTACCGATGTCGCTACAGAGCAGTAAGCCTCGTTCCTCTGGGTTTCGAAATACTCCGATAGCGGCCAGTACGACTGGTTGTCGGCGGTGGACATCAGCCGCTGTTGTCCCGCAGGCTGCGTCAGCGTGATCAGGCTTGGCGGAACGCGCAAGGGCCCGTCAGCACGGTGCGTGGCGCTTGGCGCAGCAGCGTTACTCGCGATGGGCGGCAAGGGCGCGCAGGCGGCCAATGCAACGGCCAATGTACCAGCCAGCCACGTGGCGCGGCGCATGCGCCGCGGAGTGCAATGCAAGGAATACATCGACATGGGCATGGACCTTTTGAAGCGAGTGGTTTCCGGGTGCCTGCCGTCCGTCAGTGCGTATCACTGGCAAGCGAGCCTCAATTTTTTAACACGAAACAAATCGAACCGTGAAATCCGCCCGAATGGACGACGGTCGGCGCCGGCAAACCCAGTCGCGGCAAAAGACATTGCCGGCCCGACGATCAGCCATACTGAAGCGGCCTTGAGCACCGCCTGAAACGCATAGGCAAATACGGCGTCCGCGCGAATGGCCATTCCGCTCATACCGTCGCCCTGATTCGTGCATGCAGCCGACCAACTGCGTCGAGAGACGACAATACAGCACCCTCCTGCCAAGCGGGTTCTCCCTTCGCTGCGATCAGTCAAACTTGGCCAGGTCCTGGAAAATAAGGTGGCCCCACGTGCGGCCCCGTGCCTGGACAAGCAGGCCGCCCTCGCCAATCTTCCCCAACTCGACCGGGGCGAAGCCAAGCCGGTCGACGAGGGTCGCCACCGATGCGCTAGCCGCGTCGTCGTCGCTGGAGATGAACACGACCCGCCGTCCCCCTTGGGGCGTTCTCGGCCCTTGCGCCAGGGTGCCCGCCGGCAGATGGTTGAAGGCCTTCACCAACTTCGCTCCCGGGAAAGCCTTCGCGAGTGCAGCAGTCGAGGGCAGTCCGTCCAGCTCCTCCGGGGGGACGTCGAACGCGTTGGTTGCGTCGATCACGACCTTCCCCTGCCAGCTTTCGGCGACCCGCCCGATGTCCCGATGGGTGGCGAAGGGCACGGCCAGGATGACGACGTCGGCCTTCATCGCATCCTCGATTCGCTGAGGGACAAGCGACGGACCGATCTTTGCCGCGAGCGCATCCAGCGGTCGCCTGCTTGCCACGCCTACTTCAATGCCCTCGCGGGCGAACGCCTGAGCAATGGCCGTCCCGATCTTGCCAAGCCCGATGATCGCGTAGTTCATTTAGCTATCCTTTATATAGAAAAAATGTTGTCCTAGGCCCTCGGATCTCAAACCTGGCCAATGCCACCATCGGCCATCAGATCCGCACCCGTCACGTACGAACTCTGGCCGGACGCGAGGAAAAGCGCCGCGCTGGCCATCTCTTCAGCCCGAGCGAGTCGACCGAGAGGGATCATGCTCTGATACATATCTACTAGTTCCTCGCGTGTCCCCGACTGAGCGTCGAGAATCGGGGTGTCGGTCGCGCCAGGGCTCAACAAGTTGACGCGAATGCCGCGATCCTTGAATTCCGCAGCCCAGGTACGGGCATACGACCGTAATGCCGCCTTGGTCGCCGCGTAGGCGGTGTGGCCAGCAATGCCCATGACGTGCATGGCAGACGAGACCAACACGATCGATCCACCGCCGGTCATCATCGGCAGCAACTTCTGCACGAGGAAAACAGGGCCGCGAGCCATGAGGTTGAATGCCTTGTCGAAATGCTCGGGCGTGATGGTGTCAATTGATGCCTGCTCCGTGAAACCCGCGTTCGACACAATGATGTCGACGACACCCTTTTCTTCTTTAACCGTTGCTGCAACACGGTCAAGGTCATCGAGGTTTGAAGCATCGGCCTGGATGGTGGTGACGTTGCGTCCGATCAGTTTGGCGGCGGCGTCGAGCTGTGCTTGCCGACGGCCAAAGATAAAAACGTGAGCGCCTTCAGCGACAAACCGCTGGGCGATGGCTAAACCAATACCGGACGTAGCGCCGCTGATGACGGCGATCTTGCCTGCGAGAGTGGACATTGAAACCTACCTTTGGTGAATGACAGGAACAGCTTAATTGCTATCGACGAGAATGATAATTCGCATATTTTTCATATGATTTATTCTTCAAAAGAATAAATCGCGTAGTATTAAGTTGCGCTAAAAACACTGGGAATCACGCAATCTCGCGAATGGTTAATTCTGTGGAAGACGGCAATGGATCGGTTTCACGAAATGAATGCCTTTATCGCTGTCGTCGAAGCGGGCGGTTTTTCCGCCGCAGCGCGCAGAACCGGCGATTCACAGTCCGCCGTCAGTAAGGCCGTCAGTGCGCTGGAGAGGCGCCTGGGCGTGATGCTGTTTAACCGAAGCACGCGCAGCGTGACCCTGACAGATCAGGGGCAGCACTACTATGATCGGACAAAGCCGCTTGTCGAGGAGATGAATGAAGCCGACGGCGAACTGACAAGCAGCACACGCAATGTCTCAGGTCTGATCAGGATCGCCGCATCCTCCACTTTTGGCCGGCTTCACATTCTTCCGCTCATACCCGAGCTCTTATCACTCAATCCCGGCCTTCAGGTGGATCTTGTTCTTTCAGACTTCGTGCGAGATATGGTGGAAGATCGGATCGACCTGTCTATCCGGGTGGGCCCCGTCAACGAACCCGACGCGGTTGTCAGGCGCGTGGCTACCACCCCGCTTGTATGCGTCGGATCCCGTCGCTACTTCGAACAACACGGCGTACCAAAGACCCCCGCAGAGCTCGTTAATCACAATTGCCTTTTATATGGTGGCCTGATGGAGTCAGCCAATTGGCCGTTTGTCGGGCCGGAAGGTCGATTCAGCGTGTCTGTTCGCGGAAATCTTTCGTCCAATAGCGTCGAAACTATCCGCGCTGGTGTACTGGCCGGTGTTGGAATCGGCCTGTTTGCCAAGGTCTCTCTTGCTGATGAGCTACTGCATCCGAATGTAATCACGATTCTCGAAGAGTTTATAAGCGACGTCAGAGACGTAAGCCTCATCTGGCCAAAACGTCGGTATGTACCGGCACGCGTGCGCCGCGTGACTGACTTTTTTGCTACGGCATTCCCACAGCGTATATGAGCAAACGGAATCATCGGCGCGCGGAGCGACATCTCTAATAAGCCGATCGCAATACGCCGCCACTGCTCTTTGGTAGCTATCGTTACGACAGATCGTTGCATCAACGTCCGCTTACGCGAAGCTCAATTCACTAACTGCCGGGGGCGATATGAAGGACAGGGCCACCGTTCTGTGTGTTCGAGACAACCGCATTCTCCTGGTTGCCAGGGAAAGGTCACGATGGGCGCTACCGGGCGGAAGAATTCGTCGTGGCGAAGCACCTCATGAAGCTGCGCTGCGTGAACTGGAAGAAGAAACCATGCTCGTCGCCAATGAGCTCATGTATCTCTTCCAATTTAGCGGCTTCAACACGCTGCACAACGTCTTCTTCGCTGACGTTGCGCAACATACGACCGCACAGCCAAGCAACGAAATTGCAAAGTGCAAGTGGTTCGCTCCCGTCAAAATAACGACGCTTTCCGCGAGTGTACCAACTCGCGGAATCGTAGACCTTTTCTTCAAGCACATCGGCATTTTGGGACCCGACGACGGCCGGCCGTCGCAGATGGTGGACCGGGGAGCGCCATGAGCCACGCTTACCCATTTCACGGATTCGACATTGCAGTCGCCGTTGAGACCGGCTTCAGCGGAAGGACATAGCCAAATACGCGTGAGTCGGCAGTTATCGCCGTGGCGTGGCCCGCGGCTCAGGACCGGTGGCGCATGCCCACGAAACCCAGACCTTGGGTTAAGGTCCCTGAGTTCGCGTTATAGGAGCCAATCGAGGCGTCCGCCGTGATGATTTTGGCCGCCGTACTGAGCGACGTCCCGCTCGATTTTTGCCAGGCAGCCATGCCCTCATTGCCTTTCAGGCCCCACGCGGAGCCAGAAATATTACCGATGGAGAACTTGAACTCTGTACTTTGATTGGCCTCGCTTGCGCACGCAGCGCGAGGCACGTCAGACGTGACGTTACCGCAAGCGCGTGAACAACTTCATCCGCCACCTCACGTTTCGCGCCACTGCGGCGTGCGTTTCTGTATGAACGCCTCGGTTCCCTCAAGTGCTGCGTCGTCCAGCATGTTGCGCGCCATCGTGTCTCCGGCCAGTTGGTACGCTGTATCAATGCCCGCCTCCAGCTGCCGGTAGAAAAGATGCTTGCCAGCAGCGATCGCTACACGAGGCTTCGCGCTGATACTCGCCGCGAGCGCACGAATCGCATCGTCCAGTTTTTCGGGCGTGGCGACTCGGTTCACAAGGCCGCGCTCACACGCGGTTTGTGCATCGATATAGTCGCCAGTCACAAGCATTTCGAATGCCGCCTTGCGAGACAGGTTGCGCGACAGCGGCACACTCGGCGTCGAGCAGAACAAGCCCAGGTTGACCCCGGAGACGGCGAAGCGTGCATCGCTTGCCGCAATCGCCAGGTCGCACATCGCGACCAGTTGGCAGCCCGCCGCAGTCGCCACTCCGTGCACGCGTGCGATCACGGGTTGCGGCATGCGCTGGATGGTCAACATCATCTGCGAGCAGCGAGCAAACAGAGCCTGGTAGTACTCGAACGATGGTTCGGCGCGCATCTCTTTCAGATCGTGGCCCGCGCAAAACGCCCGGCCCGCGCCCGCAAGCACAACGACGCGCGCATCCGATGCAGCCACCTCGTCCAAGCTGCTTTGCAGCGCGTCGATCAATGCTTCGGACAACGCGTTAAATGCGTCGGGCCGATTCATCGTTATCCGCACCGCGCCGGGCACTCCGTCGATATCGTGGCCGACGACCACCAGCGGGCCTGAGCTTGCACTTTCGTTCATGTTCGCCTCCGTCATACGTCGACGGCCGCGACCAACGCGGCGCGTTTCCGCAGTTCGAACTTCTGTACCTTGCCGGTCGATGTCTTCGGCAACTCGCAAAACTCCACTGAGCGCGGCACCTTGAAACCGGCGAGATGGGCTTTGCAATGCGCAACCAATTCCGCGGCGCTCACCGTTGCGCCGACCTTTAACTCGACGAAAGCGCAAGGCGTCTCGCCCCAACGGAGGTCCGGTTTCGCAACGACGGCGGCCGCGAGTACCGCCGGATGGCGATACAGCACATCTTCAATTTCGATGCTTGAAATATTCTCGCCGCCCGAAATGATGATGTCCTTGCTGCGGTCCTTGATCCGGGCATAACCGTCGGGATCAAGGACCGCCAGGTCTCCGGTATGAAACCAGCCACCGCGAAACGCTTCCTGCGTGGCGGCCGGGTTCTTCAAGTAACCCTTCATCATGATGTTGCCGCGAAACATGATCTCGCCGATGGTCTCTCCATCCGCCGGCACTTCCTGCATCGTCAGAGGATCGCGTACCGTCACAGCATCCTGCAAGTGATAGCGCACGCCCTGCCGCGCATTCAGGCTCGCGCGTTCACCTATGCCGAGCATGCTCCATTGAGCTTGCTTCGCACACACGGTCGCGGGGCCATAAACCTCAGTCAAACCGTACACATGCGTCAGCTCGAAGCCGAGCCGCTCCATTCCTTCAATCATTGCCGCAGGCGGCGCGGCGCCGGCAACCATTGCGTGGACACGGTGCGTGATCCCGGCTTTCAGCTCCTCGGGAGCATTGACCAGCAGGTTCTGTACGATCGGCGCGCCGCAATAGTGCGTCACTCGCTCGCGGCGAATCAGATCGAAGATCGTTTTCGCGTCGACCTTGCGCAAGCATACATTGACGCCGGCCCGCGCAGCCACGGTCCAGGGAAAGCACCAGCCGTTGCAATGGAACAAGGGCAAAGTCCACAGGTACACGGCGTGCTTCGGCATATCCCATTCCAGGATGTTGCTGACCGCGTTGGTGTACGCCCCGCGATGGTGATAGACGACGCCCTTCGGAGATCCGGTTGTCCCCGATGTGTAGTTGAGGCAGATCGCATTCCATTCATCCGATGGGGGTGCCCATTCGAATGCAGGATCGCCGCTCGCCAGCAGCGCTTCATAGTCGAGTTCACCGATACGCTCGCCCGGTCCGGCATATTGCGAATCGTCGACGTCGATGACGAGAATCGGGTGATCCACATTCGCAATCGCCTCGCGCATCACAGCGGAGAATTCGCGATCGACCAGCACCACTTTCGCTTCACCATGATTCAGCATGAACGCGAGCGTGTTTGCATCGAGTCGCGTGTTGAGCGTGTTGAGGACTGCGCCAATCATCGGGATACCGAAATGAGCTTCTATCATTTCGGGAATATTAGGCAGCATTGCAGCGACTGTATCGCCAATGCCAATGCCTCTGGCGCTCAACGCGGAGGCCAGACGCCGCGTACGCGCATAGGTCTGCGCCCAGTCACGTCGCACCGCGCCGTGCGAAATGGCGGGCAATGTTGGATACACCGACGCCGCGCGTTCGATGAAGGTCAAAGGTGTCAGCGCTGCAAAATTGGCAGCGGTTTTGCTCAATCCCTCTTCGTACATTTCGTTGCTCATTGCATCTCCCTTATCCCGTTCAGCGTTCGGTTTTTTTGCAGGACTGTTCGAATGGCGTGGTTTGCTCCACGCTTCACACTCGATATTACGCGCGATAGGTCGCGGTGGCGGCGTTGTTGGTTGTGATTGCCGTAATCGCCGCATTTTGCGTGACGCCCATGCGCGTGGCAAGACAAGAGCGAAGGATGCATGCCTTCCGGGAGAATACAGGGGAGCGCAGCCGTGCGAACTTGCCCCTGAACGCCTCAAACCACCGGCTGACGCACAAGGTGCGTGATTTCGTCTGCAACCCGTTGCGCCTCGATCCCGATTTCGCGCAACATGCCGGTCGCCGAGACGATAAACCCACAGTGATGCAGTCCGGATTTTTTGTCCCCACCGCTCGGCGGCTGCGGTTGCTCCGCATCAAGGATATCGCTCGGCGGCGCCAGGAAGAAGCCGCTTCGTGGGCGAAACCCCGTTGCAGCAACGATTGCGTCAAAGTCCCGCGCACGCCCGTCATCAAATGTCACGTCGGCCTCGCCCATCTCGCGGATGTCTCCGAGCACCTCAATGTGGCCCTCGCGGACCAGCTTGACTGTACCGACATCAATGAGCGGGATTCGAGTCCTCGTTTTGATTTGCGTAAAGGGACCCATCGGGAGCTTGCGGAAACCCAGCTTGGTGATGTCTCCGATGGTCAGCCGCACGAGTGGTGCAGCCAACGCGTCAGCGAACCGGGCAGGAAGGCGGTTCAACAGAATAGCGATAGCGAGTACGGGGACACCGAGGATCTCGCGAGGGACAATGTTCACCGGGCCGCGAACCGCCATTGCCACTCGCGCGCCGTGTTCGTGGAGATCGATTGCAATCTCTGCGCCACTGTTGCCCAGGCCGACGACCAGAACGCTTTGGCCGCGGAATGACTCGCCACTGCGGTACTCGCTGCTGTGCAGGATGCGGCCGCGAAAACGCTCCTGGCCGCGCCACTGTGGCAGGTAGGGAACGGCGTTGTAGCCGGTGGCCACGACCACCTGTCGCGAATGATAGACGCCGGCTGTTGTAGTCGTCATCCATCCGGGGTTGCATGGCCGTACAGTCCTGACCTCTTCGTTGAAGTGCGGCGCCAGCTCGAAATACCGCGCATACAGTTCGAAATACTCAATCACCTGCTCGCGCGACGGATAACGCGGCGTCCCAGCGGGAAACGGAAGATAAGGCAGGGCTGAGCGGTCCCGGTCGGAATGAAGGTGCAGCCGGTCATAGTGACGGCGCCAGCTCGAACCGACCTCGGCCTCCCGGTCCACAATGATGCAGGATGCTCCTCGTTTCTTTAGACACGCAGCAACCGCGAGCCCTGCGGGCCCAGCGCCTATCACGAGCGTATCTAGCTGCTGTTCCATCTGCGCCCTCACGCGCCCTGATGCTTGTTGATGTCGGCAGCCGTGCCGGGCGGCCGATTGCGTAACAGAGTGGTCGACTCAGGTTGAATCGATGCGTAGTCCATGTCGATATGTCCGCTTGCTACCACTTAGAGGTGTGCAGCGCGGAAAAATTCTCATCATAGGATTGTGTTCTCAATAGAAAATCCCGCCCAAGCCGAGTGCGCGGCCAAGCAGTCGCCAACGACTGACCAACCCGGTCGTTACATGTTAAATGGCAAGCCACTTCTGGACCATTTTCGGGTTACTCCGCATCATTCCAAATCCGCGCCGCGGGATCCTCGTGCGACCGCCAACGTGGTAGCAGCGGTCGACACGTGCTCCCCTTACGCGGCTACCGCATCCTTCTGATAGAACGGATAGTCCGTATAACCCACATCCGTGCCGCCAAAGAACGTGGGGCGGTCATACGGATTCAGCGGCAACTGGCGGCGCAGGCGTTCGGGGAGATCCGGATTGGCGATAAAGTCACGGCCAAACGCGACCAGGTCGGCGTCGCCCGCCTGCAAGATGGCTTCGGCCGAGTGGCCCTTGAAGCCGCCAGCGGCGATGATGATTCCCTTGTAGTGCTTGCGAATCAGTTGCGCGGCAACGGGACTTTGGTCCTTGCTGTCGTCATCGACGTTGCCAAGCACGCGCGGCTCGATCAGGTGCACGTAGGCCAGATTCAGTTTCGCCAGTTCCTCCGCTACGTAAGTAAAGAGACCTTCCGGATTGCTGTCGGACATATCGCCCCAAGTGCCGCTTGGGCCGAGGCGCACAGCCACGCGTTCGCTGCCCCACACCGATATGACAGCTTGAGTCGCTTCGATCAGCAAGCGCGCACGGTTTTCGAAGGATCCGCCGTAGATGTCGGTGCGCTTGTTGCTGCCGTCCTGCAGGAACTGGTCGAACAAGTAACCGTTGGCGGCGTGCAGTTCAACGCCGTCGAAGCCGGCCTGCTTGCCGCGAATGGCTGCTGTACGGAAGCTCTCGACCAGATCAGCGATCTCGGGAATAGTCAGCGCGCGGCTCGGTGTGTTCGGGACCCAGCCCGCTTCGGTGTAGGCGACGCCGCCATGCGGCACGGCGGAAGGCGCCACCGGCTGGGCGCCACCCGGCTGCAACTGGCTGTTGGACTGGCGCCCGGCATGATACAGCTGCAGGAAGATCCGCCCGCCTTTGGCGTGCACGGCGTCGGTCACCCGCTTCCAGCCGGCGATCTGGCTGTCGTCGTACAGGCCGGGCGCACCCAGATAGCCGTTGCCATTAGGCGCAGCGATGGTGGCTTCGCCGATCAGCAAGCCGCCTTCTGAAGTGCGTTGCGCGTAGTACTCGGCCATCAACTGGCCAGGCCGGGCGTCTTCTTCGGCACGCATGCGAGTGAGCGGCGCCAGAACCACGCGATGGGAAAATTCGTAGGGACCGACTTTGATGCTCGAATGAAGTTTGGACATGATTTCCTCAAGATTCAGTGGCTGATGAAGTTTGATCAACAGCGGGCTTTCGACCTTGAAGACAGTGTATGGGCGGGACCATGAAAGAAAAATAGGCTAAGGTTCCGAATATATCGGACACATATGTCTCTAATTGATCCCGGGGTGCGGCGATGGATAGCCTCAGTGGTATTTCCATATTTGTGCAGGTGGCTGAGACCCGCAGTTTTACCGAGGCGGGACGGTTGCTCGGGGTATCGTCTTCGGCGGTCGGCAAAAGCATTGCACGCATCGAGGATCGCCTGGGCGTGCGGCTCTTTCATCGCAGCACGCGAAGCATCACGTTGACGGCCGAAGGTGCCTTGTTCCTGGAACGGTGCCGGCGCATCCTGGGTGAGCTCGAATCGGCGGAAGCTGAACTGTCCGATGCAGCCGGCAGCCCTCGGGGAAGGTTGCGGATCAGCACGCCGCAACTGTCCGGGCTGATCATGCCGGTGCTGGACGGCTTCATGGCGCAATATCCGGAAATCGAAATCGATGTCGATTTCTCCGATCGCATGGTGGATATCATCGAAGAAGGCTTCGATGCAGTCATTCGCACGGGCGAGCAGCTTGACTCAAGGCTGGTATCGCGACGCCTGGGGTCTTGCGGGCAGGTCTTGGTCGCCTCGACCAGATATCTCAAGCTTCACGGTGTTCCCACGCATCCTTCCGAGCTTGTTCGGCACGCCTGTTTGCTGCATAAGTTTCCCGTCACCGGCAAGCTGGAACGCTGGCCGTTCAAGCTCGCTGCATCGGAAGCGGATGCGGAGCTACCCCAAACCTTCGTGAGCAACACCATTGAAGTCCTGGGCTATCTCGCGCTTCAGCATAAGGGCTTTGCCCTTCTGCCAACCTTCCTCGTGCGGGATGCCCTGGCGAGCGGTGCATTGCATAGCGTGCTGGATAATTTCATGGACCAGACCGTTACCTTCTGGATCTTGTGGCCGGCAAGCCGTTACGCCTCGCCAAAGCTGCGTGTTTTCATCGACTATGTCAGCAAGCATCTGCAAATCTAGATCGAGCAAGGTTTGCGCGGGGTGCGAGTTCGCATCTGTCGTAGTAGCGGACTCAGATGTCCGAAATGATCGGACCCCGGGGCCATTTATCTTCACCTCCCTGAACCCTACTATTCCGATGTCGCTGAGCAGAGATCCGCGCAGCCTTACATTGGAGAATTCTCTTGAACAGCATCACGACCGAAGCTACGGGCTCCGGCAAAATCAGGGTAGGCGTTATCGGGCTGGGCCATTGGTCGGAATATGGGCACCTTCCTTCGCTGAAACTGCTGCCGGACTATGAACTGACGGCGGTGTACAGCCGCAGTCAGGAAAAGGCGGCATCGCTGGTCGCGCGCCATGGATTCAAATACGCGGCAGCGTCGCTGCAAGAACTTGTGTCGCACCCGGAAGTCGATCTCGTGCTCGTGTTGACGCCCGCGTTCCAGCATGAAGAGGGCATTCGCGCTGCCATCGAGGCGGGCAAGGACGTCTACTGCGAATGGCCTCTGACACCAAGCACTGCGTTGTCCGGCGAGTTGCTCGCGTTGGCCGACAAAGCGGGCGTACGAACCATCGTCGGTCTGCAACGACGCCTCAATCCGGGCTATCGGTATGTGCGCGATTTGCTGGACCAGGGCGAGATCGGCGAAGTACGTTCGGTGCGGCTGCACGTGAGTGTCGAGTACTTCCAGCGTGAACGGCCTGCATCGCTCTACTACACCATCCCCGAAGAGAATTTCTCCAGTCTTCTGTCGATCTATGGCGGCCATTTTCTGGATGCCTTGTTTTCGACGATGGTCGGCTATCCGCAGAGCCTGTCGGCGTTGACTGTCAATCAGTTCAAGGAAATAACACTGGTGGAAACCGGCGAAACGCTGCCCCACACAAGCCCGGACCAGGTCGTACTCGCGGGGACTTTCGCCAATGGCGCCGTACTGAGCATCCATCTCGAGGCGGGGAAACGCAATAACTTCGGTATGCAGATAGATATCACCGGTAGCAAGGGTGACCTGAAAATCTCGAACACCACCAGCTTCGGCGACACCTTCAACCGCATCGAAATCGCACGGGGTGACGCGCAGCCGCTAACGGAGTTGGCCATTCCAAAGGAATATGACTGGTTGCCGCCCGCGGAACTCGGGGCGAGTGTTGCTGAATTGGCGAATCTGTACTCGGCCCATGCACGCGACGTACGGACCGGTTCGACGCTTGCGCCCACTTTCGCAGACGCAGTTCGCATGCACGAACTGATTGAACAGATCGTGGAATCGAATCGTTCCGGAAAGCGCATCCAGCTCTCCTTCAGCACGCCTGCTTTAGTCGGGCAGCCGGCGTAAGCATCGGCGATGTTGGTGTGAGTATCGGCGTCGAAAGTAGTGATGCACGCGCTCAAGCGCGTTGCATCGCCGGACGACAGAGTCCGGTCGAGATGACTAACCGTCATCTCGACCGGACACGCTGCGCTCGGGTTCGCTTTGGACACGGGAATCAGCCTCCGAACATTGCCTTCGCCTGTGTATTGAAACCATTGACTAAGTCGTGCTCGCCCGGCCCCGGGTTGGCGCGCATCGGTTTGGCCGCTTCGACGAGAATCTCGTTCGCATCCGTGCCCAGGACCTTGATCGTTTCGTCGATGAACTGATCGAGCGGCATCGCCATTTCGGCTTCCTCACTATTCATCAGTTCAGTACGTACCCAGGGTGGCGCGATCTCCAGCACGCGAACCGTCGTGTCCTGCAGCATGAAGCGTTGTGACAGTACATACGAGTGCAGCGCCGCCTTGGTCGATGAGTAGACCGCCGTCACCGCCATTGGCACAAAGCCGAGGACGGAACTGGTGTAGGCCACGACAGCGGCGTTTCTCGTCTTGAGATGGTCGATCAGCGCGGAGGTCATCCGGATTGGACCCATCAGGTTCGTCGTCACCGTGGAGACCATCTGTGCGTCGTCGATCTTTGCGTCGACTGCGTCAGGTTGCATGATGCCCGCGTTATTGATCAGGACATTGAGATCGGGATGATCGGCGATCAACTTCGCGGCCACCCGTTCGATACTCGCGGGATCGGAGATGTCGAGTTCGACCGCTTCCATACCACGGTTGGCCGCGATGACCGCGTCGAGATGACCGCGCCGCCGGCCTGCAATGATGACCTTGTTGCCAAGCTTGTGCAGCGCTTCGGCGAGACCTCGGCCGATACCCGAGCCGCCGCCGGTGATGAAGATGGTGTTTCCTGTGAGTTTCATGAAACGAGTCCTTTGTTAAATGAGTGATGGAGCGTTCACGCGGGGAATTGGTCACCGAACATGGGCAGGCCGCTGACCGAGTTGGCGCGAGTCGCTTCGTCTTCGATGACATCCCAGTGCTCGGCTAACTCGCCGTTCTCGAAGCGGATGATGTCGGCGGCAATCCAGGCAGCAGGAAGTCCGTGGCCGGAGAAGCGGCCGTGAGCGATGACATAGTCACCCTCGGCCACGATCACATGGTTTTCATAACGCAGCGTGTCGGGAAGCGAGCGAATCAGATCGAACAGGCCATCGCGCCCCGCTGAAATATGAGCACTGCGCTGGATATAACTGTCCGACCAAAAGCGCTTGGCAGCGTCGTAGTCTCGCTTGTTGAAAAGCGCGTCGAACGCTTCGAGGACGATCTCTTTGTTCTGCTGGGGTGTGGTCGTGGTCATGTCGATCTCCTTGGAGGTGTGATTCGATGCATGAAGGCAAAGATAGACCGTCACCACGCAGGCCGGTAGCCCCTGATTCCCGCTATCTTCTATGTATTGAATGCATCAATTGACTGTGGCATGACTCGTTGCAGGTGAGATCGGCAAGCCTTGCACGGATCGGCCGATGCGTTCGGGCTTGCATCAACCAGGTGACTTATGTGAAAAATACATGGAGATAGCGAAAGAGATCGGCGCACAAACCGGCGCACGAAAATGACGCAACTCAACGACGCACCAGCGCTTGTTAGATAACTACCCGGACCGTATGGCGAAAATTTCTCTACACTTCAGCAACGCGCGGCAACGACTCGTCCCTCGTTTAGGCAGCAGTGCCATGTGCCGCCCCATGGCACCACAATCAGACCTGTTTCTGCTCGCGCAAACCTGGCTTCCCCGTTTCGACCCATCAAGGAGCGTGCAATGCAGCGGATTGGTTTCGTGATCCTGCCGGATTTCCAGATGCTGTATTTCGCCGCCCTGTCTGTTTTCGAGTTCGCCAATATCAGCGCCGGAAAGCAGTTGTATGGCATCGAACTGTTGTCCGAATATGGCGGCATGGTGCGCAGTTCGCTGGGTACGATGACCGAGACCCTGCCGTTCGGCGACCCCGCCTTCGATACATTGCTGGTCGGCGGTGGAACAGCAAGTGTGACTGCGTCGCCTGCCGTCGTGGATTTCGTGCAGCGTGGGCATCGTGCGTCACGTCGGGTTGCATCCATCTGCACGGGCGCGTTCGTTCTGGCACAAGCGGGCATCCTCGACGGCAAACGCGCGACCACCCATTGGATCGCCGCGCGCGAGCTCAAAGAACGCTTTCCCCTGATCAGAATAGAGTCGGATCGCATCTTCATCATTGATGGATCAGTGTGGACGTCAGCCGGCATGACCGCCTGTATCGATCTGGCGCTTGCCATGGTTGAAAAGGACTACGGCGCGGACCTCGCTCGCTCGGTCGCGCAAAAACTTGTTGTCCATCATCGTCGCGGCGGTGGCCAATCGCAGCACTCTGAGTCGCTCAAGATGGACGCCAAGTCTGACCGGATCCAGACCGCGCTCGAGTATGCGCGTCGAAACCTGAAATCTCAGCTCTCGGTGCAGGAACTCGCCGATGCAGCCTGCCTGAGCGTGCGTCAATTTAGCCGGGCGTTTCGCGCCGAGACCGGTCAGTCTCCTGCGAAAGCGGTTGCGAATTTGAGGTTGGAGGCTGCGCGCCTGCTGATAGAGCAAAGCCGTCATCCGGTCGACGTAGTCGCGACAGAAACCGGCTTCGCGGACTCCGAGCGCATGCGTCGCGCGTTTGTGCGCGCCTTTGGTCATCCCCCACAGGTCATACGAAACAATGCGAGAGCGGAATTTGCCGCTGCTTGATCGTTGATCGCATCCCTCATAAGTGAAGCGGATGACGAGGGCATTGTCTGTTCTGTCATCCGCGACACTTTCTGTTCAGGCCGCCGCTTGCACGATCAGCTTTGCCACCGCATCCGGTTGCGAAAGCATGGCCACATGACTTGCCTCGACGGTGACTGTCGTCGCGCCGATCCTGGCGGCCATCTTCTTCTGAAGTTCCGGATGAATGGTGTGATCCTCACTGGCGAGCAAATACCAACTGGGCTTTTCCTTCCAGGCCGGCGCAGTGACTTCACCGCCCAGCGCGGCGCCCGCTAAGGGATTTTGCGTTGCAAAGATCATCGCGCGCTCGGTGGCCGTCAGATCCTGCGCAAATACCTCATCGACCCCTTCGCGCGTGAGTTTAAAAAAGTGATGCTCGTCAGGGCGAACGACCTCAAGCAGGCGAGTGGGCGGCCCACCGGCGCCAAGCGATCCCGCCGACTCACCGACGTCCGGGGCGAATGCCGCGACATAGACGAGACCCGCGACTTTCGGATCGGATCCTGCTTCAGTAATGACGGATCCGCCGTAGGAATGCCCCACCAGCAGCAGCGGTCCATCAATCAGCGCAATCGCGCGCTTCACTGTCGCCACATCATCTGCCAGCGACGTCAGCGAAAGCGAAACGGCAGTGCCCGTGAGACCGGCCGCGCCGATGAGCGGCAAGACCTTCTCCCAAGCCGAGGAGTTTGCCCAGGCGCCGTGAACGAACAGGATATTTGATACCTTCGCCATGATTGTTGTCCTATCGCATGCGACTGCTGTCGCGGTGTATGTCGGGATGACAGGGGATCATTCTCGGTTTGACGGTCCTCGCCGTGAGGTCGAAGATCCCTCGTTTTCGGCCATTTTGTATCCCTTCGCCAGAAAACGACCATATCAAGGACTGTCGGGATTAGCCGGAAACTATGTTCGTGGCACGGCCCCGGTCATTTTTCGAGCACTTCCTTGAGCGTCGCGCGGGTAGTGTTGAACGTCATCATCACAACCACGCCAAGCGCGGCGAGCAAACCGCCAAAGCGCAGGGTCGCGGCCATCCCCAGATGATCCACCACGGCGCCACCGGCAAGTGAGCCGAGCGCAATCGCGATCTGCACGGTGCTGACGAACATCGACGAACCGGCTTCCGGGCGATCAGGCGAACTCAGTTGCATCCAGACGCTCAGGCAAAGCGGAATCGCGCCATACGCCAGGCCCCACAACGCCACGGCGGCAATCACGCCCGCACGGGAAGCCTGCACCATCGGCAATGCGAACAGGGCGGCCAGCACGAGCGCGCCGAGCAAGAGCAACGACGCCTTAAGATGGCCCGTCACGATTGCCGACACTGCGAAGTTCGCGGCGAATCCCACGACCCCGAAGCCGAGCAGAACCGCGGTGATCCACGAAGCGCTGAACGAAGCATTGCGCTCCAGGAAGGGCGTGATATACGTATAGGCCGCGAAATGGGCGCCGAACAGAAGGCCGACCATCAGTAAACTGCGCCGCACGTTCGAGCGTGAAAGCATCGCCCGGAAGTCGTCCGCGCGCATCGCGGCTTTCGGTGCGAGGGAAGGCAAGAACAGAGTTTGCGCTGCCAGCGCAACAGCGGCGAGCACCGCGGTTGCGACAAACGACATGCGCCACGACGTCAGGTTCGCAATCAACGTTCCGAGCGGCACACCGATTACGGTCGCCAGCGTGATGCCCATGAAAATGGTTGCGCTCGCGCGGGCGGATTGATCCTCGCGGACCAGTTGCCCGGAAGCGCCAAGCGCGACGGTCCAGAAGCCGCCAAGGCTGGCGCCCAGCAGTGCACGACCAATGAGCATCACCGCAAAGGTCGGTGCAATTGCAGAAATCAAATTCGATGCGAGCAGCAGGACGGCGAGCGTCAGCAGGATCAGGCGCCGGTTGATGCGCCCTGCCGCGAGCAACAGCGCAGGTGCCGACATCGCGGCGATGATGCCCGGCGTTGTCACCATGAGCCCGGCGGTGCCAGGCGTGACGCCGAGGTCCCGCGCGATCTGCGGTAACAGCCCGACGGGCATGTATTCCGTCGCGACGAACGCGAACGAACCGACGGCTACCGATAAGACCGCGAGCCACGACGGGCCGCGAGATGCAGGTTCGGTGGCGGGGATCGGCGCGACGGGAAGCCCGCTGTCGCCTGCGAGCGACGGGCATCCGGACGGGCTGATGAGGGGGTGAACATCCATTGTAGTTCTCCGGTTCGGCGAAAAGCGAGATGTCGGCGTCCGGTTGCATGGTGCGTGTGCATGAGCGCCGATCACTACCGCTTGCTGAAAGCGAAGAATAGAAGCTTCGATGGGGAATGTGGCTCCCCTTGAGCGCGACACGGGGGCGACAGGATACTATCGGAGCACGTTACATCGACGACCTGTTCGTTAGCCCGCCTGCAGTTGTGCGCAGATACCCCTGAGCCACACCCGCCCGACGGGCGCCTCCGGTTTGCGTGCGCTGATCCGGAACTCGCTCGAGAGGACATTGACTTGGCTCCAGGAAATTTCCACGATATCGCGACGTTCGTCTCTGTAGTCAGAGCCGGCAGCTTCACGTTGGCGGCACAACAACTTGGCATCACGCGCTCCGCGGTCGGCAAGATCATTGCGCGCCTGGAGAGTCGCCTGCAAGTTCGCCTGCTTCACCGGACACCGCAAAGCCTGGGGCTCACGGATGACGGAGCAGTGTACTTCGCACGTTGCGCGCAAATTCTGGAAGACATCGAAGAGACCGAAACGGCAATGGCGGTACGGAGCGCAACGCCGACTGGGACGCTGCGCATCAGCCTGCCGATTGCGCTTGGCCACCGGCAAGTGCTGCCCGTCATAGAGTCGTTTCTCGAGAGTTGGCCTGCAGTAACAGCCGAGGTCAGCTTCACGGACCGCTTTATCGACTTGGTCGACGAGGGATTCGATATTGCAGTCCGGGTCGGTGAGCCCAAGCCGGACTCCCGCCTGATCGCGCGTACAGTAGCGACCCAGAAACTGCTGACGTGCGCCTCGCCGGATTACCTGGCAAAGCGAGGGGTGCCGGCCGCGCCGTCCGACCTTGCACATCATGAATGTCTTCAATTCGTGAGCGCCGGACGCCCTCAACCCTGGATCTTTTCCAATACCGGACAAGAGACCGTGAACAAGAACGGCCGGTTGAGAATGGACAGTGCCGAAGCGCTCGTCAACGCGGCGGTCAATGGCGCCGGCATTATCAATCTGCCTTCCTACCTGCTCGCAGCGGACATCGGGCAAGGGCGATTGCAGCCCATCCTGCAGGCGTTTGCGATCGAAGCGCTGCCCATTCGCGCGATTTATCCTTCCCGGCGACATCTTGCGCCCAAGGTTCGCCGCTTTATCGATTGCTTGTTTGACGCATGGCAACCATCGCCGCCTTGGGAGCGTGAAATCGCCTAGGATCGGCCGGCAATGCGGCGGTTTGTCGAATAGGTGAATGTCATGGAAACGAGGAAACACCCGCGGCATTCGCAAGAGGTAATCTAATGCGAAGCCGCAATTTATCTCGCTTGTTAGGCAGTCACAAGGTAGATATCTTTATTCGTTACTCTTGTGTAATCACTGGACCGGGCGCGTCCGCTGAATGCTGTCAGTCTCCTTAAGCCGCGACAGCAATTCGCCGCGACTCGCCTAACGACCTCACGCGAAGGATGACTTCATGCTTAAGAACATTGCAACCAACCTGCTTGACATCGCTTATGACGAACAGGGGGAGGCCGGCGGATGGCCAGTAGTCCTGCTACACGGCTTCCCCTACGACATACACGCGTACGAGGAAGTGACGCCACGCCTGATCTCCCAAGGTGCCCGCGTTATCAGACCCTATCTTCGGGGATACGGTCCTACGCGTTTCACTGCATCGGAGACACTTCGTTCGGGCCAACAGGCGGCACTCGGGGCAGACCTGCTATCCCTGCTCGATGCGCTCCAGGTCGAACAGGCCGTGCTCGGCGGATACGACTGGGGCGGTCGGGCAGCGTGCGTCGTGGCGGCGCTGTACCCGTCGAGAGCGCGGGGGCTGGTTTCGGTCAACGGCTACAACATCCAGAATATAGCCACCGCCGTGCGGCCCGCCAGCCCTGAAAAAGAACATCGGCTCTGGTACCAATACTATCTTCATGGCGAGCGCGGCCGGACTGGGCTGACGGAAAACCGGCGCGCGTTCTGTCGCCTCTTGTGGTCATTGTGGTCGCCGACTTGGCGCTTCGACGACGACACCTATGCGCGCTCCGCAATCGCGTTCGACAATCCAGATTTCGTCGACGTGGTGGTCCATTCGTACCGACACCGTTTCGGGCTGGTCGATGGCGATCCTCAGTTTGACGATATGGAGCGCCGCCTGTCCGCCCTGCCGTCAATCACCGTGCCTGCCATCACGCTCGCGGGGGATGCTGATGGCGTCTCGCCACTGGATGGGAGACAGTCAGATTTAAAGCGCTTTACTGGCCGTCATGAGAACCGCGTCGTGCCGAATGCGGGTCATAACCTGCCGCAGGAGGCGCCAGAAGCGTTCGTCAGGGCGATTCTCGATATCAACGCGTGGTGCGATTAACGCTCCGCGCATGAGACGCCGGCACGGACGGTGCCACGACGGTCGGGTATGACGGTCGGGTATTCCGGAGAGGAAGGCAGAGTTGATCTCGTTCAAGTAAGACGCACAGGGCAGTCTCGACCATGGTCGGCGCCCATGATTCGCGCGCCGAAGTTGAGATGAAAATCCTCTGGCGCGGCACCGACCGCATCGAGGAAGGATCGCCAGATTGCTTGTGCCTGATTCGACTGAGCGATTTAACGACTCCTCCGCGCGACACTTCGCGGCGCTCGTCCCTGATGCAACGTTAGTGATGCTTGAGGGCGCTGCCGTCCCGGCAGAAAGCCAGATCAAGGAGAGCACCTCATGAACGAAGCTGAAAAGTTGGCGCAACGCTACGTGGCCGTCTGAAACGAGACCGATCCGCAGAGGCGCCGGGAAACGATTGCTGCGCTATGGGCACCCCAGGGCGTCCACTACGTGGGAACACGAGAGGTCTGGGGCTACGATGCGCTGGAGGAAGCTGCTGCATCGCATTCACAAAAGTCCGTTCAACTTCTTCGTTCTCGGGCTCGAACATACCGTTGCGTCCGATGCGCGGAGTACCCCCTCTTAATCAATAAGGCATGCTTATCTAATAGTAGACCTTCGCGACCAATACGGTCATCGCGAACCAACTCGATTCGTCTTGAAGTATCACGGTTGCCTTGGCAACGAGCCGCAGATTTCATGCATTTGTATGGATGTACACCCTCATTGAAGCAACATGCAAAACCTTCTATAACAGGCTGAGATGGAGCATGTTGAAGGCAGCGCGAAACCGCAAAACATCGCGCACTTGGTGTAGCGTGAGAAAGCGATTTACAGGTTTCGGGTCGAACCTCCCGCGCGGCTTCTTGAACAGGGCGGTTCTTGCTTTCAGAAGACCGCTATCGGCGGCGGCTGCATAAAGCATAAAGCATAAAGCACCAAGCAGTGGCCTGTCATTCAAACCACACGCGGTACGCGGAGACCAGGCGAAATGAGCTTCGAAGATTTTGATACGTTGCAGGTGAGACGATTCCAACGAAAGGTCACTCTGCTGTCGGCGGGGGGTACTTTTCTTGATGGGTACGATCTGACGATCATCGCGGTCGCTTTGCCGTTGCTCATCAAACACTGGCAGCTGACGTCAGGGATGCAAAGCCTGTTGGTCTCGTCCGCGATAATCGGCTCGTTTATCGGCGCTGCGTGGCTGGGTAGATTAACCGATCACTTCGGCCGCAAAGCCATGTATGTGGTCGACCTGCTGGCCTTCGTCGTCTTCGCTGCGTTGACCGCGTTCTCGCAGAGCGCGTGGCAGCTCATCCTGTTCCGTTTCCTGCTTGGCATCGGTATAGGCGCCGATTATCCGATCTCCGCAACCCTTGTGGCGGAATTCAGTTCGAGACAGCGTAGAGGCCAGCACAGCACGTTCCTGGGCGCCATGTGGTTTGTCGGGGCGGTAGCAGCTTATATTATCGGCCTCGCCTGCCTGCCCTTGGGCACAGACGCCTGGCGTTACATGTTCGGCATCGGGGCAGTATTTGCCTTGGTCATTTTCTTCTTCCGAATGACGCTGCCCGAATCTCCCCGCTGGTTGCAATCCAAGGGGAGGCATGAAGAGGCCGAAGCCGTGATGCTGAAGGTCACCGGCAAAACAGTGACGCTCGCCTCGGAGAGGGATACTCGGGTCAGCCTTGGCTACCTGTTTTCCAGGCGTCTCGTACGCCGTACTGTCTTCGTCCTTGGTTTCTGGTTTTGCTACGCGACGGCCTACTATGGGATTTCCATGTATGCGCCCACCATTATTTCCCCTGTCTCGCACGGCTCTCGTGCCCTGACTCTCGCCGGCTCAGGTTCGATTGCGTTGCTTGGGTTGATCGGTGCATTGATCGGGATGAATCTGGTTGACCGGTGGGGTCGTCGGCCACTTCTTATCACTTCGTTCGCGGGCCTCGCGGCAGCCCTTTTCATCCTGGCGCTCAACTCGACGCCAACCTTTACCTTTCTCGTCGTTCTCTTTAGCTGCGCCGTTTTATTCGCCAACTCTGGCGGTGGGATTCTCAACTTCGTTTACCCCACTGAGCTGTTCCCAACCCATGTCAGGGCGGGTGCGTCCGGGCTGGCCACGTCAGTCAGCCGGATAGGTTCTATCCTAGGCGTCCTGGTCTTTCCCAACTTCGTGGCGTGGTGGGGCATTAGCGCGGCGCTTTGGTTCTTTTTCGTGATCGCCTCGCTGGGACTGATCATCTCCGTGTGGCTGGCACCGGAAACCAAACACTTGAGCCTCGAGGAGCTGAATACTGCCGAGAATTCCAGCACCCGGCTGATGAACTCTCGCCATAACGAACCCGCTGTCGAGGGCTAGTCTACTAAACGATAGTTTGGTCGAAGAAGGGATGGGCGCATCGCTGTCAATTCCGGCTCGTGTGCTTGCGCACCAACGCACGTGAGTGACCAGCGTGCGCAGAGGATCCTCGATCCACCGGGCGGCTTGCTTGATCAGACTCGACTTCCAAGTCAGCGCAACAGGCCTTAGCAGACTTCCTCGGTCTGACGCACGCGCGGCAGCATCCGGTCGAACTCGCGCTTGACGATGCCATAGCATTCGCATGCACGGGCTTCCAGACCAGCGCGATCGAGCACCTTGATACAACCGCGGCTGTGATGGATCAGGCCGGCGTCATGGAGCTTTCCTGCCGCTTCCGTGACCCCTTCGCGACGCACACCCAACATGTCGGCAATCATCTGCTGCGTCACCTGAAATTCATTCGACGGCGTACGGTCAATCTCGATCAGCAACCAACGGCACAGTTGCTTGCTCAGCGAGTGGTGACGGTTACATGCTGCGGTCTGCGCGACTTGCGTCAAGAGGGCTTGCATATACAGGAGCATCAGGCGGCGCAGGAAATCCGAGCGATTGAACTGCTCGCGCAAAGCGCTCGCGCTCATGCGATAAGCGAAGCCCGGGCATTGAACCTGGACGCGGGTCGGCATGGTATCGCCGCCGGTCAGGATAGGAACGCCGGTCATGCCTTCACGACCGATGGCGGCTATTTCCGCCGAGCTGCCGTCTTCCATCGAATGAAGCAAAGAGATGATGGCAGTCGTCGGGAAATACACGTGATGAATGCGTTGTCCTGAATCGCAAAGCAATTGCCCTGTCCGAAGCTGAACGAGTTCCAGGTGGGGCGTAAGCGCTTGCCATTCGTGCGCCGGAAGCGCGCCTAACAGATGATTGCCGTGCAGGTCTGATTGAAGGGTCAACATGATTTTTGTTCTCTCGTTTGCGCTGTGCGCCTTACTTTTTTTATTCCGGTCCACTCCGCGTTTCGTGATGCATCTGACGGCATCCATCGAAGACATGTAGTGACCGGCCCCGTAAGCAGATCTGTCCAAAGTCGTTTGCCTGATTTTGAATTTCGACCTTGGCTAGTGCTGCACCACACATAAAGCGAGGATCGTGCCAACAGGTGCAAAACCCAATGCCATCATGGAGCGTCCTCGAATATGCAGCAGCGCACAGTGGGGCGAGGAACGTTTTTGATTCAGTCTTGAACGGCGCATGATCGAACCGGCGCTATCCGTCCGATTATTCGCGCAAACGATTTCGTCTTCCGAAGGCCTTGCTGGAGGCCCATTCGACACCACGAGACGCCCTTCGGATCGGAGTTTTCCTGCCGTCAAATCGTGACGGCAAGGGCGATTCGTAGGTTGTTTTAAAAGTGATACAGAAATGTTCCTTGGATTTGGTGTGATCCGGGTGGAGATCGTGACTTGCGCAGCCTCACGCAGTCACATTGCACGGATGAGGATGATGGTGATGCAGGCCACGGCGGCAAAGCAGACTGTTCATCAACGAGGGGTGGCGATCGAAAGCGTCTCGTTGGTGGCGCGGAGTTCGCCGCGCAATTCTGTACGTCACCGTGGCAGGCGTTGAATTGAAATCGACACTGGACCTCCCAGATGCCTCGGTGCGTTTCAAGGCCCTAACGCCGATGCTCAGAAACGATTCACGTTGCATGAGGACATCGACTACCGCTCGTGTGCGCTGAGATTGGTGCGTCCCTTCTATGCCTGTGCAAAGGAAAACACGCAATCAGCGCAGCATAGGGGTCTAGCGCGCTATGGTTGTGCAGCCACTTGTGCGGCCTGCGTGAGCGTCTTTACGATTTTTGCTTCGACATCCGGCGACACGCACACGGCAAGCGGACTCGGATGAGGCATGGTGAGGATCAGGCAAGGCGACGCCAAACGTTCGAGCTTGGGCAATGCGCGCTGAGAGGTTCGCCCGGCCAGCACGATGACGCGCAACTCGGGCAATAGTCCGAGCAACGCGGGCAATTCGCCGATCCCACGATCAATGTCGTGACGCGTCAAAGGACGACGCTCGCCATGCGTCGGCTCCGGTAGCCACGGGTAGACGTTCCACAACACGCTATGGCGACGCGGTAGCCCTGCGTCGTGAAGGAACCGCTTAAGGTTGCGTTGCGCAGGCACGGGATTGTCCCGCGAGACGAATCGTGGTCGAGATGCAAGTTTCGCCGGCGACTCCAGAAGCACTAGAACCTTGGCTTGGCATCCCCCGTCGAGCGGGTCGAAATACGGTACTTCACTGGTTCGTTGAGAGAGCGTTTCCGTATAACGGGTCAAAGGAGAGATGTGCGGCTGGCTAAGCAGCTTGATTCTTTGCGCAATTACCTCTGGCTCTCTTAGCGACTCGTGCGCCATTGAGCTTGCCACGCTTGCTCCTTGCGCTTTCCCTAAACGATCGTTCAAATTTCCCTTGGCTCGACCTGAAAAAAGAGAACCCATTGCGCAATCAGGGTCAGTCTTTACGGCAACATCATTCAATTACGCCGTATCGCAATCAGCCCAGAAAATTGGCGCTTATCGTACAATTCGCCGCCACCTGATCGTTTATCAAACTCCGGAATCGCAATGATTAACCTGAGATTGCAGTCTCGGGCCGGGGAAGCCCTGTCCGCTGTATGCGCAGTGCTGTTGTTCGTGGGGATGTTCGACCATATGACAGCCATCAAATACATTGGCATTGGCGTTCTTATAGCAATTGTCGCTTCGTTTGCTATTAAGTCTCTGCTAACAAATTCCACCGGTCGCGCATTCCCTGCATCTTCCTTGCTAATCGCGCTTGGCATTTGGTCGCTTTGGACCTTGACCTCTGCAACCTGGTCAGTCAATCCAGACGCGACCTTGCATGCTTGGCTTGACGAAGTGGCTTATCCGCTAGCGGCGTTCTACGCCTTCTGGATCGTTGGGCAGTCACCGCTCAAGCAGCAGCGCCTGTTGCAGAACGTCGCGTGGGCCACATCCCTCATCCTGGCCGTGATGAGTGTCGTCTACTTCCACTATCTTGACCCAGGCGCCGCCAAGCCGGGGTTGATGCATTTCTACGCCCGCGTCGGTCATTCGAGCACGATTGCGCTAATGGCCATTCCCCTCTTTGCGACCATGGCCGCCAAGACCGAAACGAAAATACGTGGGCTGACGGGCGTCCTGTTTTGCGTAGTGATCGGTGGCGCCACGTTGAACCGCTTCTTCTGGATTGCGCTAGCACTGGTTGCGGTGGTGCTGCTACGGCCTCGTTCGTCACGCGAGCGTGTACGGGCATGGACCGCGCTGGGCGCGTTGCTTGTGGTGACGCTGGTCGCTGTGGGATTCAGCAACAAACTCCGGGTAATGGGCCCGGCCTTCAGCAGCGTGGC
>Ga0302178_10000713_pt1 | contig 29256 bp, 23 predicted proteins | sample I_Palsa_E1_3_FD_198790 | JGI IMG/M metagenome (GOLD analysis project Ga0302178, IMG submission 198790) | Peat permafrost microbial communities from Stordalen Mire near Abisko, Sweden - I_Palsa_E1_3 | ecosystem: Environmental > Terrestrial > Soil > Palsa > Peat permafrost | place: Sweden... | reverse complement strand
CGACGGCTTCGAGATCACCGTGCCCAAGGGCACCCTGGTGATCCGCGCCGCCGAGCTGCTCGGCATCCAGGTGCCCAGGTTCTGCGACCATCCGCTGCTTGATCCGATCGGCGCCTGCCGGCAGTGCCTGGTGCACATCGACGGCCAGCCCAAGCCCCCCGCGTCCTGCACCACCGCCTGTACCGATGGCATGGTGGTGCACACCCAGCTGACCTCCCCCGTCGCCGAGAAGGCACAGCGCGGGATGATGGAGCTGCTGCTGGTCAACCACCCCCTCGACTGCCCGATGTGCGACAAGGGCGGCGAGTGCCCGCTGCAGAACCAGGCAATGTCCACCGGCCAGGGCGAGACCAGGTTCGACGGCGCCAAGCGCACCTTCGCCAAGCCCATCGCGCTGTCCGCCCAGGTACTGCTCGACCGTGAGCGGTGCGTGCAGTGCGCCCGGTGCACCAGGTTCGCCGAGCAGGTGGCCGGCGACCCGCTGATCGAGCTGCTCGACCGCGGCCCGAAGGAGCAGGTCGGCATTGCCGAGGGCGTGCCGTTCGATTCGTACTTCTCCGGCAACACCGTGCAGATCTGCCCGGTCGGCGCGCTGACCGGCGCGTCGTACCGGTTCCGCGCCCGCCCCTTCGACCTGGTCTCGGTGCCCAGCGTCTGCGAGCACTGCGCGGCCGGATGCAGGCAGCGCACCGACCACCGCCGCGGCGCGGTCACCAGGCGGCTGGCCGGCAGCGACCCGCAGGTGAACGAGGAGTGGAACTGCGACAAGGGCCGCTGGGCGTTCACCTATGCCAGCCAGCCCGACCGGCTGGCCACGCCGCTGGTGCGGGACGAGGCCGGCGTGCTGGTGCCGGCTTCCTGGCCGGAGGCAGTCGCGGCGGCGGCGGCCGGCCTGCTGGCCGCCCGCGGCCGTGCGGGAGTGCTGACCGGCGGGCGCCTCACGCTGGAGGACGCCTACGGCTACGCGAAATTCGCCCGGCTGGCACTGGGCAGCAACGACATCGACATGCGGGCCCGCCCGCACTCCGCTGAGGAAGCGCAGTTCCTGGCCGGCCAGGTGGCAGGCCGCGGCATCAGCGTTAGTTACGCGGACCTGGAGCGGGCCCCGGCCGTGCTGCTGGCCGGGTTCGAGCCCGAAGACGAGTCGCCCATCGTCTTCCTCCGGCTGCGCAAGGCCGTGCGCGGGCACGGGCTCGCCGTCTACTCGCTCGCCGTGCTGGCCAGCCCGGGACTCGGCAGGCTTTCCGGCGTCCTGCTGCCGGCCGTGCCCGGCACCGAGGCCGAGGCGCTCCGCGGCCTTGCCGCCGGCGACCGCTCGCCGGACCCCAGCGGCCGGGTGGGCAGTGCCCTGCGGGGTGCTGGCGCGATCATCCTGGCCGGGGAGCGGCTGGCTGAGGTGCCGGGCGCGCTGTCGGCCGTGACGCGGCTGGCGGAGGTCACCGGCGCGCGGCTGGCCTGGATTCCGCGCCGGGCGGGCGAGCGCGGCGCGATCGAGGCCGGGGCACTGCCGGGCCTGCTGCCGGGCGGCCGCCTCGTCGACGACCCGGCCGCGCGCGCCGAGGTAGCGAGAGCCTGGGGGGTCGCCTCGCTGCCCGCCGAGCCTGGCCGGGGCACCTCGCAGATTCTCGCTGCCGCGGCGGACGGGGACATCGAGGCCCTGCTCATCGCCGGCGTCGACCCGGCTGACCTGCCTGATCCGGCCGCGGCGCTCGCGGCCATGGAGGCCACGCCGTTCATCGTCAGCCTGGAACTGAGGGCCAGCGCGGTGACCGACCGCGCCGACGTGGTGCTGCCGGTGGCGGCGGTCGCCGAGAAGGCCGGGACCTACCTGAACTGGGAGGGCAGGCCAGGGTCGTTCGCCGCGGCGCTCGCCGTCCCCGCCGTGCAGACCGACCTGCAGGTTCTCGGCGATCTTGCCGACGAGATGGACGTCCACCTCGGCCTGCCGTCGGCCGCCGCGGCCCGCGCCGAACTCGCTGCGCTTGCCCCGGCCATCGCCGCTCCGGCTGGCCAGTCAGCTGCCCAGCCCGCCGCGCCGCGGCCGGCCGCACCGTGGCCTGCGCTGACCGGGCAGATCGGCCAGCTGGGCAGGACCGATCCAGGTCCCGGCAGTGCCGTGCTCGCCACCTGGCATCATCTGCTCGATGCCGGACGGCTGCAGGACGGCGAGCCGAACCTGGCCGGAACGGCGCGCACGGCCGTCGCCATCATGTCCGCGGCGACCGCGGCGGAGGCGGGTACCACCGATGGCGGTAAGGTCACCGTGGCCACTGCGCGCGGCGGCATCACCGTTCCCGTGCAGATCGCCGACATGCCGGAGCGGGTCGTCTGGCTGCCCGCCAACTCGGCCGGCTGCGCGGTCAGGAGCTCACTCGGCGCTGGCCACGGCACCCCAGTGACGGTGAGGAGCGCGGAATGACAGCCATGACGTCCGCGGCGCAGCCGCGTGCGATCACCGCGGCCGACCCCTCGCTGTCCAGCTTCGGCCACGATCCCTGGTGGCTGATCGCGCTCAAGGTGCTGGTCATCTTCGCGTTCCTGATGATCACCACGCTGATGACGATCTGGGCCGAGCGACGGGTGATCGGCCGGATGCAGTCCCGTCCCGGGCCGAACAGGGCCGGGAAGTTCGGCCTGCTGCAGTCCCTGATGGACGGCCTCAAGCTGCCGCTCAAGGAAGACATCATCCCGCGCGGGGTGGACAAGGTCCTGTTCGTCATCGCGCCGGCGATCGCGCTGATCCCCGCGTTCATCAGCTTCGCGATCATCCCGTTCGGCCCGGAAGTCTCGATCTTCCACCACCACACCCCGCTGCAGCTCGCCGACCTGCCGGTCGCCGTGCTGCTGGTGCTGGCGATGAGCTCGATGGCCGTCTACGGGATCGTGCTGGCCGGCTGGGCGTCCGCGTCGCCCTACTCGCTGCTCGGCGGCCTCCGGTCCTCAGCGCAGGTGATCAGCTACGAGATCGCGATGGGGCTGTCCTTCGTCCCGGTGTTCCTCTATGCGGGCTCACTGTCGACCACGGCGATCGTGGCGGCCCAGGCGCACGGCAGCGAGCTGCACGTGGCCGGCATCGCGCTGCACTACCCTTCGTGGTTCGCCGTGCTGCTGCTGCCGTCATTCGTGATCTACGTGATAACGATGGTCGGCGAGACCAACCGGCTGCCGTTCGACCTGCCCGAGGGCGAGGGCGAAATCGTCGGCGGCTTCCACACCGAGTACAGCTCGCTGAAGTTCGCGCTGTTCTACCTGGCCGAGTACGTCAACATGATCACGGTGTCGGGCCTTGCCGCGACGCTGTTCCTGGGCGGCTGGCGCGCACCGTGGCCGATCACCGTGTGGTCAGGTGCCAACAGCGGCTGGTGGCCGCTGCTGTGGTTCCTCGGCAAGGTGCTGCTGCTGCTGTTCTTCTTCATCTGGCTCCGCGGCTCGCTGCCCAGGATCCGCTACGACCAGCTCATGAAGCTGGGCTGGAAGGTCCTCATCCCCGGCGCGCTCGGCTGGACGCTGATCGTCGCGACCATCCGGGTGTGGCGCCGCTACGGCGGCAGCACCGGCGTTTACCTGGTGGCGGGCGGGATCGTGATCGTGCTGCTGCTGCTCTTGCTGTCCGGCGAGATCTCGGCGCAGCGCGCTGAGCGGCGGGCCGCGGCCGAAATGGATGCAGACGCCGATGACGGCACCGCCGGCGAGCTGGCGGCCTACCGGCCGGACCCCGAGACCGGGACCGGCGCCTTTCCCGTGCCGCCGATGGACCTGCCGCACTACCACGGCATCGGCGTGACCGTAGGCGCCTCAGTCGGCGCCGTCGGTGCCGGGAGCGCGGGACCCGCGACCGTAGCCGACACAGCCAAGGAGGTCACCGGTGCTTGACTTCCTGAACCCGATCAAGGGGTTCGGCGTCACCTTCCGGCAGATGTTCCAGAAGGTCGACACCGTCTACTACCCCGAGGAGAAACTGCCGACCGCGCCCAGGTTCCACGGCCGGCATCAGCTCAACCGCTGGCCGGACGGCCTGGAGAAGTGCATCGGCTGCGAGCTCTGCGCCTGGGCCTGCCCGGCCGACGCCATCTTCGTCGAAGGCGCCGACAACACCGAGGATGAGCGTTACTCGCCCGGCGAGCGGTACGGCCGGGTCTACCAGATCAACTACCTCCGCTGCATCCTCTGCGGACTGTGCGTCGAGGCCTGCCCGACCCGCGCGCTGACCATGACCAACGAGTACGAGCTCGCGGACGACAGCAGGGAAAGCCTGATCTGGACGAAAGAGCAGCTGGTCGGGCCGTTGCTGCCGGGCATGGAGGCGCCACCGCACCCGATGCGGCTCGGCGAGACCGAGGTGGACTACTACCAGCTGGGGGCCTCCGGCGTGGCGGGAGCAGACCGCGGCGATGGTGGCGACGAGGACGGAGCGGCGCGGTGACTCACCCCGTCGTGCTGGCCGCCGGCGCTGCCGCCACCACCCAGTCGATCGCCTTCTGGGTGCTGGCCATCGGCTCTGTCGGGGCGGCGCTTGGCATGGTGCTGGCCAGGAAGGCCGTGCACTGCGCCATGCTGCTCGCGTTCGTCATGCTGACGCTCGCGATCATGTACGCGATGCAAGGAGCGCCGTTCCTGGCCTTCGTCCAGGTGATCGTCTACACCGGGGCCGTGCTGATGCTGTTCCTCTTCGTGCTCATGATCGTCGGGGTCACCTCGGCGGACTCGGTCACCGAGACGATCAAGGGCCAGCGGCTTGCCGCCGGTCTCGCCGGAATCGGCCTGCTCGTGCTGCTGAGCCTGGTCGTCGGACAGGCCGTCATCGGGCCTGCCGCGCCGGGCGGCCCGAACTTCGGATCGGCGAACGTGGGCGCGATCGCCGCCCTCATCTTCACCACGTACGTCTTCCCGTTCGAGGTGACGAGTGCCCTGCTGATCACCGCGGCGCTCGGCGCGATGGTGCTGGCGCACCGGGAGCGCACCAGCCCGAGGCCGACCCAGCGGGACCTGTCCATCCGCCGGATGACCGGCGGCCGGCCCGCACCGCTGCCTGGCCCCGGCACCTATGCGCGGCACAACGCGGTGGACATGCCGGCCATGCTGCCGGACGGCAGCGCGGCCCGGCTGTCGGTCAGCGCGGTGATGGGCGTCCGCGCCGTGTCAGGCATCACCATCGCCGGCCTCGATGAACTTGCCGTGCCGCAGGCACCTGCCCTGGGCGAGACGCCCGCGGCCGGGGACACCGGGGACACCGGGGACACCAGCGGGCCGGCCGCCGGCACCGGCGGACAGGAGGAACGGTGATCAGCCCAGCGCACTACGTCGCCCTTGCCGTGATCCTCTTCGTGATCGGTGCCGTGGGCGTGCTCGTCCGGCGGAACGCCATCGTCATCTTCATGTGCGTCGAGCTGATGCTCAACGCGGTCAATCTCGCCTTCGTTGCCTTTGCCCGGCTGCACGGCAATCTCGACGGCCAGGTGATCGCGTTCTTCGTCATGGTGGTCGCCGCCTCGGAGGTGGTCGTCGGCCTCGCGATCCTCACGTCGATCTTCCGTACCCGTAAGTCCGCGTCCGTCGACGACGCGAACCTGCTGAAATATTGACCCGGGAAGCTCCGGGCCAGCTGGGTCCGGGGAACTTCTCCCGGGGGGCACCGCGTCCTCCCGGGCCAGCACTGCAGAGGGGCTAGCTAGTGACAGGCTCAGTCGCGGCCTCCCGCGCGCCGTCCGCCGCGGTGATGACGACGCTTCAGGCGGTCGGCGTCCAGCGCGCTGCCTGGCTGCTGCTGGCGTTCCCGCTGGCCGGGGCAGTGATCTTGCTGTTCGGCGGCAAGCGCACGAACGGCTGGGGGCACCTGCTCGGCGTGGCCATGCCGGTCGCCGCGTTCGGCTACGGCGTGGTTGCCTTCGCCGCGATGCTTGGCTACCCGGCCAGCCAGCGCGGCCGGGACCTGACCATGTTCCGCTGGATCGACGTGGGCCAGTTCCACGTGAACCTCGGGCTGCAGCTCGACCCGCTGTCGATCAGCTTCGTGCTGCTGGTCACCGGGGTCGGCTCGCTGATCCACATCTTCGCCGTCGGCTACATGGCCGACGACCCCGAGCGACGCCGGTTCTTCGGGTACATGAACCTGTTCCTTGCCGCGATGCTGCTGCTCGTGCTCGCCGACAACTACCTTGCCCTCTACGCGGGCTGGGAGGGCGTCGGCCTCGCCTCCTACCTGCTCATCGGGTTCTGGCAGTACAAGCCCGCGGCCGCCACCGCCGCCAAGAAGGCCTTCATCGCGAACCGGGTCGGCGACGCCGGGCTGTCGCTGGCGATCATGCTGATGTTCGCGACCTTCGGCACGGTGTCGTTCACCGGGGTCTTCCACGCGGCTCACACGGCCAGCCAGCCCGAGGTGACCGCGCTCGGGCTGCTGCTGCTGCTCGGGGCCTGCGGTAAGTCCGCGCAGCTTCCGCTGCAGTCCTGGCTGCTCGACGCGATGGAGGGCCCGACCCCGGTGTCGGCCCTGATCCACGCGGCGACCATGGTCACCGCCGGCGTTTACCTGATCGTCCGGTCCAGCCCGATCTTCAACCTGTCCACCGACGCCCGGCTAGCGGTCACCATCGTCGGCGCCGCCACGCTGCTGTTCGGCGCGATCATCGGCTGCGCCAAGGACGACATCAAGAAGGCGCTGGCCGGATCGACCATGAGCCAGATCGGCTACATGATGCTCGCGGCCGGCCTCGGCCCGGCGGGATACGTGTTCGCGATCGCGCACTTGCTGGCGCACGGCTTCTTCAAGGCCGGGCTGTTCCTCGGCGCGGGCTCGGTCAAGCACGAGATGAACGACGAGGTGGACATGCGCCGCTTCGGCGGCCTGCGCAAGATCATGCCGGTCACTTTCGTGACGTTCCTGTTCGGCTACCTGGCGATCATCGGCGTCCCGCCGTTCTCCGGCTTCTTCACCAAGGACGGGATCATCGAGGTGGCCTTCGACAAGGGCGGCACCTCCGGGTTCATCCTGGGCTGCGCGGCCTTGCTGGGCGCCGGGATCACCGCGTTCTACATGACCAGGGTCATGTTCATGACCTTCGCCGGGCAGCGGCGGTGGGAAGACGACGCGCACCCGCACGAGGCGCCCGCCGTGATGACGGTGCCGATGGTGCTGCTCGCCGTCGGCTCGCTCGGGGCCGGCGCGTTCCTGATCCTGGGCAGCCGGTTCGGCGACTTCCTGGCGCCGGTGACGGGGACGGCGCCGCCCTCGAAGGGCCTGTTCACCGTCCCGGGACTGGCCGCGCTTGTCCTGGTGGTGATCGGCGTGGGGATCGCGTGGGCCATGTACGGACGGCGGGAAATCCCGGTCACGGCGCCCGCCGGCGGGTTCGTGACCGTCGCCGCGCGCAAGGACCTGTACGGGGACGCGATCAACGAGTCCGTCCTGATGCGGCCGGGTCAGTGGCTGACCCGGCTGTCGGTGTACGCCGACAACCGCGGCGTCGACGGGATTGTCAACACGCTGGCCGCCACCATGGGCGGCACCTCGGGCAGGCTGCGCAGGATGCAGACCGGATTCGTGCGTTCTTATGCATTGTCGATGTTCGTCGGCGCGGTGCTGCTCGTCGGCGCGCTCCTTCTGGTGAAGCTATAGATCTGGTGAGGCTGCGTATCCCATGAGCACATTTCCCTGGCTGACCGTCGCGGGCGTGATTCCGCTGGCCGGCGCGGTGGTGATCGCTGCCGTGCCGTCCGCCGGAGCGGCCGGCGACGCCGCGCAGCGCGGGAGGGACAAGCTCGTCAAGCGCGTAGCGCTGGTGGTCTCGCTGATCACGCTCGCGGTCACGATCGCGATGGCGCTCCGCTTCTCCCCGGGCGGTCCCGATTTCCAGTTCACCCAGACCGACCAGTGGATACCGCAGTTCGGCGTGCACTACGCGGTCGGCGTGGACGGCATCGCGCTGGTCCTCATCCTGATGACGACCGTGCTGATGCCGGTCGTGGTGCTCGCCTCGTGGAACGACGCCGAAGGCGGCTCGGGCCCGGCCGGCGAGAAGCCGCCGCGGCGCAGCGTGAAGACCTACTTCGCGCTGCTGCTCGTGCTGGAGACGATGATGATCGGCGTCTTCGCCGCGACCGACGTCTTCCTGTTCTACGTCTTCTTCGAGGCCATGCTCGTCCCGATGTACTTCATGATCGGAAGTTACGGCGTCGGCCAGCGCCAGTACGCGGCGGTCAAGTTCCTGCTGTACAGCCTGCTCGGCGGGCTGCTGATGCTCGTCGCCGTGATCGCGCTGTACGTCTACTCGGCCCGCGGCGGGCACCAGGGCACGTTCCTGTTCAGCCAGCTCACGCACCTTAGCCTCAGCCCGGTGACGCAGCGGTGGCTGTTCCTCGGCTTCTTCGTCGCCTTCGCGATCAAGGCGCCGCTGTGGCCGTTCCACACCTGGCTGCCGGACGCGGCCACCGCCGCGCAGCCGGGGGCGGCCGTGCTGCTCGTCGGCGTGCTCGACAAGGTCGGCACCTTCGGCCTGATCAGGTACTGCCTGGAGCTGTTCCCCTCCGCTTCGCACTACTTCACGCCGCTGATCATCGCGCTCGCGGTGATCGGGATCCTCTACGGCGCCATCGTGGCGATCGGCCAGCGGGACCTCAAGCGGCTGATCGCCTATACCTCGGTCTCGCATATGGGGCTGATCACGCTGGGCATCTTCGCGATGACCAGCGAGGGCCAGACCGGCGCAACCCTTTACATGGTGAACCACGGGTTCGCCACCGGGGCGCTCTTCCTGCTCGCCGGTTTCATGATCACGCGGCGGCGCTCGCAGCTGATCGCCGACTACGGCGGCGTGCAGAAGGTCGCGCCGGTGCTTGCCGGGCTCTTCCTGATCGCGGGCCTCGCCGGGCTCGCGCTGCCAGGGCTCTCCACGTTCGTCAGCGAGTTCCTCGTCCTGGTGGGGACCTTCACCCGCTACGAGGTGCCGGCCATCCTGGCCACCGTGGGGATCATCCTCGCGGCGATCTACATCCTGTGGATGTACCAGCGCACGATGACCGGGCCCGTCCGCGACAAGATCGTCGGCATGCCGGATCTCAATGCCCGCGAGCTATGGGCGGTCGGCCCGCTGATCGCGCTGATCATCGTGCTCGGCGTCTACCCTTAGCCGGTGCTCAACATCATCAACCCGGCGGTTCACCAGACCCTCGTCCAGGTGCATGCCACCGATCCGGTTCCGCCGCACCCGGCCACCGCGCTGCACCAGAACGGAGGCGCCCGGTGACCGGGATTCTCGCCGCGGCCGCGCCGATAGCCACGCCGCACATCGAGTACGGCCAGCTCTCGCCGATGCTCCTGGTATTCGGCCTGGCCCTGGTCGGGGTGCTGGTGGAGGCGTTCGCGCCCAGGCCGCTGCGGCGCGGCCTCCACCTGGTGCTGACGCTCGGCGGCCTGGCCGCGGCCTTCGTCCTGACGATCGTGGTTGCTTCGTCAAGTTCCGTCTTCGGGCATGGCAGCCCGGGACACGTGGCGGCGGAGGGCGCCGTCGGAATCGACCGGCCGACGCTGTTCATCTGGGGCACGATCCTCGTCCTGGCCTTTGTCAGTGTCCTGCTGATCGCCGAGTCCTCGCATGACGTGAGCCCGTTCGCCGCACAGGCCGCCGCGGTCCCCGGCAGCGCGGAAGAGCGGGAGGGACTGGAAGCCGGCATTACCCACACGGAGGTCTACCCGCTGACGCTGTTCGCGGTCGGCGGCATGCTGCTGTTCCCTGCCTCCAACGACCTGCTCACCATGTTCGTGGCACTGGAAGTGCTGTCCCTGCCGCTCTACCTGCTGTGCGGTCTCGCCCGCCGCCGGCGCCTGCTCTCGCAGGAGGCGGCGATGAAGTACTTCCTGCTGGGCGCGTTCTCCTCGGCGTTCTTCCTGTTCGGCATCGCGATGCTGTACGGCTTCTCCGGCTCGGTCCGGCTGTCCGCGATCGCGGCGGCCGCCTCGTCCAACACGGGCAGCGCGACGCTGCTGTACGCGGGCATCGCCCTGCTGGGCCTGGGCCTGCTGTTCAAGATCGGCGCGGCGCCGTTCCAGAGCTGGAAGCCGGACGTCTATCAGGGAGCTCCCACGCCGGTGACCGCGCTGATGGCGTCCTGCACCCTGGTTGCCGCGTTCGGCGCGTTGTTCCGGGTCTTTTATGTGGCGTTCGGCCAGCTCTCCTGGGACTGGCGGCCGGCCATGTGGGCGGTCGCGATCCTCACCATGGTCGTCGGCTCGATCGTCGCGGTGACGCAGACGGACGTGAAGCGGCTGCTCGCTTACTCCTCGATCGCGCAGGCCGGGTACGTCCTGACCGGGGTGATCGCCGCGAGCGCGGCCGGGCTGTCGGCAAGCCTGTTCTACCTGGCGGCCTACGGTGTCGCCGTGATCGGGGCCTTCGCGGTGGTGACGCTGGTCCGCGACCAGACCGGCGAGGCTGCGCACCTGTCTCGCTGGGCCGGGCTCGGCCGCCGCTCGCCGCTCGTCGCCGGGGCCTTCGCCTTCTTCCTCATCACGTTCGCCGGCATACCGCTCACCAGCGGGTTTACCGGGAAATTCGCTGTCTTCCGGGCGGCCATCGCCGGCGGGGCGCTGCCGCTGGTGATCGTCGGCGTGCTCAGCAGCGCTATCCTCGCCTTCCCCTACGTCCGCGTCATCGTGCTGATGTTCTTCAGCGACCCCGCGCCCGACGGCCCCGCCGTGATCAGGCCCAGCGCGTTCACCAGCGCCGCGGTGGTGGTGGGCGTGCTGGCTACCCTGGTACTGGGGCTGGATCCCCAGCCACTGCTCAGCCTGGCGAACCATGCCGCCACCGGAATGTTCATCCGCTGAACGCCGGACGCGGGAACGTTTCGGGTTACCTGGCCGTGGAAGTATCTTGGGCGCGGCTTGGCAATTGCCGCGCTGACGGCCGGTCCGCTGGCGGCGCTGGCATACCGATGAGGAGCCCGAGTGATCACCGTTGTTCCCGTGGAGCTCACTGACGCTGCGCTGGCGGCTGAGGTCCTTGATGGCCTGGCCCTGGTCGAGGACGGGCTGCGGGACGCCGCGCGGGCGCAGCAGTCCCTGCTGGCCGAGACGGCCGGCTACCTTATCGACGCTGGCGGCAAGCGATTCCGCGCCACGCTGGTGCTGCTGGCCGCGCAGTTCGGCAACGCCCGGGATGAGCGGGTCGTGCCCGCCGCGGTCGCGATCGAGCTCACCCACCTGGCCACGCTGTATCACGACGACGTGATGGACGAGGCGGCGGTCCGGCGCGGTCACCCGAGCGCGAACTCGCGCTGGGACAACACCGTGGCGATCCTGACCGGCGATTTCCTGTTCGCGCGCGCCTCGGCGATCCTGGCCGGCCTCGGCGCGGATGCGATCAGGATCCAGGCAGCCACCTTCGCCCAGCTGGTGAGCGGCCAGATCGCCGAGACCGTCGGGCCAGCGCCGGGGTCCGATCCGCTCGTCCATTACCTGCAGGTGGTGACCGACAAGACGGCATCGCTAATCGCGACCGCGGGCCGGTTCGGCGCAATGTTCTCCGGGGCACCCGACGGGGTCGCTGCGCGGATCGCCCCGGCCTGCGAGGCCCTCGGCGTTGCCTGGCAGCTCTCCGACGACATCCTGGACATCGCCAGCGAGTCCGCCGAGTCAGGCAAGACGCCGGGCACCGACCTGCGCGAGGGGGTGCTGACGCTGCCCATGCTGCACGCACTGCGCTCTGCCAGTCCCGCCGACGCCCGGCTGGTCGAGCTGCTCGGCAGCGGCGAGCTCACCGACGCTGCCTTGCACGCGGAGGCGCTCGCGCTGCTGCGGGCTCATCCGGCGATGGACATGGCCCGGGCGGACCTGCGGCACTGGGCCATGCTGGCCCGCGACGAGATACTGGCACTGCCCGACGTTCCCGTGCGGGCCGCGTTCGAGGCACTCTGCGCCTTCGTCGTGGAGCGTACCGGCTGACCCTGCCGGGCCCGGCGCGAGCCAGCGGATGACAGCGGAGCCGCGATACCATGTGTGCAATGAGAACCACCGGGCGCACTGCGAACGATGGGGCCGCGCCCGAGCCGGCCGCCAGCGCTGATGACCGGGGAGCTGATGACCGGGAAGCTGGCGACCGGGAAGCTGGCGACCGGGGAGCTGGCGACCGGGAAGCTGGCGACCGGGAAGCTGGCGACCGGGAAGCGGCGCCCGGTGACGGCCAGCCCCCGCCGAGGAACAGCGACTTCGTGCAGTCCCTCGATCGCGGGCTCGCGGTCATCCGGTCGTTCGGCCCGGACCGGGAGCGGCTGAGCCTGAGCGAGGTAGCGCGTGCTACCGGGCTGACCAGGGCCGCTGCCCGCCGGTTCCTGCTCACCCTGGTGAAGCTGGGCTACGTGCGCAGCGACGGGCGGGAATTCTCGCTCCGGCCCCGGGTCCTCGAGCTTGGCTACGCCTACCTCTCCGGGCTGGCTCTGCCGGACGTGGCGGCTCCGCATCTGGAGGAACTCGTGGCGAAGCTGCGCGAGTCCTCGTCGATCTCCGTCCTCGACGGCCATGACGTGTTCTACGTCGTCCGGGTGCCCACCAAGCGGATCATGACGGTGGCGATCTCGGTCGGCACCAGGTTCCCTGCCTACGCGACATCGATGGGCCGCGTGCTGCTCGCGGCCCTGAGCGCCGACGATCTCGACCGCTACCTGGACGAGGCGGCCTTCGAGCCGCTGACCGCCCGGACCGTCACCGACCCCGGCAGGCTCCGGGAGATCATCGGGGACGTGGCCCGGCAGGGATACGCGATCGTCGACCAGGAACTGGAGGAGGGCCTGCGCGCGGTGGCCGCCCCGATCCGCGGCGCCCCGGACGTCGGGACCGCCGCCATCAATGTCTCCGCGCACGCGAGCCGGGTGAGCATCGCGTCCCTGCGCGGCGACATCCTGCCGGCGCTGCTGGAAACCGCCCGGCAGATCGAGGCGGACCTGCAAGCACAGGGAACGACATAGGCCGGCCGGGCAGAGCCGGTCAGGCCGGCCCCGCTGTCCCGCGTGCCGCCGCCGGGCGTCTCGCCGCGCCTGCCATGCCGGTAAATACCCGGCTTGATAACGGAATCTGACGATCAAACCGCGTGTCCGTTTGGCTTCCGGACGGGTGGCTAGCATCTCCTGGATGGCATGGCCGGCGCATTGGCCGCCCGGCCCCCCGGCGGTCCCCGTGGACTGTTGACAGTCGCGGAGAGCGCGTGGTTGAGTTCTACATTGCGTATAGTCGTACGCTGAGCGAACATCTTGCAGAGCCTGTCCCGGGGAAGCCGGCCGCCAAGCGAAGCCTTCGCGGCTGGCCGAGACGGATCGCGGGCGCTGACTTCAGAGGGAGACGGAATGGACCGTCAAGGAGCGGATGACAGGATGCTGCGGGATCAGCCGATCGCGCGGCGTTCTTTGCTCAAGGGCATGGGCGCCGGCGCGCTGGCCGTTGGCGCCGGCGGGTTCCTCAGTGCCTGCGGATCCGGTATCAAGGGCGCCGGCTCGGCGGCTAGCACCGGGACCATCACCATCGGCTTCATCACGCCGCTCACCGGAGACCTGGCCGACTTCGGCGCCAGCGATAAGTTCGTGCTGAGCACGGTGCGGGCGCTCTCTGCCTATACGAAGGGCTTCAAGGTCGGCGGGAAGACCTACAAGGTCAACATCGTCGTTAAGGACAGCCAGTCCAGCCCGACCCGTGCCGGACAGGTCGCCCAGCAGCTGATCCAGACGAACCACGCCGACATGGTCCTGACGACATCGACGCCGGAGACCACCAACCCGGTTTCCGTCGTGTGCGAGAAAGCAGGCACGCCGTGCCTGTCGACGGTCGTGCCGTGGGAGTCATGGTACGCCGGCCTGGGCGGCGACCCGCTCAAGCCGACCACGACCTTCAAGTACTGCACCATGTTCTTCTTCGGCCTGACGCAGTTCCAGGGCTGCTTCGTGCCGATGTGGAACCGGGTCAAGAACAACAAAGAAGTGGCCTGCATGTACCCGAACGACTCTGACGGCACCGCGTTCCGGGAGGGATTCGAGCCGCTGATCAAGGCGTCCGGCTATAAGGTCGTCGACGGCGGCGCCTACGCAGACGGGACCACTGACTACACCTCGATGATCTCGCAGTTCAAGTCCAAGGACTGCGAGATCTACAGCAACTGCCCGCTGCCCCCGGACTTCAACACCTTCTGGAAGCAGGCTTCCGAGCAGGGATTCAAGCCGAAGCTGGCCACGGTCGCCAAGGTGCTGCTGTTCCCCGCGGACGTCGCCGCGCTCGGCTCGCTGGTGGATAACATCGCGACCGACTCGTGGTGGGGTCCCTACATGCCGTACAACTCCTCGCTCGACGGCCAGTCGGCCAGCGCTCTCGCCAGTGCCTACGAGGCGAAGACGGGCAGCCAGTGGACCCAGTCCATCGGATCCTCGTACGCGCTGTTCGAGGTGGCCAAGGCGGCGTTCGGCGCGGTCAGCGATCCGCACGACAAGACTGAGGTCGCCTCGGCCCTGCATAAGGTCAACTACACCGGCATGTGCGGTCCGATCAATTTCGCGGCGGGCCCGGCTCCTGGCGTGGGGATCATTCCCCCGGTAGGAGTGCAGTGGAAGGCATCCACCGGCAAGTACCCGTATGTGATGACGGTTGTGGACAACTCGCTGAACAAGAAGGTGAAGGTCCAGGCGGACCTGGTGCCAACGAATGCCTGACGCCGCGGGGACGGCCCTGCTGGAGCTCAGCGGCGTTACCAAGAGCTTCGGCCGGGTCGTTGTCGCGGACAATCTGTCGCTGCGCCTCGGAGCAGGGGACATCGTCGGCATTGTCGGCCCGAACGGCGCGGGCAAGACCAGCCTGTTCGGCCTCATCGCCGGCGATCTCGCCCCTGAGTCCGGCGTCATCCGGCTGGGCGGCGCCGAAGTGACGCGGCTTGATCCGGCGGCCCGATGCCGGCTCGGCATCGGGCGGACCTACCAGGTGCCCCGGCCATTCGGGGGGATGACCGTATTCGAGAACGTGCTGGTCGCCGTCCAGCAGGGCGCGGGCTTGCGGCGGCGGGCCAGCTATGCGGCCGCAGTCGGCGTGCTGGACCGCACCGGCCTGTCCGGCGAAGCCAACAGCCCGGCCGAGCGACTCGGGCTGCTGCAGCGCAAACGCCTCGAGCTCGCCCGCGCGCTCGCCTCGGGGCCGCGCCTGCTGCTCCTGGACGAGGTCGCCGGCGGCCTGACCGACCTGGAAGTCGAGCAGCTGATCGGGGTCGTCAGGTCGATCCGCACCGAGGGCATCGCCATCATCTGGATCGAGCATGTCGTGCGCGCGCTGACAGCCGCGGTGGAGCGCCTGCTGTGCCTGGCCGGAGGGAGCTTCGTCGGCGACGGTACGCCTGCCGCCGTGCTGGCCGATCCAGCCGTCCGCGAGGTATTCCTCGGCACCGAGGTGACAACATCGCTGAGCGGCCCGCCGGCGGCCGAGTCCGGCCGGGAGGGTGCGTGAGCGAGACCAGCGCCCTGCTGGAGGTGCGTGACCTCACCGTGCACCACGGTCAGCTGCGTGCCCTGCATGAGGTAAGCCTGGGCGTGTCGGCCGGCGAGGTCTACGCGATGATCGGGGCCAATGGCGCGGGCAAGTCGACGCTGCTGCGCGCGATCGCCGGCCTCGACCAGCCGACCAGCGGTTCTATCCTGCTGGATGGCGCCGATGTCACCCGGATGCGTCCCGAGCGCCGGGTGGCCGCCGGGATCGTCATGGTCCCTGAGGGCAGGCGGCTCTTCCCGTCGCTGACCCTGGAGGAGAACCTCCTGGTGGGCAGCGCCTACGCGCGGCCGGGACCGTGGAATCCCGGCCGCGTCTACGAGCTGTTCGACTGGATGGCGCAGCGGCGCACGCAGCGCGCGGCGCAGCTGTCGGGTGGCGAGCAGCAGGCCGTCGCGATCGGGCGCGCGCTGGTGGCGAACCCCCGTGTCCTGCTGCTTGACGAGCTCTCACTCGGGCTGGCGCCCGTTGTGGTGCGCCGGATCTATAGCCTGCTCCCCGACCTGCTCGCATCCGGCGTGACCATCCTGCTCGTCGAGCAGGACGTCAGCCAGGCGCTGCGCGTGGCCACCCGCATCCACTGCCTCCTTGAGGGGCGGACAACCCTGGAAGGGCCGCCGGGCGAGCTGACGGCGGGCAGAATCGAGGATGCCTACTTCGGGCTCGCCAAGCCGGCGGGCGGGCCGAGCGGATCCGCTGGGGGGTACGCGTGATCTGGGTCAACGCGGTCCTGCAGGGAGTGCTGCTCGGCGGCCTCTACGCGTTGTTCGCCTGCGGGCTTTCGCTGATGTTCGGTGTCATGAAGGTCATCAACCTCGCCCACGGCGACCTGGCGGTGGTGGCCGCCTATACAGCCCTCGGCGTGGTCGCGGTCACCCACCTGCCCGCCGTCTGGTCCTTCGTGCTGGTGGTGCCGATCTTCGCTGCCCTCGGCTACGTGGTCCAGCGAACGCTGATCCAGGCGGCACTGAACCGCAGCGTGCTGACCACGCTCCTGGTGACCTTCGGGCTTTCGGTGGTGATCGAGAATAGCCTGCTGCAATTCCTGTCAGCGAATAGCCACTCGTTGAATATCGGATCCCTGGTGTCCGACTCGTTCAGCATCGGCTCGCAGATCACGATCGCCTACCTGGACCTGGCGATCTTCGTCATCGCGGTGGCCGTGCTGCTCGGGCTGCAGCACTTCCTGTCTGCCACCAAGCACGGCCGGCTGATCCGGGCGGTGGCCGATGACCGCGAGGCCGCTCAGCTGGCAGGCGCCGACTACCGGCACATCTTCGGCATCGCGGCTGCCATCGCCTTCGCCACGGTCGCCTTCGCCGGGCTGGCGTTCGGCATGTATTCCTCGTTCGACCCGACCATCGGGACCGACCAGCTACTGCTCTTCGCCTTCGAGGCGGTCGTCATCGGCGGGCTCGGATCCCTGTGGGGCACCCTGGTCGGCGGGATCATGCTCGGGGTGGTGCAGCAGGTCGGCGCGCAGGTCAGCTCCACGGACCAGATCCTCGCCGGGCAGCTGTTCTTCCTGCTCGTGCTGGTGATCCGGCCGCAGGGAATCACCAGCCGGCGGCGAACGGCATGAATGCCGTCGGGCAGCACGTACCGCGTGCCGTGAGCGTGACCGGGGGCGCGGCAGTCCGCGTCACCCGGTCCCGGCGGTCCGCCCTGTGGCCCGGCATCGCCGTCGTGGCGATCGTCGTCATCCTTGGGTACCTGCCCTACGTCGTGCACTCCGGCACGACGACGCTGCTTGTCCAGTTCTTCACGCTGCTGACGATGGCCAGCATGTGGAACCTGCTGGCCGGCTATGCCGGGCTGGTCTCGGTGGGCCAGCAGGCATTCATCGGCCTCGGCTCGTATTTCGTGTTGATCGGGGCACTGCACGGCCTGGATCCGTTCACCGCGCTGCCGGTCGCCGCGATCGGCTGCGGGGTTGTCGGGCTACCCGTGTGGTGGCTGGTCTCGCGGCTGCGCAGCGGCTACTTCGCGATCACAACCTGGGTCATCGCGTCGGTGTGCGAGCTGATCATCATCCGCTATCCCTCGCTGGGTGGCGGGACGGGAATGCTGCTGTCCGGATTCCCCGATATCAGCCAGACGCTACTGAATGCCTACATCTACTGGACCTCGCTGGCCGTCACCGTGATCGTGCTCGCCGGTGTCTACCTCCTGCTGCGGAGCCCCCTTGGGCTAGTCCTCACGGCGCTGCGTGACGACGAGACAGGCGCGCGCAGCGTCGGGGCTACAGTCGCCCGTGCGCAGCGACTCGTGTTCATCGTGGCGGCCGCCGGGTGCGGCGCGGCCGGGGCGCTGCTCATCATCAGCCAGCCGTTCGTCGAGCCGACGGCGGCGTTCAGCGTGCAGTGGTCGGCCGAGATGATCTTCGTGACGATCATCGGCGGCATCGGCACGATCGAGGGGCCGATCCTGGGCACGATCGTTTTCTTCATCCTGCAGCAGACGCTGTCCCAGGACGGGACTTGGTACTTCATCATCCTCGGACTCGTCGCCATGGCGGTCGCCATCTGGGCGCCGCGCGGGCTCTGGGGGCTGATAGCCGAACGGACCGGCATCCGGCTGTTCCCGGTCGGGTACTGGCTCTGGCCGGCCGGAAGCACGGCAGGACCGCGCGGGCTTGCGCTGCTGCGCGGGCGCGGGCGCGGGCGCGGGCGCGGGCCGGGCCGTTCCGGTGCTGCTGGTGCTCTTGCTCTTGATGATCCGGGCCGGGCCGGCCCGGACGATCTTCGCAGCGGGCCGGGGGATGCCGGCCCGGACGATTTCCCGGTCTAGCCCGGCTGGCGGCCGGCGATGCCGGGGAATGACTGGCCCCGGATTTTCCGTTACAGACCGCGGGACATCAGCCTTGCGGCTGTTCGCGTTTCGCGCGGCGATCCGGTCGGCTGGCAATGGCGGGCAGGGCCGTTCCGCCAGTCCCCGGTAGTGACGGGGAAACCCGGAGGAGGCAGCAGTGGGCATATTCGGTTTCCACAAGACTTCGATGATCACCGCAGACGAGGCGCTGCCCGGGCGGACATCGCCGATGCCGGTACCCGCGCGGCACGCGGTGCTCGACGCGCCGCTGCGTCCGCCGTATCCCGCCGGGGCACAGATCGCCGAGTTCGCGCTTGGCTGTTTCTGGGGCGCCGAGAAGACCTTCTGGCAGACGCCGGGCGTGATCTCGACCGCTGTCGGATACGAGGGCGGCATCACGCCGAACCCGACCTACGAGGAAGTCTGCAGCGGGCGGACCGGCCACGCCGAGGCGGTGCGCGTCGTCTTCGACCCGGCCAAGGTCAGCTACGGTGAGCTGCTCCGGACCTTCTGGGAGGCGCACAATCCGACCCAGGGCATGCGCCAGGGCAATGACAGGGGCACCCAGTACCGCTCAGTGATCTTCTATGCCACGCCGCAGCAAGAGGCGGAGGCGCGGGAGTCGCTGGCGGCGTACCAGAAGCGGCTGACCGACGCCGGATACGGCGAGATCACCACCGAGGTGGCGCCTGCGTCGGAGTTCTACTTCGCCGAGGGCTACCACCAGCAGTACCTTTCGGACAGTAAGAACCCGAACGGGTACTGCCCGGACCACGGGACCGGCGTGTCCTGCCCGATCGGGGTGGTGCGGGCCAGCGGCCCGGCTGAGCCGATCAAGGCTGAGGGCTGATCTGGCCGACGGTTCTCGCTGAGAGCTAGCTGAAATGGCGGGTCTCAGGGTCGCGGGATCGCGGCCCTGGTGGCCCGCCGCTTGGCGTCAGGGCTTGTCAGGCCGCAACTAGAGGGTGGGCGCGCGCCCGCTCATACAGCGGCTCGGGAGCCATGTCGAGGCCGTCGGGGTCGTGAAAGCCGATGCGGTGGGGCTAGTCGTCACCCGGTCAGTCACTCGATTGATCTCCTGCTTTCCAGCGTGACCAGGCAGAAGGGGTGACCGGCCGGATCGCTGTATACGCGGAAGCTAGGTCCTTGGCCGGGGAGCCTCCGTGCGCCAAGACCCAAGGCCTGTTTCTCTGCCTGGTCGATGTCGGTCACGGCGATATCGAGGTGCATCTGCTGTGGGTGGCCGGGATCGGGCCATTGTGGTGGCTCCAGGTCGGGTGCGAGCTGGAAGGCCAGCCCCGGGCGGTCGGGCGCGTCACCGATGACCACCCAGTGGCCGTCATCCTGCACCCGCTGCATGCCGAGCAGTTCTTGATAGAAGGCCGCCAGCCCACGCGGGTCCGGGCAGTCAATGACGAGTCCGTGCCACCGTCCGATCACCGACCTAGTCTGCACCGTCTGCCCACTGCCCGGCTCCGGCGTGGCGCTGGCTATGCCCGCAGGCTTGTCATGCGCGCGCTGCTTCCGGGACTGGTTGCGGAGAGTCTGCCGGGTCAGCGCCTGTCTCTGCGGCATCGTGCAGAATCTTGCCTATGAGAGCACCGCTGGCAGCGCCGACGCCAGTTTTGAGGACTTTCCTGACTATCCGGAATTTCTTATCTGATAGACCAGTCTTATCTAGAGCCAGATCAGTCAATTCAACGATCAAGGCGACGGCAGCAGCGCTGATCACCTTGGTTACTATGCGTGAAGGCATCTGACTAAATCCTCCTGACGAGACACCACGAGCGGGCTTGGCCCGACTCGGGCTAGGCCGGATCGCTGGCGGTAACCCGGGGCCGCACCCCTGCCTGGCGTGACGCCCGGTCAGCTGCGGCCGTGGCGAGCATGTGCCCGCCCTGGCCGCCATGCACGCGAACCGGGCCGGCAATGAGCCGGACCGCGGCGATGAACGGCCCCAGCAGCACACCGCCGTAGAACAGGCCGGTCACGATGTCGGTAAACCAGTGCTTGCTGAGGTAGGCCCGCCCGTAAGCCTCGTTGAAGGACAGGGCCGTGACCGTGCCGATGGCCCAGATCTTCCCGCGGTCGGTGCCGCTGAACTCGCGCCAGAGCAGGTGCCCGATCAGGCCGTAGAAAAGGACCACCCGATCGCAGCCGCCCGAGGGGTAAGTGCCGCCCGGGCTGCCGGGCGGGCCGAGCCGGCCGAAGGTGCGCCGGAGCGCAAGCGTGGCAAAGTGATCCACCAGAATAGCGGCACCGAGCGCGGCTGGCGGCAGCCACTTCTGCCTGCGCCAGGTCACCCCGAGGCAGACCGCCGCGGTGCCCGCGGCGCCCCAGGTAGTCCAGGTATTACCGATCTTGTCGAGCCGGTTCATGACCGCAGCCCACAATTTCACCTGATGGCTGTTGACCCAGCGGACAATCGGCTCGTCGATCGCCGGGCCGTGGTTCACCACCGTCGGGCCAAGCAGCGCCATCACGCCGTACGACGCGATGCCCCCAGCGCAGCTGATGGCGCTCAGCCGGACGAGGCCTGGCACCCAGTCAGGCTGTGACGCTGCCCGGTCGGAAAGCCGGCGGAAGGCTTCAGGGACACGGGCGGAGGCGGCGGCCGGCCGGGCGGCGCCGTTCACCCCGGCGTCAGTGACCTCGGCAAACTGGGCGCCGTCCTGCTCGGCCCGGTCGGCGGCGCCGGCCGGCGCCGGTCCGGTTTCCTGGTCCGCCAGATCATCGGCGGTGGCCAGGGCGGGCGAGACCGGCGCCCGCCGCGCCGCGATGACCGTGGCAGCTGCGATCGCAGCTATGCCAGCGGGCCAGAGCGCCACGAGAAGATACCGACGCATTCCTATCTGCCTCTCCGTGTCACGCACAGTCCTGCATTTGCCGACCGATCTGCTCAGGAACGCCAGCGGCGGTGCTTACCCGATCGCTCTGATGGGATCTGCGACCGCGTCCCCGTCGTGCCTTGCCTTGCCTTGCGGTGCCTTGCCCTCGCCGCGGAAACAGCGGAAAGCGTAGCCCCGCATCCTAGCGCGGGCACGCCGAGAGCGGCCACGCCAGGCATGACTGCGGCCAGGCCAGGCATGACTGCCGGCTGGAGCTGTCCGGCGAGGCGACCGCAGACCGGCCGCAGACCTGTCGCGGCGGCAAGACCGGGAGGCTTGCGGCCGCATAGTTCACTTCCTGTTCATATGCAAGTCGGTGACACGTTGTGCAGGAGAGGTACTTTCGTCCTGCCAGGGACTGGCGTGCGGGAACGGGCTGAGTGAGATCAAAGGGGACGCGAGTGGCCGATACCCCATCCAATGACCTGATCACCGCGCTGGATGAGGCGTCGCTCAGCAGGTTCCATCTCCGCGCCGTCGTGGTGTCCGGGATGGGTTTTTTCACCGATGCGTACGATCTGTTCGTCATCGGGATCGCCTCGACGCTGATCAGCCTGCAGTGGCAGCTCAGCGCGGACAGGCTGGCGCTGCTGAACGCCACGATGCTCGGCGCTGCCTGCCTTGGTGCCTTCATCTTCGGGAGAATCGCCGACCTGGTCGGCCGGAAGCACGTGTACTGGCTGGTAGCGGCGATCATGGTGGTGGCGGCGCTGGGATCCGCTATCGCGCCGTCCTACTGGATCCTGATCGGCTTCCGCTTCCTGCTCGGGCTCGGCGTCGGCGGCGACTACCCGGTAAGCGCCGTCATCATGACCGAGTACGCCAACCGCAAGGACCGGGGCAAACTGGTCGGGCTCGTGTTCTCCACCCAGGCGCTCGGCCTGATCATCGGACCGCTGATCGCGCTTGCCCTGCTCGGAGCCGGAACCAGCAACGACATCGCCTGGCGGGTGCTGCTCGGGCTGGGCGCGGTCCCGGCGGCCGCGGTGGTCTACCTGCGGCGCCGGATGCCCGAATCGCCGCGTTACCAGCTGCAGATGCAGGGCCGCACGGCCCAGGCCGAGAACGAGATGTCCGCCTTCAGCAGCGGGGCATTGCAGGGCGGCACCGATGGCGCCGCAAGGCGCCGGATCGGGCTGCGCGCGTTTCTCACCAACCGCAGCTTCCTGGTGATGCTGGCGGGCACAGCCGGCTGCTGGTTCCTGCTCGACTATGCCTACTACGGGAACACGATCTCCACGCCGCAGATCATCGGGCTGATCTCGCCGGGCTCCTCCACCATGACGAAGATCGCCATTCAGCTTGCCATCTTCGCGGTCGCGGCGGTGCCCGGTTACATCCTCGCTATCGCCCGGATGGACCGGATCGGGCACCGGCGCCTGCAGTTGACCGGCTTCACGATGATGGGGCTGTGCTTCGCGGTCATCGCGCTGGTGCCCGGCATGACGACTGCCGTGCTGCCGTTCCTGGTGGCCTACGGAATCAGCTACTTCTTCACCGAGTTCGGGCCGAACGTGACCACGTTCGTCATGCCCGGTGAGCTGTACCCGGTATCGGTGCGTGCCACCGGACACGGGATCTCGGCCGGTATCGGCAAGTTCGGGGCTTTCATCGGGGTGTTTCTCTTTCCCGTGCTCCAGGAAGACCTGGGCCTGCGTGGCACGCTGCTGCTCACGGCCGGAGTCTCTGCGACAGGCGCGTTGCTGACCCTCGTCCTGCCCGAGCCGGCCGGGCGCAGCCTGGAGGAAATTTCCGGGCACCACGACGTAGTGGCCGCGGCGGAACGCATGCTTGCGGATACGGGGCCCTCGGCGACGGTCGCGGAAGCCTGACGGTACCCAAGCCTGACGGTACCCAAGCCTGACGGCACCAAGCCTGACGGTGCCAGGACGTGCGGGCGCCGGGCTCGCGGCGGTTAGTCAGGCGACGACGGCGAACAGGACGTACCCGTAGCTGAGACCGGTGGCGACCGGGTGCCGGGCAAGCCATGCGTCGGCGACCTTGGCCGGAAACTCGATGTGCAGGACCGACTCGAGGTCGGCCCGGCTATCGAAGCTCCACTCCGAGTGAACCTCCCGGCGGATGGCGCCGCGCTCGCGCCACCAGCCATCGGTGCCGGCGGCCGTGCCCTGCGGCCCGGCCAGCGAGGAGGCAGCCAGCAGCGTCGAGAACTCGCCCCACCGGTGATCGTTGTCGACGACGACGAGGCTGCCGCCGGGGCGCAGTACCCGCAGGACCTCCGTGAGGCCAGCATCGGTGCCCGGCGGGAAGAAGTAAGCGAACCTCGCATGCACGACATCGACAGAGCAGCCGGGAAGGCCAAGATGCTCGGCCGAGCCCGCCGCGACCTCGACATTGAGCATTCCGGCGGTCCTCGCGGCGGCTTTCGCGCGTAGCGCGGGATCCGGCTCGATGCCGATGACCCGGTCGGCTTCCCCGGCATACCGGGCCAGCCAGAATCCGGTTCCGCAGCCAAGATCGACGATCGTCCGGCCCGCCCAGGGCGCTAGCTGGCGCATCGCGTCGAGGACGTGGCCGCCGCGGTCGAGCGCGCCATTCTCGATCTCGTAGATGCCAGGGTTATTGCCGATGTTCGGCGCGAAGCTCCAGTCAGGGAACGCTGACCGCGGCCCCCCCTGGCCCGGCTGGCCCGCATTTCCCGGGCGAACTTCCACCGCGTTGACGTCATCCACCGCGCTCTCGCCGTCCGTCGTGGGGGCTCGCCTCATCTCCGGGCACCGCGACAGGGAACGTCAGGACGCCGCGCCGCCGCGGCCCGCACCGCTCTGGAAGCGAGCCAGGCCGTCCGCGACGTCTGGTGCCGCCAGGGTCACCATTCCCCGGCGGAACTCATTGGCCATCGCAGCCTGCGTATCAATATCGATGCCTTCCAGCATTGCCATACGATCATTGCGCAGGCAGGTCTGCGGCAACGCAGCGAGCTCGTGCGCCAGCCGTTCCGCCGCCGGCCGGGCTTCGCCCTTCGCCACTACCCGGCTGACCAGGCCCATCTGGGCGGCCTCGGCCGCGGACACGCCCCGGCCGGTCAGAATCAGGTCAAGCGCCCGGCCGAGCCCGATGACCTGCGGCAGGCGGACGGTCCCGCCGTCGACAAGCGGAACGCCCCAGCGCCTGCAGAACACGCCGAGGACGGCATCGGTTTCGGCGACCCTGAGATCGCACCACAGCGCGAGCTCAACGCCGCCGGCAACCGCGAATCCGGAAATCGCCGCGATCACAGGCTTCGATAGTTGCAGCCGGGTCGGGCCCATAGGGCCGTCGCCTTCGGGCTCCGCCCTGTTACCGTCCGGGCTGCCCGCCGCTTTCAGGTCGGCGCCGGCGCAGAAGGTGCCGCCGGCGCCGAACAGCACGCCCGCCCGCGCGTCAGGATCGGCGTCAAAGGCACGGAATGCGTCCGCCAGGGCGGCTGCCGTGGGCCCGTCGACCGCGTTGCGCCGCTCCGGGCGATCCAGGATGACTGTGGTGACAGCACCGTCTCGCTCCACTCGAACGGCCATCTGCGCCTCTCAACGGTCTGGCGGCGGACGGGGCTAGTCAGCCGACTTGCCATGTGTCGCCGCCCGCGAGCAAGGCGGCGAGGTCGCCGTCGCCGTCACGCTCACGCGCCTTCTCGATCTGGTCGGCCATCAGCTCGTCGTAGCTGGGCCTGGGCACCTGCCGGAAGACGCCGATCGGGGAATGCGCGAAGTCCACCGTATCCAGCCGTGACAACGCGAAGGCATAGGACGGGTCGGGCGCGTGCGCATCGTGAGTCAGCAGTGAGTCACTGTCCGTTCCGGCCACATCCGCAGCTTCGAGCGAGCCGTAGCGGCTGAACCTTAGCCCCTGGCCCCGGTCGGCGCCGAACCGTATCTGCTCGCCATGCTCGAGCCTGATCAGCCGGTCGTCCCTGGACCCGGCATCAGTGACGGGCGCGAACGCGTCGTCGTTGTAGATCGGGCAGTTCTGGTAGATCTCGACGAACGCGGTGCCGCGGTGATCGGCTGCTGCCCGCAGCACTCCGGTGAGGTGCTTGCGGTCCGAGTCGATCGTCCTGGCGACGAAGCTCGCCTCGGCGCCGAGCGCCAGGGACACCGGGTTGAAGGGAGTGTCCAGCGAGCCGAACGGAGTCGACTTAGTGACCTTTCCCTGCTCCGAGGTGGGCGAGTACTGGCCCTTGGTCAGTCCGTAGATCCGGTTGTTGAACAGCAGGATCTTGATGTTGACGTTGCGGCGCAGCGCGTGAATCAGGTGGTTGCCGCCGATCGACAGAGCGTCGCCGTCCCCGGTGATCACCCAGACCGACAGGTCGGGGCGGGAGGCGGCGAGCCCGGTGGCGACGGCCGGCGCTCGCCCGTGGATCGAATGCATCCCGTAGCTGTTCACGTAGTAGGGCAGCCGGGACGAGCAGCCGATGCCGGAGATGATCACCAGGTTCTCCCTGGGGATCTCCAGCTCCGGCAGGAAGGCCTGGAACGCGGCCAGGATCGCGTAGTCGCCGCAGCCCGGGCACCAGCGGACTTCCTGGTCGGACTTGAAGTCCCTGGTAGCGAGCTTGGCGTCGGCCTTGGGTACCAAGGTCAGCGAGGCGAGCCGGCGCGGTCCGTCGGCACCGTCGTCCGCTGGGCTTGGCTTGCCCGCGCCGTGGCCTGCCGCGCCGTGGCCTGCCGCGTCCTGGCTCGCTGGGCCGTGGTCAGACATTTGCGATCACATCCTGGATCACTCCGGCAAGTTCCGCGGCGCGGAACGGCAGCCCTCTGACGCGGTTGTAGGAGATCACGTCGGTCAGGTACCGGCCGCGCAGGAGCAGCGCGAGCTGGCCGAGGTTGATCTCGGGGACGAGCACCTTGTCGTAGGCGAGCAGCACGTCGCCAAGATTGGCCGGGAAAGGGCACAGGTGCCGCAGGTGCGCCTGGGCGACCGAGCCGCCCGCGAGCCGGACGCGGCGGGCCGCTGCCCCGATCGATCCGTAGGTCGAGCCCCAGCCGAGCACCAGGACCCGGGCGTTGCCGTCTGGGTCGTCCACCTCAATCGGCGGAATGTCGGCGGCGATCCCGTCGATCTTGGCCTGACGCAGCCTGACCATCTTGTCGTGGTTGTCCGGGTCGTAGGAGATGGTCCCGGCGCCGTCGGCTTTCTCGATGCCGCCGATCCGGTGCTCAAGACCCGGCGTGCCGGGGATGGCCCATGGCCGGGCGAGGGTCTGCGGATCCCGCTGGAAAGGCAGGAACTCCGGTGCGGCATCGGCACCGGAGTATTCGTTTGAAATAGCGAACTTGAACTCATCCCGGAGCTTGGCCAGGCTGTCCACGGTCGGGATCTGCCACGGCTCCGAGCCGTTCGCCAGGTAGCCGTCGGACAGGATGATCACCGGGGTCCGGTACTTGACCGCGATCCGCACCGCCTCGATCGCTGTGTCGAAGCAGTCGGCCGGGGTAGCAGGCGCGAGTATCGCGACTGGCGACTCGCCGTTCCTGCCGTAGAGCGCCATCAGCAGGTCCGCCTGCTCGGTCTTTGTCGGCATGCCGGTTGACGGCCCCGCGCGCTGGATGTCGCAGATGATCAGCGGCAGCTCGACGGACGCTGCCAGGCCGATGGTTTCGGCCTTCAGGCACATGCCGGGGCCCGAGGTGGTGGTGACGCCCAGACTGCCGCCGAAGGAGGCGCCGAGCGCCGCGCCGACGCCGCTGATCTCGTCCTCTGCCTGGAAGGTGCGGACACCGAACCGCTTCAGCTTGGACAGCTCGTGCAGGATGTCCGAGGCGGGGGTGATCGGGTAGGAGCCCAGGAACAGCGGCAGGCCAGAGCGCCGTGATGCGGCAACCAGCCCGAGGGTCAGGGCGCTGTTGCCGGTGATGTTCCGGTAGAGGCCGGGCGCGAGCGTGGCCGGCTTTACCTCGTACTGGACGGAGAAGGCCTCTGTGGTCTCGCCGAAATTCCAGCCAGCCTGGAAGGCGGCAATGTTCGCCTTCAAGATCTCTGGCTTGGTGGCGAATTTGGAGGTGAGGAATTTCATCGTGCCCTCGACCGGCCGGCTGTAGAGCCAGGAGAGCAGGCCGAGCGCGAACATGTTCTTCGCCCGCTCGGCGTCCTTCCTGGAAACCTCACAGCCGACCAGCGCCTTGACGGTCATCGAGGTGATCGGCAGTGCGTGCAGCTGGTAAGCGGACAGCGAGCCGTCCTCCAGCGGGTTTTCCGCATAGCCGACCTTGGCCAGGTTCCGCTTGGTGAACTCGTCGGTGTTCGCGATGATGTCCGCGCCGCGGGGCACATCGTCAAAGTTGGCCTTGAGCGCCGCCGGATTCATGGCCACGAGCACGTCCGGAGCGTCGCCCGGCGTCAGGATGTCGTGGTCGGCGAAGTGGAGCTGGAAGCTCGACACCCCTGGCAGGGTGCCCGCCGGCGCACGGATCTCGGCCGGGAAGTTCGGCAAGGTGGAGAGGTCGTTACCGAACGACGCCGTCTCCTGGGTGAACCGGTCGCCGGCAAGCTGCATGCCGTCCCCAGAGTCGCCGGCGAATCTGATGATGACACGATCACGTTGCTGGACCTGCTTGGTCACAGTGGGAGGACCTCCTCCACGCGCCGCAGCCGGGCTAAGTAACACGGTGACGGCGTGCGTCCTTTCAGCGCCGACCTCTGGCCGGAGCGTGAAGTTAGGGTTAGCTGCATCCTACCTACGAGGCGTAGTCAGCGGTCGGATACTCACCTTCCTGAACTGCCGTGATGCTCTCGCTACCCGCCAATCTGCCAGCCGGGGTGCCTTGGCTTATAGCATAGTGCGATCCTATGACAGAACTGTGCCGAAATGAGTTCTCTCTGTAATAAGACGCAGCTCAGGATATCCGGGTTCACTCCGTCTGCCCGTTCATTCGTGCCGGGCGTCATCGGGTAGGCGCCGGCGTTGCGGGGGCAGGGCCGCGCCAGGTGCGGGGTGCCCGGGCGTCCGGTAGGCGACGTTGTGGCCGTGAGGTTCTGTTTCACCCGACTGTCAGCTATGCTTACCTAAAGTGATGATTCGATTGCACTACGGAGTTCATCCTGGGGGGCGCGCCGTGCTCACGGCGGGGCAACGGGCCCTTGCCGATCGGGCGGCGGCGGGCCAGGAGCCCTGTGCAAGCGGATCTTCCCGCGCTAGTGAGGGGGCCGCGGACATATGGACAACAGTACAGAGGAACGCATCGCCAGCAGTGCCGTCGAGGCGGGCCGCCGGCCGGTTCCGCGCAGCTCGCTGCACGGCCCGCCCGCCAGGTCGGTGCCGCTGCACCAGCCCGTGTCCGGCAGCGCCGACGTGCGTGATGCGCTCGATACTGCCCTGAACGGTGCCGCGCTCTCGGTTCGTGACCAGCAGTTCCTCAGCAGGCTGGTCAAGTGGGATAAGCGGAACGTGTCGTCCGTGGTAGCCCTGATCTGGCAGGCGAGGCTGGCAGGCCGGGCCGAAATGGCGCTCACCGCGGGCCAGCTGGCTGTCGTGCTCGGCGCGCTGCGAGATGCCGCCGTCTACCGGGACTCCGGCGCTGATTGCCTAGGCTGCTGGGAATGCGAGAACGTCCCGGGCGGCCGATGCTCCGAGCACGTCAAGGATACTGACCGGGCGCGTGCCTGTACCGAGCTGGCCTCGGTACTTGCCCCGGGCAGCATCAGCTCCGGCGAGTTCTCGCAGCCTAGCGAGGCCGCAGGCTACCGTCGTTTCGCGACGACGTCCGCATAGCCAGGCCGGCCCGCGGCATGATGCCGGGGCGGCACGCAGGATAAGCCGCGGCGGCCCGCAGCCGGCCTCGGCCGCCGGGCTCAGCGGTAGTTGACGAACTGCCCCTCCGGGGGCTCTTTATCAGGCGCTCTGGCGCGGCTGCACTTTCGTGCTGCACATGGCCTCTTTGTCCCGAAGCCAAGTCCTGGCCTCGCCACCCTGGGGCATTGGGCGCCTGGTCGCGACACGGCGGGCACGGCTGGCGGTATCGGCCTGCATCGAGTAGCGCATCCGGTGGGATCCTCCACGGGTAGATCGTCACGGGTTGTACTCAACCTCGGCCGGGTTCGCGGGATTCATATAGA
>Ga0302178_10000705_pt1 | contig 29507 bp, 21 predicted proteins | sample I_Palsa_E1_3_FD_198790 | JGI IMG/M metagenome (GOLD analysis project Ga0302178, IMG submission 198790) | Peat permafrost microbial communities from Stordalen Mire near Abisko, Sweden - I_Palsa_E1_3 | ecosystem: Environmental > Terrestrial > Soil > Palsa > Peat permafrost | place: Sweden... | reverse complement strand
GGTTCGTGCCATCAGCCTGTTTCCAGCTGGTGAGGTGCCAGGACGTATCGTCGAGCAATTGCGTCGCTGCCGGGTTGAACGGGTCGGGCGGCGGCGCTTTGGCATCCGGGTGCGTGGGCATGGAGCAGGCGGTCAACAGTGCGGCGACGCTCAGCGCGGCGAGCGTGGTGCGGCTTTGCAGACGCAAGCGCGGGCCGGACGGCGCAAGCCGGGGCGCGGCGGGTGGTACAACGCGGGCTGCAAAAAACGGTGCAAAAACCGTTGCAACACGGGGTGCAAAGCGCGCTGCAACGAGACGCGCAACACGTCGCGCTGAAGACGTTGGGAACATGGCGTCGGTCCTCTTCAAACTGGCGAAGGCGTAAGGGTAACGCACTCGGGTTGCCGCACGCGAGCGCTCTGCGCACGGCGCTGCGCGCCCGGTGCAGAGGTTGCGCATGTTAACATTGCTGACCTACCCATTCCATCTCATCTGACATTTTTCTGGAGACCCCATGCAGATCGGCCAACGGATCGGCACCCCGCTTTCGAACTCGGCGACGCGCGTCATGCTGCTCGGCGCGGGCGAGCTGGGCAAGGAAGTGATCATCGCGTTGCAGCGCCTCGGCGTGGAAGTGATCGCGGTCGACCGTTATCCTAATGCACCGGGTCATCAGGTCGCGCATCGCGCCCATGTGATCGACATGACCGACCGCGCCGCATTGCGCGCGCTGGTCGAGCAGGAGCGCCCGCATCTGATCGTGCCGGAGATCGAAGCCATCGCCACTGACGCGCTTGCCGCGATCGAAGCCGACGGTCTGGCCGAAGTGATTCCCACCGCGCGCGCCACTCAACTGACGATGAACCGCGAAGGCATCCGCCGTCTCGCCGCCGAAGAGCTCGGTCTGCCGACCTCTCCGTACGCGTTCGCGGATTCGCTCGACGAGCTGAAGGCGGGCATCGCGAAGGTGGGCTATCCATGCGTCGTCAAGCCGGTGATGTCGTCGTCGGGCAAGGGGCAGTCGGTCTTGAAGAGCGATGCCGACGTCGAACCCGCCTGGCAGTACGCAATGGCCGGCGGCCGCGTCAACCATGGCCGCGTGATCGTCGAGGGTTTTATCGACTTTGACTACGAAATCACGCAGTTGACCGTGCGCGCGATCGATCCGGCAACGGGTGAGACCAGCACGTATTTCTGCGATCCGATCGGCCACGTGCAGGTTGCAGGCGACTACGTCGAGTCCTGGCAACCGCAGCCGATGAGCCCGCTCGCGCTCGAGCGTTCCCGCGAAATCGCGCACAAGGTGACGGCGGCGCTCGGTGGCCGCGGCCTCTTCGGGGTGGAACTTTTCGTGCGTGGCGATGACGTATGGTTTTCGGAAGTAAGTCCGCGTCCGCACGACACGGGCCTCGTCACGCTGTGCTCGCAACGTCTGTCCGAGTTCGAGTTGCACGCACGGGCGATTCTCGGTTTGCCGGTCGATACGTCGCTGCTTGCGCCGGGTGCGTCGGCGGTGATCTACGGCGGTCTGGACGAAGCCGGCATCGCGTTCGAAGGCGTGGCGGCAGCGCTGGCCGTACCGAATGCCGATCTGCGGCTGTTTGGCAAGCCCGAGAGCTTCGTCAAGCGTCGCATGGGCGTGGCGCTCGCCACTGGTGCGGACACCGACGAAGCCCGCGCCCGCGCGAAGCAGGCTGCGGCAGCGGTGCATCCGGTGTCGGCCAATAAGCTGGCGCAATAAGGTTCGCGCTGATGCAACGCGGGCAGCGTGTGCGATCGGCACGTCAGGCATCCCGCAGACGCGCGAATCGTTGAAGTATTGAAGGCAGGAGTAGGACTCATGAGCTCAGACGCCCGCAAGATCGCGCGGCTTCGCCGGACCGGCCGCCTCGGTGCGCTGGGCGTACTGGTCGCGCTGTGCGCGGGGCTGGCAGGCTGCGGCCTTGCCGCTGCGCCGTGCCGCGTCGCTTCCGCCGGCTTGAAGATCGTGCCGGTGGTCGGCCATGTGGCGGCCGCGCCGACTGACGCGTGCGCGGATGTGATCGATCCGTGAACGCTTTGCGGTTGAGCGGCAGGTGGACGGCAGCTCGGCGGCGTTGAGTCCGGGCTTGATCGCCAGCGCGGGCCGGCAACCCGTCCAAACAGGTTCCAGGCAGTTAACCACCAGGCGAGGAAGCAGATGCGGAAGTGGCTCGTTGCGGTAACGGGTGTGCTGGCAGTAACGGCGTCGACGGGTGCCGCGTGGGCTGCGCCCCTGCGCCTTGCCGAAATTCAGACAAAAGGCCGGCAGACTCACAAATACACCTGCGCTACTGGCAAGATCCTGCAGGTGACTTACTGGAACGCGGCGAATGGCCAGAGCTTCGCGCTGGTGCCCGTGAAAGGTCAGCCGATGCTTTTCGTCAATACGCTCTCCGCGTCCGGCGCGAAATACCAGGCGGGCAGCTATACCTGGTGGACCAAGGGGCCGCGCGCCGACCTCTACGACGCGACGGCGGGTGAGAACGCTCCGCCGATTCTGTCCGACTGCGTCACGATTGTGCGATAGCGCCCATTGCTGCATCGCCGCACGCCCGGCATCTGTGCCGTCTGCGCGCAGCTTTTTCTCCCAGGTAGTAAGCTGTTCCACGCGTCCACGGCTTCACACGTGGCTGCGCCTGTCATCGTCTTCGATCATCCGTTCCCGGATCCCCTGCGTGGGCAGCCGTCCGCGCTCGTTCGTCAAGCGAGACTCTCAATGAAAGCATCGGATCTATTCGTCAAGTCGCTGGAAGCCGAAGGTGTTGAATTCGTGTTCGGCATTCCAGGGGAAGAAAATCTCGATCTCCTCGAGTCGCTGCGCCGTTCAAAAATCAGGCTGATTCTCACCCGCCACGAACAGGCGGCCGGGTTTATGGCGGCGACGTATGGGCGTCTCACGGGCCGCATCGGCGTGTGCCTGTCGACGCTCGGTCCTGGCGCTACTAACCTCGTCACCGCAGCGGCGTACGCCCAGTTGGGCGCCATGCCGATGCTGATGGTCACCGGCCAGAAACCGATCAAGACCAGCAAACAGGGCCATTTCCAGATCGTCGACGTAGTGCGCATGATGGAGCCGCTGACCAAATACACGCGGCAGATCGTTTCCATTGGCAATATCCCCGCGCTGGTGCGCGAAGCGGTGCGGCAGGCCGAAGAAGAACGGCCCGGCGCCGCGCATCTGGAATTGCCGGAAGACGTCGCGGACGAAGAGGGCGACGGCAAGCCGATTCCCAAGAGCTTCAGCCGCCGTCCGATTGCCGAAGAAAAGGCGATCGCGCGGGCGGTCGAGGCGATCACCGGCGCGAAGCATCCGCTGCTGATGATCGGCGCGGGCGGCAATCGCAAGACCACCACCAAGATGCTGCGCGAGTTCGTCGACCAGATCGGCATTCCGTTCTTTACCACGCAGATGGGCAAGGGCGTGATTGACGAGTCGCATCCCATGTGGCTCGGCAACGCCACGCTGTCCGATGGCGATTTCGTGCACCGTGCCATCGATCACGCGGACTGCATCATCAACGTCGGCCATGACGTGATCGAGAAACCGCCGTTCTTCATGCGCAGCGGCGAGGCAGGTGAGAAGACCGTGATTCACGTGAATTTTCTCGGCGCGGAAGTCGATCCGGTGTATTTCCCGCAGATCGAAGTGGTGGGCGACATCGCCAACGCCGTCTGGCAACTCAAGGAGAGTCTCAAGCAGCGGCAGGAGCACTGGGACTTTTCGCGCTTCAAGGAGATCAAGCAGCACTTCGATGAGCATCTGATCAAAGGCCAGCTCGACAACCGTTTCCCGATGTACCCGGTGCGGATCGTCAATGATGTCTACGAGACCACGCCGGTGGACGGCATCGTGTGTCTGGACAACGGCATGTACAAGATCTGGTTCGCGCGTTACTACCGTGCCCACGAACCGAACTCGCTGCTGCTCGACAACGCGCTTGCCTCGATGGGCGCGGGGCTGCCGTCGGCGATTGCGACCAAGATTGTGCATCCGGACCGCAAGGTGATGGCCGTGTGCGGCGACGGTGGCTTCATGATGAACTCGCAGGAGCTTGAGACGGCGGTGCGTCTGAAGCTCGATCTGGTGGTGCTGATTCTGCGCGACGACGCCTTCGGCATGATCCGGTGGAAACAGGAGAACATGAACTTCCCTGACTACGGCATGACGCTGAAGAACCCCGATTTCGTGGCCTATGCGCAGAGCTATGGAGCGCTGGGCCATCGTATTTCATCGGCTGAGGAATTTGCGCCGCTGTTGCGCGAATGCTTCGCGACACCGGGTGTACACGTCATCGATCTGCCGATCGACTATTCGGACAACGAGCGCGTGCTGAACCGCGAGATCAAGCGCCTGAGCGCGCAACTCTGAACGCAGGCGGGGCATGCGGCCTGCTGCATGAGACCGCTTGGGACAGCTCGCATCAAGGAGAACGTGTCATGTTGAAAAAGACTTACCCGTACTACCTGGCCAACGTTGCGGTAGCAGCCAATACCGATCTCGAAGTGACCGACAAGTTCAGCGGCGAGGTGGCCACGCGCGTCGCGATGGCGGATGCTGCGGCGATTGACAAGGCGATCGGCTACGCCGTCGACGCGATGCCCGCGATGCGCGAGTTTCCACCGTTCAAACGACAGGCCGTACTCGAACACTGCGTGAGCCGTTTCCGCGAGCGTTACGACGAACTGGCGATGGCTCTATGCATCGAAGCCGGCAAGCCGATCAACGATGCGCGCGGCGAAGTCACGCGGCTGATCGACACGTTCAAGGTGGCCGCGGAGGAAGCGGTGCGCATCGACGGTGAGATCATCAATCTGGAGATTTCGCCGCGTGCGAAGGGCTATCACGGCTATGTGAAGCGTGTGCCGATCGGGCCATGCTCGTTTATCTCGCCGTTCAATTTTCCGCTCAACCTGACCGCGCACAAGGTGGCGCCGGCGCTGGCCGTGGGCGTGCCGTTCGTACTGAAGCCGGCCAGCCGCACGCCGGTCGGGGCGCTGATCATGGGCGAGATTCTTGCGGAGACGGATCTGCCCAAGGGCGCGTTTTCGATCTTGCCGGCCCATCGCGACGGCGCGGACCTGTTCACGACCGATGAGCGGTTCAAACTGCTGTCCTTCACTGGTTCGCCCGCGGTAGGTTGGGATCTGAAGAAAAAAGCCGGCAAGAAGAAGGTGATTCTTGAGCTGGGCGGCAACGCCGCGGCGATTGTCGACGGCGATCAGGGCGGCAAGCTCGACTATGTGGTCGACCGGCTGGCGTTCGGCGCGTTTTATCAGTCGGGGCAGAGCTGTATTGGCGTGCAGCGGATTCTCGTTCACTCGAACGTCTACGACGCGCTGCGCGAGAAGCTGATCGCGAAGACGAAGTCGCTGATCATGGGCGATCCGAAGGACGAGAAGACGTTTGTCGGGCCGATGATCTCCGAGTCGGAGTCGAAGCGTCTGGCCGGCTGGATGGAGAACGCGGTGCTGGACGGCGCGAAGATCGTGGCTGGCGGCAAGGTGGAAGGCGCGAACTTCGAGGCGACCCTGCTCGAAGACGTGAAGCGCGATTCGGACCTGTGCCGCAAGGAAGCGTTCGGCCCAGTGGCAATTCTGGAGCGCTTCGACGACTTCGAGAAGGCGCTCGAGGCCGTCAACGATAGCGACTTCGGCCTGCAGGCGGGCGTGTTCACGGATTCGCTTGCGCATGCCCACCAGGCGTGGGACCGGCTGGACGTGGGCGGGGTGGTGATCAACGACGTGCCGTCGTTCCGGGTGGACAACATGCCGTACGGTGGGGTCAAGGACTCCGGGCTGGGGCGCGAGGGCATCCGTTACGCCATCGAGGATATGACCGAGCTGCGGCTGATGGTGATGCGCGAGACCTGGTGAGCGGGCGGCGCGTGGTGGCTGGCCGAGGCACGGATCTCAGACTTCAGGCTGGCTGCTGGCGCTTCGGCGCCCGCGTAGCGCCGGGTGGCGCGCCGGTTTGCCGCTGTCACAGGACTGTCGTCTGCGTGCCCTAGTCTGTGCGAGCCTGTGGTCGTTCCCGGCGTGCTGTCACCCGCCTGTCCGGGGCGTGAGCAGAAAGCGGGCGCGTGCGCCATGAGTGTTTTTGCTGAAGTGCTACAATACCGGCCTTTCCGGCGGGTGTTTCCGTCGGCCGGAGCCGGCTGCATCCTTCCCTGACGAAATCGGGTACCGTGCGGCACGTCGTGGCTCCGCTTCATCCTGATGCCCTCCGCGGCCCCGGCCGTTGCCGCGCCCCCCGCGCAGGCGCATTTTTAGCGAAAGCCACCATGTCCGACACAGCCGTCACGCCCAGTACCGCGACCTTTGACCAGTTTGGCCTCGCGCCCGACATCCTGAAAGCGATTGTCGAGCAGGGCTACACCACGCCTACGCCGATCCAGGAGCAGGCGATCCCCGTCGTGCTGTCAGGTCGCGACGTCATGGGCGCCGCCCAGACTGGTACCGGCAAGACCGCGAGCTTCTCGCTGCCGATCATCCAACGCCTTCTGCCACACGCCAGCACGAGCGCTTCGCCCGCTCGCCACCCGGTGCGCGCGCTGATTCTCACGCCGACCCGCGAACTGGCCGACCAGGTTGCCGCCAACGTGCATGCTTACGCGAAGCATACGGCGCTGCGCAGCGCGGTGGTGTTCGGTGGTGTGGATATGAATCCGCAGTCCGAGCAACTGCGCCGCGGCGTCGAGATTCTGATCGCGACGCCTGGGCGTCTGCTCGATCACGTGCAGCAAAAGACGGCCAATCTGGGCCAGGTGCAGATGCTGGTGCTGGACGAAGCCGACCGCATGCTCGACATGGGCTTCCTTCCGGATCTGCAGCGCATTCTGAATCTGCTGCCGAAGGAACGTCAGACGCTGCTGTTTTCGGCAACGTTCTCCGGTGAAATCAAGAAGCTTGCCGCGACGTATCTGCGCAACCCGCAGACTATCGAAGTGGCACGTAGCAATTCGACCGCCACCAACGTCACGCAGACGGTCTATGAAGTGGCCGAGGGCGACAAGACGGGTGCGGTGGTGCAACTGATTCGCGAGCGCGGTCTGAAGCAGGTGCTCGTGTTCTGTAACAGCAAGATCGGCGCGAGCCGCCTCGCGCGCAGCCTTGAGCGCGACGGCGTCGTGGCGACGGCGATTCACGGCGATCGCACGCAGAACGAGCGGATGCAGGCACTGGACGCGTTCAAGCGGGGTGAGATCGCGGCTTTGGTGGCGACGGATGTCGCGGCGCGTGGGCTCGATATTGTTGAGTTGCCGACTGTGATTAACTTCGATCTGCCGTTCAATGCGGAAGATTATGTGCATCGGATCGGGCGCACTGGACGTGCTGGTGCTTCTGGAGATGCGCTTTCGTTGTGCAGCCCGAATGAGCGGAAGCAGCTTGCCGATATCGAGAAGTTGATCAAACGGCCGCTTGATGTGCAGCGGCTTACCGTGGATGTGCCTGTGCGGCATCATCACGAAGAGCGTAGTCCGCGGCGGGAGCGGGAAGGGCGCGATGAGCGGGGTAGCCGCCGCCGTACTGGGCCGTCGGGTGCCAGTGCGGGTTCTTCGTTTGAACGGCCGCATCATCATCGGCAAGCGCCTGTGGATGATTTCTTCTCCAGGCCGTATGAGCCGTCGCCTTCTAGTCGTAAAGCCGATGAAATTGCTGATGTTGGTGTGGGGAAGGTGGCTTCCAAGCAGCCGCTGGCTGCGTTGCTGGGTGGGTTTGGGATGCCTGTTCGGAAGAGTACTTCGTCCTGATTTTTTTGCCTCTGGCGCGGTTTTTGGGTCGCTTTCGGGTGTTGGCCTTTTCTTGATTTCTTAGTGGTCTATTGGCGTTGCCCCTGTGCGGGGCGGCACCTACTTTTCTTTGCCGGCCGCGAAGAAAAGTAAGCAAAAGAAAGCGGGCTCACACCGCCAGCTCGTAGGTGTCCACCACCTGTATCAACACGGAGTGGTCCGAGACGAGATGTGCTCTCGCACCGCCCCATACAGTGACATAGCCGTCATCCGCTCCAGCGTGCGCTGCGCGCCGCCGATGGGTCCTTCTCCCTTCGGTCTTTGCTTTCACTCGGCTGTGCCCCGTGCTGGCTTCGCGCCGCGATTTGATCGTTCGTCGTCCCCCCCACTAATTAGTCGCGGCGTTATCGCGCCACTTTCTCACCGCATTTCTGCTTCACTTTCTGAATGCTGAATGCTGAATGCTGAATGCTGAATGCTGAATGCTGAATGCTGAATGCTGGGTGCTGAGCTTTGAGTGCGAGTGCCGTGCACGGAGGGGCGGGGCAGCGCGAGCCGAATGCTAAGTGTCTAAGAGCCCAAGAGCCCAAGAGCCCAAGAGCCCAAGAGCCCAAGAGCCCAAATGCCCAAATGCCCAAATGCCCAAATGCCCAAATGCCCAAATGCCCAAATGCCCAAATGCCCAAATGCCGCGTCTTTTACTGTCTCAGCGGCCCTCTCATTTGAAGCGTCTTGCCCAGGCCTTTGTCGCGGCGTCGTAGAACGATTCCAGCGAGGTGTGCTTCTGGCCGTCCACTTTCACGTCCAGCTTCAGGTGCCGCGCTGCCGCGTGCAGTGCGTCCAGCGGGCGGGTCGCGTCGAGTGCCGTTGCGCCCGTTTGCTTGCTTAACTTTTCGCCATCGCTGTTCGTCACCACCGGGATGTGCAGGTAGGTCGGCGTGGGTACGCCCAGGCAACGCTGCAAATAGATCTGACGCGCCGTCGAGTCCAGCAAATCCGCTCCCCGCACAATGTGTGTGATGCCCGCGTTAGCGTCGTCCACCACCACCGCCAGTTGATACGCCCACTGGTCGTCCGCTCGCCGCAAAACGAAGTCGCCAACCTCTGTCGCCAAGTTCTGAGTCTGCAAACCCTGCCAGCGGTCGTCGAACGTGATCGTCGCAGTGGCCCGTTCAGTGATTCCTACCGCGTCCTCGACAACGTTTCCCGCAACATCCCGGTCAGCATCCAGCGCAGTTTTTGCCGTTGCGTCGCCCCCGGCAGTCCCCGCCTTCCCCGCCTTCCCCGCCGTCGCCCCAGCACTCTGTCCGGCAACGCTTCGCCTAGTATTCCCAGCGTGTTCTGCCTTGGCCTTCCCCGTAGGCGGCTCTCCGAGGTTCCGCGCAGCGTCCCACGCAGGCGTCTCTCCCGCGTCCCCCCCCTCCTCCCCATCCGGTACGCGCAGCCGCCATGCGCGCGCGGGTTTGCCGTGCAGGCCGTTGCGGCATGTGCCCGGGTAGGTAAGCGTGGTGTTGCGGGCGTGAGCGTTCAGCAGCGAATCGCTGATCTCTTTGCGCGTGCAGCCGCAGGGATAGACAAGGCCCGCGTCTCGCAACTGGTCCAGCGCCTGCTGGTAACGTGCGGTGCGCTCGCTTTGCCAGACGGGCGGTTCGTCCGACCGCAGGCCGAACTGGTCGAGTGTCGCCAGGATGTCCTCGGCTGCGCCTGGCATCGTGCGGGGTCTGTCGATGTCCTCGATTCGGACCAGCCATGCACCATGATGCGCGCGCGCGTCCAGCCAACTCGCAAGTGCGCTGACCAGCGAGCCAAAATGCAATGGCCCTGTAGGAGAGGGGGCAAATCGGCCGCGGTAGCTCATGTTCGGGTTCTCGATCCGGTGCCGTTCCCGATCTTGCCACGACGCTTGCACGTTGCCGCCGCTGATTTAGGGGCCTTCATGCAGATCGTCGACCCACTTAGAGGGAGACGTCTCGCGCTCCGTATCGAATCACGCATGGGATCGTCATCCACGCACGAATCCAGGCCGGAATCCGCGGGCAAATCCGCACACGAATCCGCCCACAGAACCCGCCTCGGCCATCACGCTGCGCGCGCGGCGTCTCGCTCCGGATGGCATTCCGGGCACGTTTTGCCGGGGACGTAGAGCGGTGACTGCTGGGCCTCCGGGCTCACCACCGCGCGGCAGCCGTAGCACTGCGCAGTCGCGGTAGGCTTCAGTTCGGGATCGAGCGCAGTGCGATAGTCGAATACGAAGCACTCGCCGTGGTAATGCGCACCACCCACTTCCTCGAAATACTTCAGGATGCCGCCTTCGAGCTGGTACACGTTCTCGATGCCCTCTTCCTTCATGTGGATCGCCGCCTTCTCACAGCGAATCCCGCCCGTGCAGAAAGACACCACCGTCTTGCCTTCCAGGTCCGCTCGGTTCTGCTCGATGGCGGCCGGAAATTCGCTGAATTTCGTAATGCGGTAGTCAAGCGCGTCGTCGAACGTGCCGACGTCCACTTCAAACGCATTGCGCGTGTCCAGCATCACCACCGGCCGGCCTTCGTCGTCGTGGCCGCGATCGAGCCAGGCCTTGAGCGTAGGCGCGTCCACGGACGGTGCGCGGCCCAGTTCCGGGCGGATCGCCGGCTTCTTCATGGTGATGATCTCGCGCTTGAGCTTCACCAGCATGCGGCGGAACGGTTGCTTCTCTGACACGCTCTCCTTGAACTGCAGGTTCGCAAACTTGCCCTCGAACAGCGGATCGTGGCGGATGTAGTCCATAAACCCACGCGCGGCTTCCAGCGTGCCTGCAACGAACAGGTTGATGCCCTCCGGCGCGAGCAGGATCGTGCCGCGCAGACCGAGGGCGTTGCACCGCTCAGTGACGAGCGGGCGCCACTCGGCAGTGGTTTCGATGGTCGCGAATTGATAGGCGGCGAGATTGACGATGCTCATGATGGTCCAGCGGTAAAGTGGCCCGGCGGCGCAGCAAACAGCGCAAACGGCTCGAGGTGGCCGCGCGCGTGGCGCGGCCACGGCAAACAGGGCGAAACCCCTATTATCCCTCAACCGGCCGGAATGCCAGAGTCGGCCGAATGGTTATCCGGTTGAGGCAGCGCAAGACGTCGGCGAATGACCTCAGGCAGGCCGTACTTCGCTACCGGCAACTGGCGCTCTCCCTGTGGTTCGCGGGGCAGGCCGATGGTCGGCGCCGCAACGTGGATGCGTCGCGCGCTGGCCGCCTCCTGGCCAGATGGCTAATGCGCCGGTTTCGACTCAAATCTTCGGGAGGGTGGAGTTACAATATCGCCCATGTCAGATCCCCGCTTCGTTCATCTCCGCGTTCACTCCGAATTCTCGATTGCCGATGGCATCGTGCGCCTTGACGACGTCGTCGCGGCCGCGGCCAAAGATGGTCAGGGCGCGCTCGCCCTCACCGACCTCGGCAACGCCTTCGGCCTCGTCCGTTTCTACAAGGAAGCCCGTGGCAAAGGGGTCAAACCCATTGCCGGCTGCGACGTCTGGATCACCAATCCGGACGATCGCGACAAGCCTTCGCGCCTGCTGCTGCTGGTCAAGGACAAGCGCGGCTACCTGAATCTGTGCGAATTGCTCACCAAAGCGTGGCTCACGAATCAATACCGCGGGCGCGCAGAAGTTGAAGCGGGCTGGCTCGAAACCGGCTTGGGTGAGGGCCTGCTGGCGCTCTCCGGCGCGCAGCAAGGCGATATCGGCATGGCGCTAGCCGCCGGTAACGAAGAAGCGGCCAAACGCAACGCGCAACACTGGGCGAAGGTTTTCCCCAACGGTTTCTATATCGAGTTGCAACGCTGCGGTCAGCCGGGCGGTGAGGCGTACGTGCAGCAGGCGGTGACGCTGGCGGCGTCGCTGAAGCTGCCGGTGGTCGCCACGCACGCATTGCAGTTCATGACGCCGGACGACTTCACCGCGCACGAAGCGCGCGTGTGTATTTCGGAAGGCGACATGCTCGCGAATCCGCGTCGTCAGAAGCGCTTCACGACCGAACAATATTTCCGCACGCAAGAGGAAATGACCGCGCTGTTCGCGGACATTCCGTCGGCGCTCACCAATACGGTCGAAATCGCCCGTCGTTGTAATCTCACGCTCGAACTCGGCAAGCCGAAGCTGCCGCTGTTCCCCACGCCGGACGGTATGTCGCTCGACGACTACCTGGTGCATCTGTCGAAGGAAGGGCTGGAAAAGCGACTCGAGCAGTTGTACCCGAACGAGGCGGAGCGGGAAGCGCAGCGCGAGACTTACTACAAGCGCCTCGAATTCGAGTGCGGCACGATCATCAAGATGGGCTTCCCCGGCTACTTCCTGATCGTGGCGGACTTCATTAACTGGGCAAAAAACAACGGCGTGCCGGTGGGGCCGGGCCGGGGTTCGGGTGCAGGTTCGCTAGTCGCGTACGCGCTCGGCGTGACTGACCTCGATCCGCTGCGCTATAACCTGCTGTTCGAACGTTTCCTGAATCCGGAACGCGTGTCGATGCCTGACTTCGACATCGACTTCTGCCAGCACGGGCGTGATCGCGTTATCCAGTACGTGAAGGAAAAGTACGGCGCGGACGCGGTGTCGCAGATCGCGACCTTCGGTACGATGGCCGCGAAGGCGGCCGTGCGCGACATCGGGCGCGTGCTCGATCTCGGTTATATGTTCACGGACGGCATCGCGAAGCTGATTCCGTTCAAGCCCGGCAAGCACGTCACCATCGCCGACGCGATGAAGGAAGAGCCGCTCTTGCAGGAGCGCTTCGATAACGAAGACGAAGTGCATCAGCTGATCGAACTCGCGCAGCGCGTCGAGGGCTTGACGCGTAACGTCGGCATGCACGCGGGCGGGGTGCTGATTGCGCCCGGCAAGCTGACCGATTTCTGCCCCCTCTACACGCAGGGCGACGAAAGCGGCGTCGTGAGCCAGTACGACAAGGACGATGTCGAAGCGGTCGGCCTCGTGAAGTTCGACTTTTTGGGTCTGACCACGCTGACGATCCTCGACTGGGCCGAGCGCTATATCCGCCGTCTCGATCCGTCGAAGCAAGACTGGTCGCTCGCGCAAGTACCGCTCGACGACCCGGCGTCGTTCACGATCCTCAAGAAGGCCAACACGGTCGCCGTGTTCCAGTTGGAAAGCCGCGGCATGCAAGGCATGCTGAAAGACGCGCAGCCTGACCGCTTCGAGGACATCATCGCGCTCGTCGCGCTCTACCGTCCGGGCCCGATGGACCTGATTCCGAGCTTCTGTGCGCGTAAACACGGTCGCGAGGTGGTCGAATATCCCGATCCGCGTGTCGAGCCCATCCTGAAAGAGACCTACGGCATCATGGTCTATCAGGAGCAGGTGATGCAGATGGCGCAGATCATCGGTGGTTACTCGCTCGGTGGCGCTGACTTGCTGCGCCGTGCGATGGGTAAGAAGAAGGCCGAAGAAATGGCCGAGCACCGCGAGTTGTTCCGCGAAGGTGCGGCGAAGAACGGCTTGACCGGCGAGAAGGCCGACGAAATCTTCGACTTGATGGAGAAGTTCGCTGGCTACGGCTTCAACAAGTCGCACGCCGCCGCGTATGCGCTGCTCGCGTACCACACCGCATGGCTGAAGGCGCACCATCCGGCCGAATTCATGGCAGCGAATATGTCGCTCGCCATGGACGACACCGACAAGGTCAAGATCCTGTTCGAAGACTGCATCACGAACAAGATGGCCGTGTTGCCGCCGGACATCAATCAGTCCGCGTATCGTTTCGAACCGGTGGCGGAAGCCGACGGCAAGCGTTCGAAGACGATCCGCTATGGTCTTGGCGCCATCAAGGGCAGCGGCCAGAACGCGATCGAAGAAATCCTGCGCGCACGCGAAGAAGGGCCGTTTATCGACCTGTTCGACTTCTGCAACCGCATCGACCGCCGCGTGGTGAATCGCCGTACGGTCGAAGCATTGATCCGCGCCGGTGCGTTCGATGTACTACATGCGAATCGCGCGCAGTTGATCGCGTCGGTGTCGCTGGCCATGGAAGCGGCGGACCAGGCCAGCGCCAACGCGATGCAGGCCGGCCTGTTCGATATGGGCGACGCGCCGTCGCAAGGCCATGAACTGGTCGACGAACCCGAGTGGCCCGAGAAAAAGAAGTTGCAGGAAGAGAAGGGCGCACTTGGTTTCTATCTGTCGGGGCACCTGTTCGACGCCTACAAGGACGAAGTGCGCCGCTTCGCGCGCCAGAAGATCGGTGAGCTGAAGGAAGGCCGTGACAAGCTGATCGCGGGCGTGATCGCCTCGCTGCGCACGCAGATGACCCAGCGCGGCAAGATGCTGATCGCGCTGCTCGACGACGGCACCGGTCAATGCGAAGTCACGGTCTTCAACGAGACGTTCGAAGCCCACAAGCAACTCTTCAAGGAAGACGAACTGCTGGTGGTGCAGGGGCAGGCGCGCAACGACGCTTTCACGGGTGGCATCCGCTTTACGGTCGATACGGTGATGGATCTTGGCCGCGCGCGTTGCCGATATGCGGAAGCCGTGAAGGTGCAGATGAACGGCAATGCCGATGCGCTTGCGCTGCGTCGCGTGCTGGAGGCGCACAGCGCCGGTGCGGATGAGCCGCAAGCCGCGCAAGCGCCTGCAGCGCCAGCGCGCGGCGGTGGTGGTGGCCGCAACGGGGGTGGCTTCGGTGGAGGAGGTTTCGGTGGCGACGGCGGCCGTCAGCGCCAGGCCGTCCAGATTCCGAGCGGACTGGCGGTGCAAATTGTGTATCGCAGCGAGAATGCGGAAGGCGAAGTGCGCCTCGGCGACGCCTGGCGCGTAAAGCCCACCGACGAACTGCTCGCAGCCTTGCGAGGTGAGTTCGCCGGTAGCTCGATCGAGATCGTCTATTGATGGAAAGAAAAGGCCCGCGCTTTGCCGCGCGGGTCCGTTAGCGGCTCCTTACGCCTACGCCCCGCGCCCCGCGCAATACAAGCCGCTCACCGCTCCCGCGTGCCCAACTTTGCTAGCTTCAGGAATCGGTAGTAGACCGTCTCCGCATTGAACACCGCGATCATGAATCCGGCGCGGCCATCGAGAAATCCGCGCCGCAGCACGTAAGTGCGAATGAACGCCCACGCCCCGCGCCCGAGCGCCTTACCGAAACTTCCGCCTTTGCCTGCCATATGGCGCTGCTGCGCGCCCGCTGTCGAGTACGCATCCAGTTTGCGCAGCACGGTTTCGAAGTCTTCGTACGAGTAGTGCATGAGCTTGCCGGTCAGCCGCTGCGCCAGGGCATCGAATACCAGTCGCTCATGCACGAGGTCGTCGGAGAAACGGGCGGCACCGCGTTTGAACAGACGCGGGATCCAGTCCGGATACCAGCCGCTGTGGCGGATCCAGTATCCGCAAAAGCTCGACAGCCGGTCCACCGCATACACCTCGGCGGCCGGCGCGGCAATCGCGGCGCGGATCGCCGCAGCCAGTTCCGGCGAGACAATTTCGTCGGCGTCGATCGAGAGGATCCAGTCGGTGTCGAGCGCATCGAGGGCGCGGTTTTTCTGCGGCCCGAAGCCCGGCCAGTCGGGCTCCTGCAGCACTCGCGCGCCGTGTGCCTCTGCAATTTCAACGGTGCCGTCGGTGCTGCCGCCGTCGATGACGACGATCGCATCCGCGAAGGCCACGGCGGAAAGGCATTCGGCCAGGCGCGGCGCCGCATTTTTGGTGATGATGGCGACGCCGAGGGTGGTTTCTTTCATGCCGGAATAGCGTAGAAGGTGCGGAGTGGGCAAAACGCGTCGCGCAAGTATACACAGCGCGAGGCGGCCTCATCCCCGCCGCCTGTCGGCAAGGGTGTTAGCCCGGCGCAACGGCTCCCGCGCCGGGATCGCCCAAGCGTTTACAATGCGGTATTTTGTGCGTCTGCCCGCTGGGCGGACGCGCTGTTCGCCTTTCCAGAGGATTCCTTGAGCGCGAAGCCCACGTTAAGCAAAGTCATCGGTTCATCAGGGGATGCCTCGTCGCCCATCGCCTTGCTGCGCCGGCTGTGGCCTTATATCAAACCGATCCTGTGGATCCTGGTTGGCGCCATTGTCGCGATGGCCGTCAGCGCCGGCAGCGACGCGCTCATTGCGATGCTGCTCAAGCCACTGCTGGACAAGGGCTTCGGCCCGGCTGCCAGCCGCAACCTGGTGTGGCTGGTGCCGCTCGGCATAATCGGACTTGCGCTGGTACGAAGCGTCAGCCAATACGCTTCGGGATATCTGATTGCCTACGTATCGAATACGGTCCTGCTCCGCTTGCGCCTGGAGATGTTCGACCGGCTGGTCCACACCAGCGTGGGCTTCTTCCAGCGTGAAACCGCCAGTACCGTCATCAACGCAATCGTCTTCGAGGTCAACCAGATTCTTAACGTGCTGCTGGGCGTGATGGTCACGCTTGTGCGCGATTCGCTGACGGTCTTCTTTCTGCTCTGCTATCTGTTCTATCTGGACTGGAAGCTGACCCTGATCCAAGCGGTGATGCTGCCCACCATCGGCTGGGTGACCAGCAAGATCAACCGGAAGCTGCGCCGGCTCAACCGCGAAAACCAGCTGCTCACCAACGAGTTGTCGTACATCGTCGAAGAGACGGTGGGGGGCTACAAGGTGGTCAAGGTGCACAACGGCGAAAAGTACGAGAGCGACCGCTTTGCCGAAATGAGCCGGCGCCTGCGCGGGTACTCGCTGCGCATGGTGACTTCTGGCGGGCTGGCTCAGCCTCTTACCCAGTTTCTGGCGGCGATCGCGCTCGCTGTCGTCGTCACGATTGCGGTCGTGCAAGCAGCGCATGGGCACACCACGGTCGGCGGCTTTGTCTCGTACATTACTTCGATGCTGCTGATCGTCTCGCCGCTGAAGCACGTGATGGACGTCAACCAGCCGCTGCAACGCGGCTTGACCGCGGCCGAACTGATTTTCGGCCTGATCGACGAACCGGCAGAGCCGCAAGGCGGCGGCAAACCGCTCGAGCACGCCTCGGGCGAGGTCGAGTTCCGCCACGTCTCGTTCAACTACGGCGCGACCAGCACGCACGACCGGCAGACCCTCGACCGCGTCTCGTTCAAGGTCGCGCCGGGCGAAATGGTGGCATTGGCCGGCCCGTCAGGTAGCGGAAAGACCACCCTAGTCAACTTGCTGCCGCGCTTTTTCGATCCGACCGGTGGCGAGATCCTCGTCGACGGCGTGCCCTTGCCGGAATACGACATTCACGCGCTGCGCAGCCAGATCGCGATGGTGAGCCAGGACGTCGTGCTGTTCAACGACACGATCGCGCACAACGTGGCCTACGGTCAGACGGCGGATCCGGAGAAGGTCAGGGCTGCGCTACAGGCTGCGAACCTGTGGGACACCGTGCAGTCCATGCCGAACGGCACCGAGACGCTGGTCGGCGACAACGGCCTGATGCTCTCGGGCGGTCAACGGCAGCGCCTCGCGATCGCGCGCGCCATCTACAAGGATGCGCCGATCCTGATCCTCGACGAAGCCACCTCGGCGCTCGATTCGGAATCGGAACGCCATGTGCAGTCAGCGCTGGAAACGCTGATGAAGGGGCGCACCACGCTCGTCATCGCGCACCGGCTGTCGACCATCGAGCGCGCGGACCGGATTCTCGTGCTGGAAGCAGGGCGTATCGTCGAACGCGGCAGTCACCGCGAACTGCTGGAGCAAGACGGTCTGTACGCGCATCTGCACCGCATCCAGTTTCAGCAGAACGCGGCCTGATGCACTGACTGCGTTGAAAGTTAAACGCATACTTGGTGTGCTCTAATCCGTGCCGTGCCACGTTCGCTGAGCGCGGGCGTGCCGCGGCCGGCGGGAATCCATGCCCGGCCGCCTTTCCCTTGACGTTTGACCCGACGCCCCGCGCGTGCCCGTCTGAATAATGAAAATCGGACTCTCCAGTAATGCGCTGAAACATAGTGGCGGCCTCGAGCGCTATGCGATGGATCTGGTGCGCGGCTTCGCTGCCGCGGGGATCCAGTTGGCGTTCTTTGCGCGCCGTTTCGACATGTCGGTGCCGGAAAGCCAGATGGTCGAGCGGCATCGTATCAACGTCTCGTTCCTGCCCGGCAAGCTGCGCGACCGCTGGTTTTCCTGGCGGCTGCGCCATGCGCGCCGCGCTGCCAAGGTCGACGTACTGATCGGCTGCAATCGCGTCGACTCGTCGGAGATCGCAATATGTGGTGGCACCCACCTCGGTTTCCTGCGCGCCACCGGGCGGCCGGAAAAGCGTTCGGACAGTTGGCAGATTACGCTCGAGCGCCACCAATACGAGCAGTCGAGCGTGATCGTTGCGCATTCGCAGTTGATGCATGATGAACTGCGCGAACTCTACGGTGTCGACGAAGCGAAGATCCGCGTGCTGTATCCGCCGGTCGACGGTGCGCGTTTCACGCCCGTAGACGCCGCACGGCGCGCCGAACTGCGGCGCAAGTTCGGCTTCGCGGATCACGAAGTCGTGCTGCTGTTTCCTTCGAGCAGTCATGAGCGCAAGGGTTTGCCGCTGATCGAAGCCGCGCTGCGCGATACAGGCTTGCCCGTGGTGCTCGCGGTGGCGGGGCGCCCGCCCACGCGTACGTCGGAGCGGGTGCGCTACATCGGCTACGTGAAAGACATCGAGGACGGCTACCGTGCCGCCGATTTCACGCTGCTCGCGTCGAAGTACGAGCCGTTCGGGCTGGTCGGCGTCGAATCGGTGATGTGTGGCACACCAGTGATCTTTCCGTCGAGCATCGGTTGCTGCGACGCTATTGCGCCGCACGCGAAGTTCGTCTTCGCACCGGACGACGAGGCGGACCTGCGCGCGACGCTCGAGCGTGCCGTGCAGCAGCGACTTGCCCCAGGGCCGCAGGAGCAAGCGGAAATGGCGCGCGGCGCGGTGCTGTACGACGCCAGCGTGGCCGGCCATGTCGACGCCCTGCTGGCGTTGGCCAAACGTATCCGCGGCGGGAATTGACCGATGCGGCCGGGGTGCGGGAAACGCCTGCGCGTGCTCGGTGGACGCTCGCACAGCCCCGTCCGCCGTGCTGTCCAGCCATACGGCCATGTTATAATTATTACATATAGAGTCTGTGGCTCGACCGCAGGCCAGCCAATTCATTTTTTCACTTCGCTTTCAGTGCCGGCGCAGTTCGGCGACGGGTGCAGGTTGCCCGCAGCCACCGCGTCAGCGTTGCCGTGCGCGCCTCCGGGCGGCATTGAGGCGAAAGTCATCGACAAGAAGACCGCTGGAGATTCTGCATGGGGAATGCGACCTCAAGCCGGGTACCGGCGCCTAGCCAGATTGCGGACGCGAGCAACGTGCCGATGACCCAATGAGCCGACTTTCCGGGCGTATTCGCATCTTCGCGCGTGCCATTCCGCGCCTCGTTTTAAAGCCCTTGCGCCGCCAGCCGTCGTCGGTGCAACGCATTCTCCTTGCACACCATTTGTTGCTTGGCGACACGTTGCTGCTGACGCCCTTGCTGGCCAAGTTGCGTGCGCGCTATCCGCAGGCGCAGATCGACCTCACCTGTCCGAAAGCGATCGTGCCGCTTTACGCGGGGCGCCCGTTCGGCGTGAACGCGTTGCCGTTCGACCCGCGCGACCTCGCTTCCGTCAAGGCGGTGCTCGACTCCGGACCGTACGATCTCGGCTTCGTGCTTGGCGACAACCGGCATAGCTGGCTTGCGCTCGGCGCGGGCTGCCGCTGGATCGTGGCGCATGCCGGCGACGTGCCGGCGTGGAAGAACTGGCCGGTCAACCAGAGCGTGCCTTATCCCGACACGCCGGCCGCGTGGGCGGATCTGGCCGCGGAACTGGTGGAGGGTCCATCGCCCCGCGCTTACCGGCCCGCCGACTGGCCGGCCCCCCAGCATGCGGCGTTGCCGGATGCCGATCTGCTTACGCGTCCTTACGTCGTCCTGCATCCCGGCGCGAGTACCGAAGTCAAGCGCTGGCCAGACGCGCGCTGGCGTGAACTTGCGCAGCGGGTCGAGGCACTCGGCTATATTCCCGTGTGGAGCGGCGGTCCGGGCGAGGCCGAACTGATACGCACCATCGATCCGGATCCGCATCATCCGAATATGGCGGGGCGGGTCGGCCTCGGCGAGTTGTGGCATCTGTTTGCCGGCGCCAAAGCCGTGGTGTGCCCGGACACGGGGGTTGCGCATCTGGGGCGCCTGATCGGCGTGCCGACGGTCGCGCTGTTCGGCCCGGGCAATGCGCAGATTCATGGCGCGGGCCGCTATTGGAGTGAGGTGCCATTCGTACCGGTGACGATTGCGCAGATGCCATGCCGCGATCAACCGTTTATTTTCCGGCGCGAGGTGGCATGGGTTCGACGTTGCGACCGCAACTGGAAGACCTGCGTTGCCTGGAAAGGCGATCACGCTGACTGCATGGGGCGTATCTCGGTCGAGTCGGTGTACCACGCATTGCAAAACGTTCTAGTGGAAGTGTAATGACTAACACGTTCGCGCGCTTCGAGCGCGTCTTGTGGATTGCGTGTCCGGTCATCCTGTTCGCGGTGATGTTCGGCCACATGACAGCCGTCGTGTTCATCGCGCTGGCGGTGCTCGCGCTCGGCACGCTGGCTGCAATATTTTCGCCGCAGCGGCCATCCCTGTGGAGTTGGCCACTCGTCGTGCCGATCGCCTGCTGGGCGCTCTGGAGTCTCGCCGCCGTAGCATGGTCCGGCTATCCGGCGGTCAGCATGCACGCGTGGTGCGATGAGGTGCTGTATCCGCTGGTCTCGTTCTGGGGCTTCTGGCTGCTCGGCACACGCACGCAGCGGGTTGCCCCCTTCGTACTGGTGACCTGGGTCGCGTGTGTCCTGCTCGCCTTGATCAGCGCGCTCCATTGGGGGCATCTGCAGCCGCCTACCGCGAACACTTTTCCGTTGCATTTCTATAACCGGGTCGGCCACACCAGCACCTTGGCGGCGTTTGCGATGGCGTTGTTCTGCGGCGTGCTGTTGCGTCCCGGCTGGCGCGTGTTCGGCCTGAGCGGGCTCGTGCTGTGTCTGTTCATCGGCCTTGCCACACTCAACCGGTTTTTCTGGCCGGCCGCCGCAGCGGTGCTGCTAGTGGCGCTGTTTCCGTTGTATCGGCGGCATGTGCTGCTCGCCTTGCTCGCGTTTGCCGTGGTCGGCGCGGCGGGCATCGGCACGCTCGAATACAGTGCACGCCTGCGCCTCGGCGCCGCCGCGCCGGCGGCAGCGTCGCGCGATATGGCGATCGACGGGCACGAGGTGTTTGTGCCGCAGGCGTTTTCCAGTATTGGCGACACTGTGTCGTCCGATACGCGGCCTAAATTGTGGGCGTTTTACACGGCTGAAGCGAAGCGGCATATGTGGCTCGGCGTCGGCTTCGGCAAGCCGTTGCCGGGCATGGTGTATCGGGAGGAGGTGCCGCATAGCTTGATGGTGATCGAACCGCAGGCGCTGACTCACGCGCACAATCTGTTTCTGAACACCTGGCTGCAGACGGGTGTGATCGGTGTCGTGCTGGAGACGGCGCTGCTGCTGTGCCTCGTGATCAACTTCTGGAAGGTGCGGCGGGAGAATCCGTGGCTGTGCGCGGCGGGCATTGCACTGGTTGCCGGTATGATCGCGAAAAATACCACGGATGATTTCATGTGGCAGACCACCATGCTCGCTTTCTGGTCGTTCGCCGGCCTTTTGTTGGGCAGCGCGCAGCAGCTTGCCCAGGATGGATCGCGGCGCGGCTCGCGCGGGCCATTCTAGGCACAATAAGAACCGGCGCGCCATACGATGTCACGATCACCCGTTGAAGTCAGGTCTGGACGCATTGAGAGCATGAAATACGATGGTCGACACCAGCGCACCGAATCGCTTGATCCGCCGCGGCGCATTCTGTTTCACATCAACGATTTCGGTAAAGGCGGCACGGAAACCTCCCTGCTAGCCTGGTTGAAGACGCTCGACCGGCAACTCTTTGCGCCCAGCGTCTCGGTGACCTATCCGACGGACGAACTGCTTTTCTGGCGCGCCCATTCGATTCCCGATGACGTGCCCGTGCACGTGCTGGCGCCTTCGAAGTGGATGAACGCGCTGCACGCGACGCGCCGGCGGGGCAAATTGGGCGTCCACCTGAAGCTGCTGCACAAGGTGCTGACCTATAGCCTGATCCGGCCGCTCGCCGCGCTGCGTTTTCGGCAGATCGCGCGGGACCAGGATATTGTCTGCGACTTCGATTTCTCGCTGCGGCATCTTGCCGGCACCTGCAACGTGCCGTGGATCGGCGTGAGTCACTTCAGTCTCGCCGCACGTCTTGGCGAGAAGAGCGCGCGCTACCTGGCGCGTCGCGTCAAGCAGTATTCCCGTTATGCCGCGATCGCGGTGTTGACTCCCGACATGTTGCGCGAGGGACAGTCACTGTTCCCGCCCGATCGGGTGAATCTCGTTGAGTTGCCGAACGTGATCGACGTCGAATCGCTGCGCCAGAAGGCGCGTGCGGCGATCGAGCGTCCGGCGGAGACGTTTATCGTCTCGGTGGCACGCCTCGACGAGGGCCAAAAGGATCACAAGACCCTGCTGCGCGCGTTTGCTCAGGTGCGCGAGCAACGGCTGAGCACGGCGGATCTCGTGCTGATCGGCGAAGGGCCCGATCAGGCCGCGCTCGAGCAACTGGCCGTCGAACTCGGGATTCGCAAGTCCGTCCATTTCCTCGGTTTCTGTTCGAACCCGTTTCCTTTCATTCGTCAGGCGGAAATGCTGGTGCTCAGCAGCCGCTACGAAGGTTTCGGCATGGTGCTCGGCGAGGCGATGGCGCTCGGCACGCCGGTGATTTCGACCGATTGCCCCACGGGGCCGCGCGACCTGCTCGAGGGCGGCAAGGCCGGCTTGCTGGTGCCGATCGGCGAGGTCGACGAAATGGCGCGCGCCATCGAACGGCTGCACACGGACACCCTGCTGCGTCGAAGCGTGGTGCAGAACGCGCTCAGGAAAGTCGCGACATTCGCGCCGGAGAGCGCGAATCAGCGCATGTTGACGCTCGCGCAGCAGATTTCCGGCGGCGACGGCCCGTCCGGGCCGGCGTGGAACGGCCGCGACTCGGCGGTGGCCGGGCGGCTGCCTTAGCCTCTGCGCTGGTTGGCGACCCAGGCGCCAATTGGGCTGCCAAGCCTGTCGCTACCAGAGTCTGCTCACACACCGCCCGTCACGAGCGCGAGCACCGACAAATCCGGATGCGTGCCGTCTACGATACTGCGCCCGGCGTGCATGGCTTCGTAAAGCGCATCCGCAAGGCTCGTAAACGACTCCTCGCCGTCTGCATGGAACGGCACCACGTGACCTGGCAGCGCAGGGTCGGCCCCCGGATGGCACACGTAGCCGATGTAGGTAAAGCGGCTCTCGTCGGGCTGTTTCGGGCGCGGCGACGTGTGGACCTCGAAGCCTTCGTATTCAACCATTTGCCAGGCATGCGTTTCATCGGACATGGTTGTCTCCGTTCGGGCCGTGCGTGCAGGGTGCGTGATGCGTTCTTCGAGCGCTGCTGCCGGGCGCCCGGCTGGCGGTGCTGCCGCGTCCGGGCTGCCGGCGGGTGTCAGTGCCGATGCCGCATCCTGTCCCAAAGCCGGTGGCTGTCCAGGCGCGACGGCTGTCCCGTCTTGTGATGCTCGCGCCGGTAGTGCGCGCCGAAGATCATGACGCCGGTGACGATGACCACCAGTCCCACCACGATGCTGACCATTGATTCAGCCATGGCAGCCTCCATCCTTTTCAACTGCATGACAAAAGTCTAGATGATCTGGCGAAAAACGGCGGACGGCGGGCCAGTGATCCGCGCCTTTTTACGGTTTGTCGCGTCACACTTGATGATCCCTCGCGGCGGCGGCCGTGTCGTATAGAATGGTGCGCTTTGCCCGTACGCTCATGTGGTTCAAAAACCTTCAGCTTCATCGTCTCCCCGTTCCGTGGACCGTCACCCCCGAGCAGATGGAAAAGTGGCTCGCGCCGCATGCGTTCCAGCCGGGCAGCAGCGTCGAGATGCAAACCCAGGGATGGGCGTCACCGCGCGATAACGACGCGCTCGTCTATTCCATCAACCGCCAGATGCTGCTGGTATTCCGCGTCGAAAAGAAGCTGCTTCCCGCGTCGGTGGTGACGCAGGTAACCAAGGCGCGTGCGCTCGAAGTCGAAGAGCAGCAGGGTTTCAAGCTCGGCCGCAAGCAGATGCGCGAACTCAAGGAGCAGGTCACCGACGAACTGCTGCCGCGCGCCTTCAGCATCCGTCGCGACACGCGCGTCTGGATCGACACGGTGCACGGCTGGCTCGTGATCGATGCGGCGTCGCAAGCTGTGGCTGACGAAGTGCTCGGCTTGCTGGTCAAATCGATCGATCAGTTGCCGCTCGCGAGCGTGCGCGTCGCGCAGTCGCCGGTGGCCGCGATGACGGAGTGGCTGCTGTCGGGCGAGGCGCCCGCCGGCTTCACGCTCGATCAGGACACTGAGCTGGTTTCCCCCGCACAAGGCAATGCGACCGTACGCTACGTCGGACATTCACTGGATGTCGACGACATGCGCCGCCACATCGAAGCCGGCAAGCAATGCATGCGTCTGGCGATGACATGGGACGATCGCGTTTCATTTGTTCTTACACCGTCGCTGACCATCAAGCGCGTCACGGCGCTCGATGTGATCAAGGACTCGAGCGATCCCACCGCGCAAAACGACGACGAGGTGTTCGACTCGGATATGACGCTGATGACAGGCGAGCTCGCGCGCATGTTTGCCGACATCGTCGAGGTGTTGGGCGGTGAGCAGGGCGACGTGATGTTGCAAGCCGCAGCGGCTTGATGCGAATGCGCTCGGCAAGGTGAAAGGCGCGCGCAAGCGGGCAGAAAGTCTCTGGAATATCGGCGGGTTTATTTTGTAACCAGGTGTCACGGGCGGCTCTGAATCCACCCGTTGCTTTATGACTTTTTTACTTGCCGGCGCGCTCACGCGCCGAATAGAATCGTGGTCGTTACATCACAGGAGTCCCTCGTGGATAGTTGCTTGAGTGGTCGAAGTTCGATGCCGGTATCAGCCGGTGTTTCCGCCGCGAAATAGCGCAACGCAGGGTTCCCCTTCGCCGCTAGCTCGCTTCGGCCGGGCTAGCGCGCTTCAAGCTCAACAGGCTGTTTAAGGCCTGTTTTCAGCACGCTCCCAAAGTTTTGACGTCCGTTGCAGGCTTGCCCTGCAAAGCGTCGTCACGTCTTGAGACAACGCCCGCACAACGCGGGTTCGACGGGGATCGGTTCATGTTCATCGAGTCACTGGTGTTGCAATTGAAAGGCGCAATGCGCCTGCCGCGGATGGCGCTGGCGCCAGGGATGACGTGCCCGCCTGCGCTGCGTCATGGGCCTGCGCGACTCATCGCAGCCACCGGCAAGCGGATCGCGCGCGCGGCCCTGCGGCTCGCGCATTTCGGCGCGCCCCTGACGCCGGTGGGGTACGTGCTGGTGTTCGTCACGCTAGCAGCCATGCTGCTCGTCGCGATGCTCTCCACTTCGCCGCTGAGCAATGAACTGGGCCGTTCGGAACGGCTGAGCTGGTGGTTCTCCTGACCCCAGGCATCGCCGCTTAGCCACGTCGCCTGCAGACCGCATGAAATATTCCGAAGCAATTTGTGCGGGGAACCGCTCGTGCGCACTCGTGTCGCACAGGGATAGCGCCGCCTGCGTCCCTGACGTAATACGCTGAAAAATCGCTGTGTATTCGCGTCATTGAATTGCAGCCTCTCATGACCTAGCGTTCAGTACTGCTTGGCGGCGTCGAGAGAACTGCCCGATCAGTAACGCAATGCGTGCCGGTACAAATTCCGGCCGAACAGCAAACGGAGTTGCCGTTAATGAATTCCCCCGTCCGGCGATCACTCGAAGTCGACTTCCTGCGCGGAGTCGTGTTAATCGTGATCGCGCTCGACCATGTTCAGGGTAGCGTGCTGTCGCGTTTCATGCTGCACAACTATGCGTATTGCGACGCGGCCGAGGTGTTCGTGTTTCTTGGCGGCTACGCCTCGGCGGCGGCCTTTATGAATGTTGCAACGTATCGCAGCGTCCATGCGGCCAAGAGGCGTTTTGTGGTGCGCGCATGGGAAATCTACCGCGCGTATCTGTTGACGGCGGCGCTGATGCTGCTGGCTGGCGCGGCGCTCATGGTCTGGCATGTCGATTCCCCGGTAGTGGGGGAGACAGGATGGGGCGATCTGCTGCGTCACCCGGTGGGCACACTGTTGGGCATCGTCACGTTGCGTCATCAGCCGTTCTTGTCCGCTGTGCTGCCGATGTACACGCTGTTCGCACTGTGCGTGCCGGTCTCTGTGCCGTTGGCCAACCGACGGCCTGCGGTGGCGCTGTTCGCCAGTCTGGCAGTATGGCTGGCCGGTGCGTGGCTCGCGCGTGTTTTGCCGAGTGCCGATCCCGGCGGCTGGGCCTTCAATCCATTCGCATGGCAACTGATGTTCATGCTCGGCATCCTGTGCCGTCTGCATCCGGTGTCGAACGCGTTTCAGATCTCGAAGGCGGGACGTTCGCTGACTATTGCGGCCATCGTGGTGGCGCTCACGTTCGCGTTCATCAAACTGTGCCTCGAAACGCAGGCCACGCCGGGTTATATGAAGGAGAACCTCGCGGCGGTGCGCGTCGTCAGTTTTGTGGCGATTGCGTGGCTCGTGGCCCAGGCGGTGCGCGTGCAGGCAGTACGCTGGCTGGCTGAGCGGTTGCCGGCCGTTGTGACTGTCGGCAAGCAGGGCCTCGTGTGCTTCGTCGGCGGGACGGTGGTGTCGATCGGCGTCGATACGGCCGTCCGGCTCGCGAGAGGTCCTGCGTGGCTGAATGGGCTGGCGGGCGACGCAGTCGCGATCGGCGCGCTGGTGCTGCTCGCCGCCATCGCGAAGAAATGGAAGGCGCAGAAAGCTCGTCCCGCGCCGCTACGCGGCGCCGCTGTGCCCGCGAGGGCAGGGCGCCGCGACGTGTGAGGCAGTTCCCATGAGGGCAAGATCGCGCGACGGTCGAGGCGATCGCTAGCGCAGACGCACTGCTGAAACGGGCGGTGCGGGCCTCCGTATTTTTCTTGCAGCTTCGGTGCGGCGCCATTGCGGCATGGCGCGAGCGTGCTATAAAGCCGTGACACGCGCATTGCCGCCTACGCTTCCCAGATCCTGAGGTGCGGCAACGCTCGAACACAGCGCTGGCATCCGGAGACTGACGATGGTTCGCCTGGTGATGATCCTGTTGGGAGTCGACTATCTGCGTACCCGCTGGCGCGCGCTGACGACGGCAGGCTGGATCAGTCTGCTAGTCGGCATTGCCGTCTTCATCGACGCGCTCGACAGCGCGCTGTACTTCCCGCTCACGCCGTTTGCCTGCCTGCTCCTGCTCGAAGGTCTCGCCACGCTCACGGTCGCCTGGACCGGCATGGGCGGCCAACGCACGCTGCGTTACGTGAAGGGGCTGGCGTTTTGTGTAGCCGCGCTCCTGATCCTCGCCGGGCATCATCACGGCAACTTTATCCTGTCGATGATTTTCGGCACGCTCTTTCTTGCCGATGGTCTGTTGCAGATCATCTCCGCGCGTGTCGTGCGCTATCGCACCTGGCGCATTGCAGTAGCGGGGGGTGTAGTCGAAATCGCGCTCGCCATTTTCTTCTATCAGCCGTTTCCGACCCACTACGTGGGCACTGTTCCGTATTGCCTCGGCCTTGGCCTGATGTTCGGCGGCTGGAACATGATCTTGCTGGCGTCGCGCGTGCGGCGGTTGTCGTCGAACCCGGCGGTAGCAGCGGATGGTGCCGCACAGGCCGCCAGCGCGACCGCCGAGCCGCAGCAGGCGGCGCCGGCCATTGCGGTGTGGGACGGCCCGCCGGCCGCTGATGAACCTGCGTTGACCGTGCACGTGTGGACGCCGGTTGGATCGTCGAAGGGCGAGGCGCGCCGCCAGCCGATCATCGACCGGTACATTGCCGCGGTGGACCGCAACGGCGTGATCTCGACCGGACACGCGGCCCTCGAGTCGCCGGAGGGCGTCTATATCAGCCTGTATCCGGGGGCGGAGATCGACCGGTCGCCGGACGAGTTCACGCGGCTCCTGCGGGCTACTCGTGAGAACGATGTGCCGGGTCTGTTCCAGCCCGACTACGGGACCGAATCGAAGGCGTGGTGTCCGTCGACGGTGCAGGTGCGCATCCGCAACTACGATCCCGCGCGGCTGCGGCGCTTCTGGGAGACGTACCGCGAGGATACGACCTACAACCTCACGTATCGCAATTGCTCCAGCACCGTCTCGCGTGCGCTGGAAGCGGCGATCGAAGGGGCGTCGGCGCGCGTATGGGGCCGTCACAACGGCTGGAAGCCTTTCTTGAGGGTTGTCACGACGCCGGAATTATGGGTGGCCGCGCAGGTGCGCAAGCGCGCCGCGACGATGGCCTGGACACCGGGGCTCACGCTCGACTATGCGCGTGCGTTGAGCATGCTGGCCGACCCGCGGCCATCCGGCTGGGTCAAGATGGCGCGGCTCGCGCTCGGCACGATGTACCGCTCGCGGCAGCGGTGGGCGCAGGAGCAGAGGACGGCGCCGAATGTGCGTGAGACCGAGCATACCGACACGGCAGGCCGTGGCGTCTGAACGCTGGGGCGTTGTGAAAACCTCGTTGTTTGCCAGGGCGGTCTGCTCCGTTTCGGTGTCGCCCGGTAAAGTCGAACCCCATCAACCACTTACCCGTTTCGTCAGATAGTTATCAACAGATTTATGAACGGAAACTGGGGATAACTACCGGATTCTCCACACGCCCCACCGCAAGCCGCGCCCAAATGAGTGCTTTCAACCAATCTGGCGGGTGTATGCTGGGCCGGAGGATGTTTTCTGCGCAATCAGTGCCACCACCCTGAATGTCAGACGCGGCGACATAACGCCGGCGGCAGCCGCTGCCGTCCCTGCTGTTCCAGCAGGTTTTCATGGGCGGTAACGTGACCATCGAGTTGATCCAGGGGGCCAGTAAAACTACTGAGCCGCAACGCCTGACCGTGCGGCATGTGAGTGTCTACCGCTATTCGGAGCCGGTGCGCTTCGGCGAACACCGGATGATGTTCCGGCCGCGCTCGGGGCACGATGTGCGCGTCGTCGCCACTCACCTCGTGATTAGGCCGGCGCCGTCGCGGCTGCACTGGCTGCACGATGTGTTCGACAATTCGGTAGGAGTCGCCACGTTTTCTGGCGAGGCGTCCGAACTTCATTTCGATAGCCAGGTGGCGCTCGAGCATTACGAATCGCCGCTGCCCGATTACGCGCTAGAACGGTACGCCGCCACATGGCCCCTCGCGTACACCAACGAGGAAGCCTCGGATCTCGTGAACGCGCGCAGTCGGCAATACCCCGATGCTGAGGTAGATCTCTGGGCCCGCCGCTTTCTCGCGCCGCGCGGCTCGACTGCCACCATGACACTGTTGCGGGCCATGACGCAGGAGATCAAGAGCGGCTTTCGCTACGTGCGGCGTACGGAAAAGGGCGTCTACCGTCCCGCCGATACGTTGCGTCACCGCAGCGGTAGTTGCCGCGATTTCGCGGTATTGATGATGGATGCAGTGCGCTCGCTCGGACTCGCCGCGCGCTTTGTGAGTGGCTACATCTTCGTGCCCGATTTCGATACGACGCTCGGCGGCGGCGCGACCCACGCATGGCTGCAGATTTACCTGCCGGGCGCCGGCTGGGTGGATTTCGATCCGACCAACAGCATCATCGGCAATCGCCATCTGATTCGCGTGGCGGTGGCCTGGAACTACTACCAGG
>Ga0302178_10000704_pt1 | contig 29540 bp, 30 predicted proteins | sample I_Palsa_E1_3_FD_198790 | JGI IMG/M metagenome (GOLD analysis project Ga0302178, IMG submission 198790) | Peat permafrost microbial communities from Stordalen Mire near Abisko, Sweden - I_Palsa_E1_3 | ecosystem: Environmental > Terrestrial > Soil > Palsa > Peat permafrost | place: Sweden... | reverse complement strand
TGGTGACGCGATCACGGCCGCGAACATCTACCTGACCATCGTTGCCGAGACGGCGTTCACGAACGTCCTCTTCGTCGCGATGCCGGGCGAGGCCGCGGCCAACGGCGACTACCTGCTGCCGACGGTGTTCCACTCGGTCCAGTCCGACGAGTCGCGGCACATCAGCAACGGGTACTCGATCATCCTGATGGCGCTTGCCGATGAGCGCAACCGGGAGCTGCTCGAGCGTGACCTCCGCTATGCGTGGTGGAACAACCACGCGGTCGTGGATGCCGCGATCGGCACGTTCATCGAGTACGGCACCAAGGACCGTCGCAAGGACCGCGAGAGCTACGCCGAGGCGTGGCGCCGGTGGATCTACGACGACTACTACCGGTCCTACCTGATGCCGCTGGAGAAGTACGGCCTGGTGATCCCCCATGACCTGATCGAAGAGGCGTGGAACCGGATCTGGAACAAGGGCTACATCCACGAGGTCGCGCAGTTCTTCGCCACCGGCTGGTTCGCCAACTACTGGCGGATCGACGGGATGGACGACAAGGACTTCGAGTGGTTCGAGTTCAAGTACCCGGGCTGGTATGACAAGTACGGCAAGTGGTGGGAGCGTTACGGCGACCTCGCGAAGAAGAACGGGCACAACCCGATCGCCTTCGACGCGGACACCGACTACGTCTATCCGCACCGCTGCTGGACCTGTATGGTCCCGGCCCTGATCCGTGAGGATTTGGTCGTTGACGAGGTCGACGGTCAGGTCCGCACGTACTGCTCGGAGACCTGCCACTGGACCGACGCGGTCGCGTTCCGTCCGGAGTACAACGGGCGCGCGACGCCGAACATGGGCCAGCTCACCGGCAAGCGCGAATGGGAGACCATGTATCACGGTTGGGATGTCGCCGAGCTGATGAAGGCTCAGGGCTACGTCCGTGACGATGACCACACGCTGATTCCGCAGCCGCATCTGGATCTCGATCCGAAGAAGATGTGGACGCTGGACGAGGTCAAGGGCATCACGTTGCAGAGCCCGAACATCCTCCTCAACGAGATGTCACCTGAAGAGCGCGAGGCGCACGTCGCCGAGTACAAGCGCGGCGGCCCGGCCGGCCGCAAGCCGGTCGAGGCGTAACGAAGGAATTGTCGGCAGAGGCGGCCGGGGAAGGGTTTTAGACCCACCCTGGCCGCCTCTGTGACGTCTGGATAGGGAGACAATGGGTCAGACTTTCAATGTCAGGTTGGAACCCGTCGGGATCGAGTTCGAGGTCGACGAGGATGAGACGGTCCTCCGCGGCGCATTCCGGCAGGGGCTGATGCTGATGCATGGCTGCAAGGAAGGGCAGTGCGCCGCCTGCAAGTCGTTTCTGCTCGACGGCGAGGTCTATCTGGACAAGTACTCGAACTTCGCGCTCAACGACTTCGAGAAGGAGGAGGGATGGACGCTGCTGTGCCGCGCCCACGCCGAGTCCGATCTCGAGGTGGAGCTGATCAACTACGACGAGGAGATGCTGCGCTCCGGCGTCGCCCTCCAGACCGTGAAGATGCGAATCGACAAGGTCGAGGAGCTGACCCACGACATCCGCCGGCTGGTGCTCTCGGGAGACGAGAAAATGCAGTTCAAGCCGGGCCAGTACGCGGATATCACGATCCCCGGCACCGACGAGGTCCGCTCGTTCAGCATGGCGAATACCCCGTCCCACCGGCCCGGCGAGCTGGAATTCATGATCAAGCTGTACCCGGACGGCAAGTTCTCCGGACTGCTCGCCGACGGGGAGCTCTCCGAAGGCGACGAGGTCGAGGTCACTGGGCCCTACGGAGTCTTCACCCTGCGTCAGTCCGAGCGGCCGCTGCTGTTCATCGGCGGCGGCGCGGGCATGGCGCCGATCCTGGCGCTCCTGCGGTCGATGGTCGAGAAGGGAATCGACCGGAAGGCCATCTACTACTACGGGGCCCGTACCGAGCAGGATCTGTTCCACCTGGAGGAGCTGGCCGAGTTGGAGCAGCAGCTTCCGAACTTCACGTTCGTGCCCGCGCTGTCACATATCGACGAGGATGTCGAGTGGGACGGCGCGCGTGGGTTGATCACCGACGTGGTCACCGAGGCCGAGAAGGAGCTGGGCGAGATGGATGCCTATCTCTGTGGTCCGCCGCCGATGGTCGACGCCGCCATCGAGATGCTGGATGCGAATGGCGCACCCGAGAACCGGGTCTATTACGACAAGTTCACGACTACCGCTGAGTAGGCGGAGAGGGAGAGACCAACCGATGGCAACAGAGACTGACGCCCCGGTGAAAGAGCGCAGCGTCCCCAAGCCTGTGTTCACTGACGCGGAGGCCGGGGCACGTGAGTTCCCCTCCTCCACCAGCCGTACCTACAACTACTTCACGCCCGCCAAGCGGCGCGCGACCATCTACGAGGATGTCACCGTCGACATCCAGCCCGATCCAGCGCGCCACCTGCTGCAGGGTTGGGTCTACGGTTTCGCCGACGGGAAGCCGGGCGGCTACCCGCTGGATTGGACGAAGCTGAAGTCGTCGAACTGGCACGAGTTCCTCGATCCCAACGAGGAGTGGGAGCAGACGATCTACCGCAACAACGCCAACGTCGTGCGGCAGATCCACCAGAACCTCGAGAATGCCCGCGCCGCCCGCGCCTTCCAGAACTGGAACCGCGGCTGGATCACGGTCGTCCAGCGCCACGTCAGCGCCTGGGCCCACGTCGAGCACGGGATCGGGATGCACGTCTATCTGCCCGCCAACCGCGACGCTCCGACCAACATGATCAACAACGCGTTGGCGGTCGCCGCCGCGCACAAGCTCCGCTTCGGCCAGGACATGATCCTCTACAACCTCGAGCTGTCCGAGGAGATCGAGGGCTTTGACGGCGAAGCCCACAAGGAGGCGTGGAACAGCGACCCGGTCTGGCAGGGCGTCCGCCGTAACGTCGAGGAGCTCACCGCCATTGAGGACTGGGCCGAGGCGTTCTTCGCCGCGACGGTCGTGTTCGAGCCCCTCGTCGGCGAGCTGTTCCGCTCGGAGTTCGTGATGCAGGCGGCGGCCCCGCAGGGGGACTTCGTCACCCCGACGCTGATGGGTGCCGGCGAGTCCGACACCGCCCGTGACGCACGCGTCTCTCGCAGGCTGTTTTCGATGTTGGCCGATGACCCCGAGCACGGCGAGGAGAACCGCCGCACAATGCAGGGATGGCTGAACGAATGGGCTCCGAAGAGCTTGGCGGCGGGCCGCGCGATGCAGCCGATCTGGTCGCAGCCGGGTGAGAAGGTGATCCGCTTCGAGCAGTCCGCAGAGCACGCTCGCGTGCGCTTCGATGAACGTCTGACCGAGCTCAACCTCGACGGAAAGGATCTGGCCTGAGATGAGTACTGGAACTGATCGCTTCGCTGTCAACAGCACGTCGTCCAACATGGCCGGCGTCACCCTGATGAACAATCAGGTCGGCTACGTCGTCGCCGAAGTCATGCGCGGCAAGCCCAACGTCACGGTCGAGAGCCTGCCATCGATGATCCGCGTCGACGGCGAAGGCCAGTTCGAGATCAACTACGAGGAATGCGCCGAGGCGCTCGGGTGGGACGACTTCGGCAACGACGATTTCGAGGAGATCATGTCGACGCATTACGGCCGCATGGTCGTGCTCGACGACAAGATCATCATGTTCGCCAACCCCGAGGACGCGGCCGAGTACATCGACTTCGACCTGAAGCCCGTCAGCTAGGCGGAGAAGGAGAGGAACAAGATGTACGAAAAAGACGGAAAGCAGTACTTCGTCGTCGACAGCCACATCCACCTCTGGGACGCCAGTCCCGAGAACTGGGTGAAGGGTGCTGAGGCGTATGCGAAGGGCTGGATCGAGTGCTTCCACGCGTACCAGAGCCTGGGACCGCCGGAGACGCACTGGCCGATCGAGAAGTTCATGAAGTACTCGATCGAGGACTTCGAGAAGGACGTGTTCGAGGACGGTGGCGTCGACCACGGCATCTTCCAGTCCACGTACCTGAAGGAGTGGTACGCATCCGGGTTCAATACGGCCGCCCAGAACAATCAGCTGGTCGAGAAATACCCCGACAAGCTGATCGTCAACGGCCGCTGGGATCCCCGGGACGGCGACGCCGGACTGCGTGAGCTCGAGGAGGACGCCAAGAAGTACAACCTCCAGGGCGTCAAGCTGTACACGGCCGAGTGGAACGCCGGCTCGCGTGGCTACGCGCTGTCCGACGACATCGCCAAGCCGTTCTTCGAGAAGTGCAAGGAGCTCGGGATCAAGAACATCCACGTCCATAAGGGGCCGACGATCTGGCCGCTTGACAAGGACGCGTTCGATCCCAAGGACGTCGACATCGCGGCGACTGAGAACACCGAGCTCAACTTCATCATCGAGCACGTGGGTCTGCCGCGGATCGAGGACTTCTGCTTCATGGCGACGCAGGAGCCCAACGTCTACGCCGGCCTGTCGGTCGTGACCGGCGGGTTGATGTACGCCCGTCCACGGTTCTTCGCCAAGGTGATGGGTGAGCTGCTGTTCTGGGTCGGCGAGGACAAGATGCTGTTCGGCTCCGACTACGGCATCTGGGAGCCGAAGTGGCAGATCGAGATGTTCCTCGACTGGGATTACCCGGACGAGAGCTACTCGGATTATCCGCGGGTCAACGAGGACTCAAAGCGCAAGATCCTCGGGCTCAACGCCGCCAAGCTGTACGGCATCGAGGTCCCCGAGGGCTTCGACATCGCAGGCGCTGGAGCCGAGGACGATGCGCTGCTGGTGGAGGAGTCGGCCTCAGCATGAGTCAACGGGCCTCCACACCTCAGGAGGCCAGCAGCCGGATGACTGGCACCTCGGCCTCTGCAACCGCAGAGGCCGAGGGTCGTCCGGGTGGAGATCTGCGCGAGCGCGTCCTCGACGCGCTTGGCCAGGTCTATGACCCAGAGCTCGACGAGCCGATCACGCAACTGCGGTTCATCGGCTCGTGTGCCGTCTCGCCCGACGGCGACGTCGACATCATGCTGCGGCTGCCGACCCCCCAGTGCGCTCCGAACTTCGCCTTTCTGATGGGCGCCGACTCGCGACGAGTCGTGCGCGCGGTCGAGGGCGTGCGCAACGTCGTGATCCGGTTCGAGGATCACTACACCGGGGACGAGATCAACGCCGCCCTGAACCAGGGCGCCGGTTTCATGGGCGCGTTTCCCGGCGAGACCGAAGACGACGATCTCGAGGCGTTGCGTGAGATCTTCACGCGCAAGGCGTTGATCGGCCGTCAGGGCACGATCTGCGAGGGATTGATCGACGGCGGGACCGACCGCTCCGAGCTGGTGGGGATGACCGTCGCCCAACTGCCCGACACGCCCGAGGCCAGGCGCGTGCTGGAACTCCGGGAGATGCTCGGGATCGCGGCCGACGATGACGCGCCGGCGTTCGTCAACCCCAACGGGGAGGGGATCGTTCCCGAGCAGCTTGACCGCTGGTTGCGCGGCGCCCGGCTGGTGCGAGTCTCGCTCGAGGCCAACGGGAGCATCTGCCGCGGGCTGCTGCAGGGTCGCCACAAGCTCGCGCCCGAATCCGAAAACTAAGGAGAGACCAAGAATGAAGGCCGCACGGCTGCATGCCTACCACGACGCGCTGAAGCTGGACAGCATCGACGAGCCCAAGATCGACGGTCCGCTCGACGTGATCGTCAGGATCGGCGCGGCCGGACTGTGTCGCACCGACCTGCACATCCAGGAGGGGCAGTGGGCGTCGCGGTCCGAGGTCGTGCTGCCATACACGCCCGGCCACGAGAACGCCGGCTGGGTCCACGAGATCGGCTCGGGCGTCACCAACGTCGCGGTCGGCGACACCGTGATCGTGCACCCGTTCATCTCCTGCGGGCTATGCATGCCGTGCCGGGTCGGCGACGACATGCACTGCCTCAACGGCTCGTTTCCCGGAATCAACCGTGACGGCGGCTTCGCCGAGCTGCTGAAGACGAGCGCGCGCTCGGTCATCAAGATCGATCCGCTCGAGCCCAAGGACATCGCCGCGCTGGCCGACGCCGGCCTGACCGCGATCCACGCCGTCAAGAAGGCGATCCCGATTCTGCAGCCGGGCACGAAGGCGGTCGTGATCGGCGCCGGTGGCCTCGGCCACATCGGGATCCAGTGCCTGAAGGCGATGACCTCGGCCGAGATCATCGTCGTCGATCCGTCCGAGAAGGCGCTCGCGCTGGCCGGTGAGGTCGGCGCCGACACGACGATCAAGGTCGATGGGCACAAGCACATCGATCGGGTCAAGGAGATCACGGATGGCCTCGGCGCTGAGGCGATCATCGACTTCGTCGGCGAGAAGGGCGCGATCGAGGACGGCATCGCGATGGTTCGCGATGGAGGCTTCTATTACGTGATCGGCTACGGGGAGAACATCGACATCCCCACGATCGACGTGATCAGTCGTGAGATCTCGTTCATCGGCAACCTGGTCGGCACCTACGCCGACCTGGCCGAGCTGATGACGCTGACCGCGGAGGGCAAGGTGACGTTGCACACGTCCACCTACCCGCTTGATGCAATCAATGATGCGATGGCGGATCTCGACGGTGGACGGCTGCAGGGCCGTGGCATCTTGATTCCCGCCGCAGCCTAGATACGGATTTGGAGACCCTGAGCAATGGGAAAGATCCTTTACTTCAACCACGAGGCCCGGCTGCTGTTGCAGCAGGGCGTCGACGAGCTGGCCAACACGGTCAAGGTCACGCTCGGCCCCAAGGGGCGCAATGTCGTGCTCGAACGACTGACCGGAGCGCCGACGATCACCAACGACGGCGTCTCGATCGCGCGTGAGATCGAGCTGTCGAACCCGCTCAAGAACATGGGCGCACAGCTCGTCCGCGAGGTCGCCAACAAGACCTCTGACCTGACCGGCGACGGGACGACCACCGCGACCCTGCTGGCTCAGGCGATCGTGCGGGAGGGGATGAAGGCGCTCGAGGAGGGAGCCAACCCGATGTTGCTGCGCCGCGGTATCGAGGACGCGACCGAGGTCGTCGTGTCCGAGCTGCGGCGTGGCGCTCGGGACGTCAAGGGGCACGATGATCTCGTGCACGTGGCCACGATCGCCGCCAAGGAGGACGAGCGGATCGGCGAGGCGGTGGCGAAGGCGCTCGATCGCGTCGGTACCGAGGGCGTCGTGACCGTCGAGGAGCAACCCCTTCCCGGTATCGACGTCGACTTCGTCGAGGGCATCACGATCGAGAACGGACACTTCTCCGAGTACCTGATCGCAGACCGGGAGCGGATGGAGACGGTGTTCGAGAACCCCGCGATCCTGCTGACGAGCTTCCCGATCTCGAAACCGCAGGAGCTGATGCCGATCCTCGGCGCGGTCCAGCAGGGCCCCCAGCGGCCGCTGCTGATCCTCGCCGAGAAGGTCGACGGGGACGCGATGGGGATGCTGGTCAACAACAACCGGATGGGGGTCTGGCAGTCGATGGCCGTCCGGGCGCCGGGCTTCGGTCACCGGCGAATCGCGCATCTCCACGACCTGGCGGTGTTCACCGGCGCGACCGTCATCTCCAAGGAGCAGGGCCTGACGCTCGCCGACGTCAAGCCCGAGCACTTCGGAACCGTGCGCCGCGCGGTGATCAACCAGTACGAAACCGTGCTCGTCGATGGCGTCGGTACCCAGGAGGACATCGATGCGCGCCTGGCACAGATCCGGGTCGAGCTCAGTCGCGCCACGCAGGACACCGACATCGAGGTGCTGCAGGAGCGACTCGCCAGGCTCGCGTCCAAGCTGGCCGTGATCCGCGTCGGCGGCGCCACCGAGCCAGAGCTCAAGGAGAAGGTCCGCCGGACCGAGGGCTCGCTGGCGGCGACGCGAGCCGCCGCCGACGAGGGGATCGTCGCGGGCGGCGGCACGGCGCTGCTGCGCGCGGCACCCGCGCTCGACGAGATCGACCTCGAGGGCGACTACCTGCGCGGCGCGCAGGTCATCCAGCGGGTGCTGTCGGAGCCGCTGTTCTGGATTGCGACCAATGCCGGCTACGACGGCCAGTCGGTGATCGACCAGGTGCTCGAGATGCCGGAGGGCCACGGCTTGAACGCGCTCTCGGGTGACTTCGTCGACCTGTTCGAGGACGGCGTGATCGACCCGCTGCGAGTGGTGCGGCTGACGATCCAGCATGCAGCTTCGGTCGGCGCGCTGTTGCTGACGACCGAAGCGCTCGTCGCCGAGGAGTTGATCGCCCAGCCTGGCGCGATCATCGCCCCGGGCTTCGGCGATCTGGCCGAGGGTCTGGCGCGGCCGTCCTCGCCCGTCTGATTTCGATCTGACCGAAGCGAGAAAGCGTCCATATCGGACGCTTTCTCGCTTCGCTCGTCGTGGGTGAGGCACACGAGGTGCGACCGCCTCCGTGGCGCCATGCCGCGCCGGGGCTATTCCGACTGACGACCGAGCGTCGCCACGAACCGATCGATCCGCCGCCGCTCGTCGTTCGACAGCGGTCCGTCGGCCTGCACCAGCAGCGTCATCGGGCCGCGCTCACGCGCCCAGCGCGCGGTTTCGTCGTCGAACGCGTCGGCCACCCAGACCAGCGGCAGCGTGTCGGCGTAGGCGATCACGGTCCGCTGCTGTCGTTGCGGCGTGCGTTCGCCGCGGATCACCGGGATGGCGATCAGCCCGAGGTCATGCGCGACCTGATCGATCGCGTTCAGGCCACCGTCGTCGGCCAGCAGCGCGATCTCTCCCTCGGCGAGCATCTCTCGCGCCCAGTTTCCCGGAGCGCCGATCAGCGCCAGCGGCAGGCAGACGAAGCGAAACGCGGGGTCGGGCACGCCCGAGACGGTAGCGTCAGTCGCCGAGCATGCCCTTGTCGGCCAACTCGCGCCGGGCCGACTCGGACTTGTGCAGGCCGTCGAGTCCGATCGCGCCGAGCACCGCGCCGGTCTTGGAGAACTGCACGTCCCGGTAGTCGACGATCTCCAGCTGGTTGCCGCTCGGGTCGTGGATCCGCAGCGAGCCCGATGGCGCCACGTCGACCCCGGCGCCCAGCAGCTCGGCCCGCAGCGCCTCCTTGTCGTCGACGACGATCCCGTGATGCCGGGTGCGATCGAGATGCGGACCGTCGACGTCGGCCTGCATCAGCGCGATGAACTGGTCGCCGAGATCGATGAACGCCATCTGCCGTCCACGGCCGCGGAGCGTGAACGCAAACCAGCGCTCGTACCAGGCGAGCGTCTCATCGATGTCGGCCACCTCGAACGCCACATGGTTGATCCCGATTGCGCGAACCGGCATGTACGACAGCATATGCCCGCGCGGGGGTGGGCTGCCGTGCCCGGCGGTCATCGGGTCAAAGGATCACTCGCCGACCACGCCGCCGGCTGACGCGACGGCGCTCGCGCTCCCACCGAGCGCCGCGCGCAGCTCGCGCTTGAGCAGCTTGCCCGACGCGTTCTTGGGCAGCTCGTCGACGAAGTGCACCGACTTTGGGACCTTGTGCGACGCCAGGCGCTCCCGGCTGAACGCGATCAGCTCGGCGGCGTCGACCTCGCGCGCGGGGACGACGACGGCGGCGATCGCCTCGATCCAGCGCGCATGGGGGAGCCCGACCACCGCCACCTCTGCCACGGCCTCGTGGGCGTACAGCGCGTCTTCCACCTCACGGGAGGCGACCAGTACGCCGCCCGTGTTGATCACATCCTTGATCCGGTCGACGACGAACAGGTAGCCCTCGGCGTCGATCCGGCACAGGTCGCCGGAGTGAAACCAGCCGCCGTGGAACGCCGCCTGCGTCTCCTGCGGTTTGCCCCAGTAGCCCTCGCACAGCTGCGGCGAGCGGTAGATCACCTCGCCGACCTGGCCGGCGGCGACGTCGTTCATCTCCTGATCGACGACCCGCGTCTCGACGAACAGCACCGAGCGTCCGATCGAATCCGGCCGGGCCGCGTGCTCCTCGGGGCGCAGGACGGTGGCGAGCGGACCGATCTCCGACTGGCCGAAGCAGTTGAAGAAGCGGACGTCCGGCAGCCGGCGCCGGAGCCGTTGCAGCACCGGCACCGGCATGATCGAGGCGCCGTAGAACGCCTTGCGCAGGCCGCCGAGGTCCGCCTCGCCGAACCGGGGGTGATTGGCGACGCCGACCCATACCGTCGGCGGCAGGAACAGCGAGTCGATCCCGTCGCGGGGCACCCGCTGAAACAGCTCGTCGAGGTCAGGCGCCGGCAGCAGATGGTTGGTCGCACCGACCGCCAGTGCCGGCATCAGAAAGCAATGCAGCTGGGCGGAGTGATACAGCGGCAGCGAGTGCAGCGGCGTATCACGCTCGGACAGCTCGAACGCGACGATCGCCGAGACGTACTCGTGCACGAGTGCCCGGTGAGTGAGCATCGCGCCCTTGGCCTGCGAGGTCGTGCCCGACGTGTACAGCAGCTGCACGAGGTCGGCGTCACGGACTTCGCGCTCCTCGTGGATCTCGCCCGCCGGATCGGTCGCCCAGCGCAGAACGTCGGTGTCGTCGCCGGGATCACCGTCGTGCAGCGTGCCCAGCGAGATCCCGCCGAGCCGCCCTGAGACCGCGTCGACGGGCTGCTGCAGCGACGGGTCGACGAACGCGATCCGCGGCTTGGATTGCGTCAGCAGGTAGACGAGCTCGTCGTGGCGAGCGTTGAAATTGACCGGCACGTGCACGAGCCCGGCCTTCGCGCAACCGAGATACAGGAGCACGTATGCGTCGGAGTTGTGGCCGAACGCGGCGACGCGGTCGCCCGCCGACAGCCCGTGCGCCAGCAGCGCCGCCGCGACGCGTCCGGCGGCGTGATCGAGCTCGGCGTAGGTCCACGAGCGGCCGGCGAACGTCAGCGCCAACCGATCTGGTGAGCGGGCGGCGCTGCGCGACAGCACCTGCCCGACGGTGCTTGCGAACGCCGCCCCGGCCGCCCCGCTCGCCTCGCTCATAGAGGCAAACCATACCTCCAGGATCCGGCCCGCATGGCACTCTCTGGCGATAGATGTCCGATCCGCTCTCGTTCGACCCGATCCAGGAGGCGGGCCGCCAATGGCGTCGGCACTGGCGTGGGGCGCCGGTCGAGGCGATGCAGGCGGTCACCTCGGTGATGCGCGTCCAGCAGATCCTGCTGGCGCGGCTGAACGAGGGGCTCGAGCCCTACGGACTGACGTTCGCCCGCTACGAGGCGCTGATGCTGCTCTACTTCAGCCGCGCCGGCGCGCTGCCGCTCGGCAAGATCGGAGCGCGGCTCCAGGTGCACCCGACGAGCGTCACCAACCTGATCGACGGTCTGACCCAGCAGGGCCTGGTCAGGCGCACGCCGCATCCGACCGACCGGCGCGTGACGCTCGCCGAAATCACCGACGAGGGTCGGGCGTTGGCGCAGCTCGCGACCCCGGCGCTCAACCGCATCCGGTTCGGTCTGCACGCGTTGCCACGTGACCAGTTGCGTGAGCTCAACGCGTTGCTGCGCGAGGTCCGCGCCAGCGCCGAGGACTTCGCTGCAGAATAGTTTGGCCTCCTACTATCGGTGCCACTAGAATCGCTCCGATGGCGGTGGTTGACAACGTCCCGGTCAGCTACGAGCAGTGGCGGCGCGCGTACGATCTGACGCCGGAGCGCGACACGTCGTTCACGACCCTGTCGGGCGAGGAGATCGCGCCGCTGTACACCGAGCGTGACCTGCCGACCGGGATCGGCTCAGACGAGGATCCGATCGGGCTGCCGGGCCAGTACCCGTTCACGCGTGGCGTGTATCCGTCGATGTACCGCGGGCGGACCTGGACGATGCGCCAGTTCGCGGGGTTCGGCACTGCCGAGGAGACCAACGAGCGTTTCCGCTACCTGCTCGATCACGGCCAGACCGGCCTCTCGACCGCGTTCGACATGCCGTCGCTGATGGGCCATGACTCCGATCACCCCCGATCGCGGGGCGAAGTCGGGCGCGAGGGCGTGGCGATCGACACGGTCGACGACATGCAGACGCTGTTCGGCGGGATCCCGCTCGGCGACGTCACCGTGTCGATGACGATCAACGCGCCGGCGGCGATCATGCTGGCGTTCTACGTGGTCGCGGCCGAGCGCCAGGGCGTGCCCGCCGCGCAGCTCGGCGGCACGATCCAGACCGACATCCTCAAGGAGTACATCGCCCAGAAGGAATGGTGCTTCCCGGTCGATGAGGCGATGCGGCTGGTCACCGACATGGTGCAGTGGTGCTCGACCGAGATGCCGCGCTGGCACCCGATCAGCATCAGCGGCTACCACATCCGTGAGGCGGGGGCGACCGCCGCACAGGAGCTGGCGTTCACGCTCAAGGACGGCCTGACCTACGTCGAGCACGCGGTCGCGCGCGGGCTCGACATCGACGAGTTCGCGCCGCGGCTGTCGTTCTTCTTCAACGCCCAGATCGATTTCTTCGAGGAGATCGCCAAGTACCGGGCGGCGCGCCGAATCTGGGCGCGGGAGCTGCGTCACACCTACGGCGCGCGCGACGAACGCTCGTGGCTGATGCGCTTCCACACCCAGACCGCCGGCGTCTCGCTGACCGCCCAGCAGCCGCTGAACAACATCGTCCGCACCGCGATCGAGGCGCTCGCCGGCGTGCTCGGCGGCACCCAGTCGCTGCACACCAACTCCTACGACGAGGCGATGGCGCTGCCGACCGAGGAGGCGGTCCGGATCGCGCTGCGCACGCAGCAGATCATCGCTACCGAGACCGGCGTGACGAACACGATCGACCCGCTGGGCGGCGCCTACTTCGTCGAGTCGCTGACCGACCGGTTGGAGCAGCGCGCCTACGAGTACTTCGCCAAGATCGACGAGCTCGGCGGGATGGTCGAGGCGGTCAAGGCCGGTTTCCCGCAGCGGGAGATCGCCGACGCGGCGTTCGAGCTGCAGATGGAGATCGACTCCGGCCGGCGGATCGTCGTCGGCGTCAACCGCTACACCGAGGGCGACGAAGCCGCGACCGATCTGCTGAGGATCGACCCGTCGCTCGAGCGCAAGCAGATCGACCGTGTCCAGGCCGTTCGCGCCAACCGCGACACGCCGAGGGTCGAGCGGGTGCTGGCCGAGATCAAGCAGGCCGGAGCCGGTGAGCGCAACCTCATGCCGCTGCTGATCGAGGCGGCCAGGGCGCACGTCAGCGAGGGCGAGATCGTCGAGGCGCTGCAAGCGGTCTGGGGCGACTACCGCGAGCAGCCGGTCTTCTAGCCGCGCCGGATCCACGACCGCTCAGCCGGTCGTGAGCACCATCCGGAAGCGCGCGCCGCCGCTCATCATCTTCTCGTAAGCATCGGCGGCCCGCTCCAGCGGCAGCGTCTCGATCATCGGCCGCACACCCGACCGGGCGCTGAAGCGCAGCGTGTCCTCGGAGTCGATCGAGGTGCCCGAGGCGTGTCCGGCGATCTGTTGCGAGCCGGCGATCAGCGCTGCCGACGGGATCGGCAGCGGCGCGGGGTCGGCGCCGATCACCAGCAGCCTGCCGTCCGGGCGCAGGCCACCGAACAGCGCTGCCATCGCGTCGGCGTTGGTCACCGTCGCCAGAATCAGATCGACGCCACCGAGCTCGGACAGCTTCGCCGCGGGGTCGCCGTCGGTCGAGTCGATGTAGTGGTGAGCGCCGAGCTCCCGGGCCAGCGGCTCCTTGTCGGTGCCGCGCGCCACCGCGATCGTCTCGTACCCGAGCTTGGCCGCGTACTGGACGCCGAGATGGCCGAGCCCACCGAGCCCGAGCACCGCGACCCGGCCGCCACCGGGCGCGTCCGCCGTGCGCAGCGCGTTGAACGTCGTGATTCCGGCGCACAGCAGCGGCGCCGCCTCCTCGGGCGTCAGCTCGTCGGGGATCAGCGCCAGCGCCGAGGCGTCGACAACCACGTAGTCGGCGTAGCCGCCGTCGGCCGTGATCCCGGGGATCACCGTTTCCGTGCAGTCGATCAGCGAGCCACGCCGGCACCATTCGCAGTGGCCGCAGTTGCCGCCGAACCAGCCGACGCCGACCCGCTGGCCGACGGTCCAGTGCCGCACCCGCTCGCCGAGCGCGGCGATCTCACCGGCGATCTCATGACCCGGGACCAGGGGGTAGGTCGATCCCGGGTGCAGACCGAGCTTCGCCATCGAGTCGCTGTGGCAGACGCCGCAGGCGTGGACCCGGACGAGCGCCTCCTCGGGGCCAGGCTCAGGGATCTGACGCTCCACCAACTCGAACTCGGCGCCGGGCTCCGACACCACCACCACTCGCATGCTCGCCATCTGGTCCGTCCTTTGGCTCGTCGTCTGGGCCGTCGCCACGAACATAGCCCGTGAGGCGCGGCACAATGCGAGCATGCCGATCACGCCACGGATGTTCGGGGACCGCGGCCGTCGCCGGGCGGAGTCGCTCGGGATCGATCCCGACCGTCTGCCGCCCGGCCAGTCGCCGACGGTCAAGTGGCCGGTGCTGTCCGTCGGCGACACGCCGACGATCGCGACCGACCAGTGGCGGCTGTCGATCGACGGATCGGTGCAGCAGCCCTACACGCTGGACTGGGCGAGCTTCGAGGACGTCGCCGGCACGGAGTGGGACGGCGACGTCCACTGCGTCACGCGGTGGTCGAAGTTCGGGATGCGCTGGCAGGGCGCTCCGGTCGCCGAGCTGATCGACCGCGCGCGGCCGCAACCGACCGCCACGCATGTGTTGGCGCACAGCTACGGCGGCTACACGACCAATCTGCCGCTGTCAGACGTGCTCGATCACCCGGCGCTGATCGCCCACCGCGCCGAGGGGGAGCCGCTCGAGGCCGACCATGGTGGCCCGGCCCGGCTGCTGGTGCCCCACCTGTACCTGTGGAAGTCGGCCAAGTGGGTCACGCGACTGGAGCTGCTCGATCACGATCAGCTCGGGTTCTGGGAGCGCAACGGCTATCACCACCGCGGCGACCCCTGGCGCGAGGAGCGCTACAGCGTCGACGACTACGTCGCCCGCGCAACGCGCCGCCAGGTTCGCCGGGACGCTCGCTGAGCATGACGATGGCCGCTGGCCGCGGCGCCCTGCGCCATCCGGGAGTCGAGCTGCGCTGGTACGCGGATCTGCGATCGCTACCGCTCCGGGTGGCGATGTTCCAGGCCCGTGCGCGGGCGCTCGCCCACAAGCAGGACGATCGCTTCAGCCTGACGTCGGTCACCCGGCCCGGTGATCTGCGGACCCTCCTGTGGCTCGCGAGCGGGGCAGCCCACGTGGTCGAGCTCGGCACCGCAACCGGATGGACGGCGATCTCGCTGGCGCTCTCAGACCGCGGCCGCTGGGTCACCAGCTTCGACCCGGTCAGTCGCCCCGAGCCGGCCCGCTACCTGCAGCTCGTCGGTCCCGAGGTCCGCTCGCGGATCGAGCTGGTGACCGCGCCCGGCTCCGACGGCCCGCGTGACGACCGGCCCGTCGACCTGCTCTACATCGACAGCTCACACGAACGGCAGCCGACGATCGACGAGGTTCACGCCTGGCGCCCGGTGCTGACGCCCGGCGCCGCGATCGTGTTCGATGACTACGGCCACCCCGATTACCCGGGCGTGCGTGAGGCCGTGCAGGAGCTTGGGCTCGACGGACGCCTGGTCGGCACGTTGTTCGTCGCGGCCGCGCATTGAGCCTCGTTCACGCGGCCGGGGTCAGCCGCGCGGGCGAGAAGGGCACGTGCACGAGCGACGGCTGGTCAGCCCGGACGCCATCCGCGACCGCCGCGACGAGCTCGTCGGCGTCGGTCACCGAGCGCGCCTGCAGTCCGAACGACCGGGCGAACACGACGAAGTCCGGGTTGGACAGCTCGGTCCCGATCGGCCGGCCAGGGTAGTGCCGTTCCTGGTGCATGCGGATCGTGCCGTAGCTGGAGTTGTCGATCACGACGAACACGACGTTGGCCTGGTAGCGCACGGCGGTGGCCAGTTCCTGGCAGCCCATCATGAAGCAGCCGTCGCCGTTGAACGAGACGACCGGCCGCTCGGGCTCGGTCAGTTTCGCGGCGATCGCGGCCGGCAATCCGTATCCCATCGAACCGCTGACGGGCGCGAGTTGGGCGCCGAACCGTCCGAACCGCCAATAGCGGTGGACCCACAACGTGTAGTTGCCGGCGCCGTTGGTGATGATCGCCTCCGGCCCGAGCGCGTCGCACAGGCCCGAGACCGCGCGCGCCAGATTAACCCCATCGACGGCCTCGCCGGGCGTCCGGAACGCGCGCGCGTCGGCTGCTGCGGCAGCCGTCCAGTCGGCGAAGCGCGCGCGGTCGGGCGCCTGCTGGGCTGCAGCGGCGGCGATGAACTCGGCGCTGCCGGCACAGATCCCGAGCGCCGGCTCGAACACGTGGCCGAGCTCGTCGGGGTCGGCGTGAATGTGGATCAGTGGCTGGCGCGGATGCGGCGCCTCGATCATTGAGTAGCCGCCGGTCGTCGGCTCATCCAGGCGGGCGCCGATCACCAGCAGCAGATCGGACTCTCGCACGCGCGCGGCCAGCCGCGGGTCGATCCCCAGGCCGAGCGTGCCGCAGTACACCGGCGAACCGTTGTCGACGTAGTCCTGGCAGCGGAACGCGGTCGCCAGCGGCACGCCCCAGGACTCGCACAGCGCGACCGTGTCGGTCGCGGTGCGCTCAGACCAGCCGCCGCCGCCGACGACGACCAGCGGTCGTTCGGCGCGTCCCACGAGCTCACGCACGCGCGCGACGGCGCTCGCCGCCGGGGTCGGCCGGGCGACCGCAGCGTGGGCCGCGTTCAGAACCTCGGCGTCTTGAGTCAGCACGTCCTCGGGCAGCGACAGCACGACCGGCCCAGGGCGGCCCGCGGTTGCGACGCGGTACGCGCGGCTGACGTATTCGGGAATCCGTCCTGGGTCATCGATGGTCGCCGTCCACTTCGCCAGCGGCGCGAACATCGCATCGATGTCCACCTCCTGGAACGCCTCGCGATCACGGTGGGCGCGCGGTACCTGGCCGACGAACATGATCAGCGGGATCGAGCCCTGCCGGGCGGTGTGGACCGCGACCGACGCCTGGGTCGCGCCCGGCCCGCGACTGGCGAAGAAGATCCCCGGGCGGCCGGTCAGCTGCCCGTGGGCGCAGGCCATGTTGGCGGAGCTGGCCTCCATTCGCCCGGCGATCAGCCGGATCTGCGGCGTGTCATACAGCGCGTCGAGCGCGGCGAGATAGCTCTCGCCGGGGACGCAGAACACGAGCTCGGCGCCGTGGACGACGAGCTGATCGATCAGGATCCGCCCACCCGTGCGTACCGTGCTCATCGGGACGGCGGCCCGTCGGCGCGTCAGTCCTTGTCGTGGTGGCGCTCGCCGCGCAGCCGGGCGCCCAGGCCGTCGAGCAGGTCGGCGAGTCGCTCGGTCACCGGCTCCGGCTGTGACTCGGGCTTGGTCTCGGAGGACCGCTTGGACTCGGCCTTGGCTTCGGACAACCGCTTGGCCCACTCGGCCGCGGCGTCGTCGAGGATCGCCGAGAAGCTGTCGTCGGTGGTGACGTAGCCGAGGTCCTCGTCGGATGGCCCATCACGATCGGCGCGCGTGGCCTCCCGCGCCTGGCGCAGCGCGTCCTCCCGGATCCGCTGGGCGTTGCGTTGCGCCTGCTGCTTGGCCTCACGTTGGCGTTTGAGCTCTCGGTCCAGCTCCGCCAGCCGCGCGTCGAGGCCCGGATCGGCCGGCTGGTTGCGCGGCGGTGGCGGTGATGAGCGCCTCGCTGAGGTCCGGCCGCCTGTGCGCGTGCGCGTGCCCTGTTGGAGCTTGCGGATCAGTGCGTACGCCTCCTGTACCTGCTCGAATTGTCGCGTCGACTCAGGTGAGCCGCCGTTGTGATCCGGGTGGTGGAGCTGCACTTGGCGGCGGTATGCGGCGCGGATCTCGGCGTCGCTGGCCGAGTGGGAGATGCCCAGCACCTTGTACGGATCGGTCATCGCCATCGCCCTCGAATCGTAGTGATCAGGCGCCCGAGTCGCCGATGCAACCACTCATCCGCTCAGACCTTCGCCGCCGGCGCTGTCGCGGTTCCCGGCGTGGTCGGTGTCGGGACCGTGGTGGTCCCGGGCGGGACGGTGTTGGTGCCGGGTGATGTCGCGGTCCCGGTGGAGCCGCCGCCGGCGGGCGGCTCTGTGCGGTTGTCGCCGGGCTCGCTGGGGGCGCGCAGCCAGTGGGTGATCTTGCCGTTGCTGATGATGAAGTTCACACGCGCCGTAGTGCCGGCGCCGCTGGCGCAGCCGTCTGACCCGCCGCCCGGCCCCGGGCGGTCGGTCAGCCTGAACAGCGCGTTGATGTACGGCCCCTGCTGCGTCGCCGAGAGGTACTCGGCGCCGCACGGCAGCAGCCGGTTGACCATCTCCGCGCTCGCGAGGCTGTGGAGCACGAACTCGTCGTCCGGGCCGTTGACGAACACGCTCGGGATCTGGAAGTACGCTGCCGCAGCCCGGACGTGCCCGGTCCGCAGCGCGTTCGACCACCCCTTGATCACGTCGACCGACCGCTCGAACGGGTTCGGCTTCGAGCCATGTCCTGGCAGTACGCTCGACCCCGCGCAACCGCCGGCGGCGATCGCCCCGATGAGCGACGCGACCAGCAGCCTGCGGTGGGCGCGCATCGCCAGATGATCGCAGACGGCCGGGCGTAGGATCGCGCCCGAAGATCACCTGCGTGGCCGCTTCGAGACACCGCCCGACGGCAGCTTCGGTTTCGTCGCGGTGCGCCCGGTCCCGTATGGTGCCGGCGCCTACGGATCGGACGTGATGCAGCTGGTGGGCGGCGGCAATAACCGCCCACCAGTCGACGCACGTCTGGCTCGAGGGCCGCACGGTCTGGCCCGGTCGCTCCACGTCTCGCCGGGATCGCTCCACGCCGGGACAGCGAGCCGTCCGGGGCCGCATCCCTAGAGTCTCGCCGGATGGTGATCGCGACGCATGACGGCTCCTTCCATGCCGACGAGGTGTTCGCGGTCGCTGCGCTCGGCCTTCTCTACGACGTCGCTCAGGTCGTGCGCACGCGCGATCCTGAGATGCTCGCGGCGGCCGATCTGCGGGTCGACGTCGGCTTCCGAGACGACGCCCGCGCCGGTGACTTCGATCATCACCAGCGAGACTTCGACGACGCGCGTGCCAACGGCGTTCGCTACGCCTCGTTCGGGCTTGTCTGGCGTGAGTTCGGCACCCGCATCTGCGACGACGACGCGGAGGTGGCGGCCGCGGTCGACGAGACGCTCGTGCAGACGGTGGACGCCAACGACACCGGCCAGCGGCTGACCGAGACGCTCGTCGACGGGGTGCGCCCGTTCTCGGTCAGCGCCGTCGTCGGTGGCTACAACGCACGCTGGGACGAGCGCTTGAGTCCCGACGAGGAGCGCGTCCGCTTCGACGCGGCGGTGATCGTCGCCCGTGAGATCCTCGCCCGTGAGATCGCCACCGCCGCCTCCGGGCGTCGGGCCGAGCGGATCGTGCGCGCCGCGGTCGCCGCGGCGCCGGATCCCCGCCTCGTCGAGCTGCCGGTCAACGCTCCGTGGAAGCGGGTATTGGTGCCCGAGACGGCGGACGCGCTGTACGTCATCTATCCCAAGCGCCAGGGCTTCGGGCTGGAGGCGGTGCCGCGCGCGCTCGGCTCGTTCCAGAACCGACGTGACCTCCCGGCATCCTGGGGCGGGTTGGAGGGATCGGAGCTCGTTGCGGCCACCGGCGTGCCGGGCGCGCTGTTCTGCCACGCCAAGCGATTCCTGGTCGTGGCTCGATCACACGATGGGATCGCCCGCCTGGCCGAGCTCGCGCTCGCGTAGGCGACCGCGCGTCAGTCGCCCGACAGCTCGGCTGCGGCCGCGCGCTCGCGCTGCTCGGGTTTGGACCGGCCGCCCATCGTCGACCGGGCCGAGTCGGTGCTGATCAGCGTCCAGGCGAGCACGGCGCCGATCGCCGCCAGGATCGCGCCGGTCAGGTAGGCGGCGTGGAACGCCGCCAGGGTGCTGCCGCCGGCGCCCGCGACGACCGTCGTCAGCACGGCGATGTCAAGCGCGATCGACGACTGACGGATTGTGTTGTAGATCGCCGAGGCGTGTCCGGTGTCCTCGCTGGAGATGTGGGTGAACATCGACGTCTGGATCGACAGGAACGAGCCGGCGTTGCCGACCCCGCCGAAGAACATCAGCGCCCGCACCAGCCACATGTTGACGCCAGGGGCGACGAGCAGGAACAGCGCCATGTAGACGGTCAGCACGATCGCGCCGGATCCGCCCAGCACCCGGGGTCCGAGCCGCGGGTACAGGCGCCCAGCGGTCTGCGCCGCGACGCCGACGCCGATCGCCTCGACGAATGTGGTCGTGCCCGAGCCGATCGGTGACTGGTGGAGCACCTGCTGCAGGAAGATCGGCGTCAGATACAGGCTGGCGAGGAACACGCCGGTCGTCAGCACGAACACGATATTGGTGGCCCGCAGAAGCGGCTCTCGCAGCAGCCGCACGCGCAGGATCGGATCGGGCGCGCGCAGCGCGCCGCGAACGAATGCCCACAGCAGCGCGATCCCGCCGATCCCGCTGACGAGGATCTGCGGTGCCGCCCAGCCGACCACCGATCCCTCGCTGATCGCGTACAGCAATGCGCTGAGGCCGATCCCGGACAGCAGCATCCCGCGGACGTCGAGCCGGCCGCGCGGCGACGGCCGGTGCTCGGGCAGGTACATATAGGCGTACACGAGCATCACGATCCCGACCGGCACGTTGATCAGGAACACCCACCGCCACGACAGCGTCTGGGTCAGCACGCCGCCGAGGATCGGCGCCACGCCGGGCCCGACCAGGATCGGCACGATCAGGGTCCGCGCCACCCGCGCCCGCTGGTCGGGCCCGTAGGCGCGGTACAGCATCGCCGTGCCCGTCGGCGTCAACATGCCGCCCCCGATCCCCTGCAGCGCCCGTGCGGCGATCAGCTCAGCCAGGCTGTCGGCCGCGCCGCACAGCGCCGACGCGGCGGTGAACAGCGCAAGTGCAAACAGGAAGGTCCGCTTGCTCCCGATCCGGTCCCCGACCCAGCCGGAGGCGGGAATCACGACCGCCAGCGTCAGCAGGTAGGCGATCACCGTCCACTGCACGTCGGTGAGCGGCGCGTTGAACCTGCGGCTCAGCGTCGGCAGCGCGACGTTGACGATGTGCATGTCGATCGCCGTCATGAAGATCGCGGTCACATATGCGACCGCGACCGCCCGCTGCGGCGACGGCCCCCGCCCGTGTGAGCGTGCCGCGCGCACACGGCGCGGCTCGACAGGGCTGGGGGAGAGGGTCACACCTTGAAGTTAGTGCGCCGCACTGGCCTCTCGTTTCGGCGTCTCTCAGTACGTTCTGATCAGACATGGAGTCGCTGATCCCACGGCAGCCGTCGGAAGTCGCACCCGGCGCGGTGCACGTCCCCGACTGGTTGACCGGCGAACAGCAGCGCCGCCTGGTGGAGGCCTGGCGCGAGTGGGCGCCGGGCGGTGAGCGGCTGGGGATGCGCCATACGCTGCTGCCGGGCGGCGGCCGGATGTCGGTCCAGACCGTCTGCCTCGGGTGGCACTGGGAGCCCTACCGCTACGTCCGCTCGGAGGACGGCACGCCCGTGGCGGAGTTTCCCGAGTGGCTGGGCCGGCTCGCGCGCGACGCGGTCGCCACCGCGTATGGCGACCCGGACGCCGCGGCTGCCTACCAGCCCGACTGCGCGCTGATCAACCTCTATGACGAGACGGCGAAGATGGGCATGCACCGCGATCGCGAGGAGCGCGTCGACGCCCCGGTCGTGTCGTTGAGCATCGGCGCCGCCTGCACCTTCCGGTTCGGCAACACCGTCAACCGCAAGGCGCCCTTCGTCGATGTCGAGCTGCGGTCTGGCGACCTGTTCGTGTTCGGTGCGCCGTCCCGGTTCGCCTACCACGGGGTGGTGCGGCCCATCCATCCGGGCACGGGCGATCCGGCGCTCGGCCTCGACGGCGGGCGCATCAACTACACGATCCGCGTGACCGGCCTCTGAGCTGTTCGTCAGCGCGAGCCGAGCAGCGCCGGCCCCGACGTGCCGCCCCAGTCCTCCGGCGCGAGGTCGGCGATCGACTGGGTGAAGTTCCAGTGGTGGCCGCCGAGGTCCTCGGCGGTGTACTGGCGCTCCCCGTACGGAAAGTCCTTCGGCGATGCGAGGATCGTCGCGCCGCGCGCGACGGCGTGCTCGTGGTGGGCGTCGACGTCGGGGACGCGGATCATCACCGACCATTGTCCGTGCAGGGCGTGCGAGGTCCGCGGCTCGGTCACCACCACGCAGCCGCCGCCCGGGACCTCGAGCTGCGCGCGATGATCGCCGGCGCGCCAGCGCTCGGCAAACCCGAACGCGTCACACAGCCACCCGATCGCCGCGGTCACGTCGTCGTAGGTCAGCTGCGGGATCACGACCGCGGCCGGCATCGTGCGGTTGTCGAGCGGCGGCGCGCCGAGGTGGCCGCCGTCGCCCCGGCGGTACGCCGTCACGCGCCGCACCGCAGCGACCGGCAGCTCGCCGTAGAGATGCGGGAACGGCTCATCTGTGCCCGCAGCCGGCTCGGTCACGACCGGCGCGGTCAGCTTCGCCGGGTCGATCGACAGCAGCACCAGCTCGTCGTCGATCTCGCTGTAGAAGCGGTCGGCGACCCCGCGCACCCGCCGCGCGAACGAGAGGTGGATGAAGCCCTCCTGCTCGAGCGTCCGGTCAAGCGTCGAGATCCGGTACGCGCCGACACGCTGGGCGGCCTCCCAATCACGTAGCCGCGCGATGTGAAACAGCGTCTCCACGGCCAAGGTCAGTCCGGCACCGCGAGCATCACGTCCGAGGCCTTGACGATCACCGTGACCTCGCTGCCCACGGCGATCCCGAGCTCCTGGACCGCCTCGACGGTGATCGAGGCCACCAGCCGCTGGCCGGCGACCTCGACGGCGACGTTGGCGATCGCCTCGCCCTGGTTGATGGCGGTGACCGTTCCCTGCAGCTGGTTGCGTGCGCTGAGCTTCATGTCCGGGACGCTACCGCGGATCGGGAGGCCGGGCGAGTGCCCGTGGTTGGCGGCGGCACTCAGATGACGCCGGCGTCGCGCAGCGAGGCGAGCTCGTCGGGCGACCGACGCAGGGCGCCGCCGAGGACCGCCTCGTTGTCGGCCCCCAACGGCCGGCCGGCGTGGCGCACGCGGCCGGGGGTTTCGCTCATCGGCGGGAACACGCCTGGCAGCCGCAGCGCCCCGAGCTCGTCGTCGTCGACTTCGACCAGCATCTGACGAGCCGCCACGTGCTCGTCCTCGATGATGTCCAGGACGTTGTAGATCGGGCAGCCGGCGACCCCGTGCTCGTCCCAGATCCGCAATACCTCGGATTGCGTGCGATCGGCCACCCAGGCGGCGATCAACGCGTCGAGCTCATCGGCGTGCGCCAGCCGCCTCTGCGTGGTGTCGTAGCACCCGGATGCGACCAGGTCAGATCGTCCAATCGACACGAACAGCCGGTCCGCGGCCGACTGAGCGCTGGTCGAGATCGCCACGAACCGATCATCGGCCGTCCGGTACACGTTGCGAGGCGCGCCGAAGGAGGCGCGGCTCCCGTCGCGCTGGTCGATCGCGCCGGTCTGTTCATAGGCGGCGACCTGCGGACCGAGGAACGCGAACAGCGGCTCCAACAAGCTCAGGTCGATGCACTGCCCGCGACCGGTCAGATCCCGATGCCGCAGCGCGATCAGCGTCGCGATCGTCCCGGACAGGGCCGCGATGCCGTCGGCCATCGGGAGTGGGGGGACGATCGGCGGCCGGTCGCGCTCGCCCAGCACCCACGCGAGGCCGCTCATCGCCTCGGCGAGGGTGCCGAACCCGGGGCGGTCGTGGTAGGGCCCGGTCTGGCCGAAGCCCGTCGTGCGGACCATGATCAGGCGGGGGTTGTGCTCCGACAGACGCTCGTAGCCGAGGTTCCAGCGCTCCATCGTGCCGGGACGGAAGTTCTCGATCAGCACGTCGGCGTCCGCGATCAGCTCCAGCAGGATCTCCTGGCCGGCGGCCTTGGAGAGATTGAGCGTGCACGCTCGTTTGTTGCGCGACGCCGTCTTCCACCAGAGCGAGATCCCGTCGCGCTGCCAGCCGAAGCTGCGCAGCGGCTCGCCGCTGGGATGCTCGAGCTTGAGCACGTCCGCTCCGAAGTCGCCCATGTGGGTCGCGATCATCGGGCCCGCCAGCAGCGTCGCGGCGTCCACGACTCGCACGCCCGCCAGGGCTCCTTCGCCTCCGGATGACCAGAGCCCGCTCATACGGTCGCCTCGGCCGCCGGGCGAACGCGCTCGTAGGCGTCGACGATGCGCTGCGCCCGCATCATCACCGGGTAGTCGACGAGCCGGCCGTCGACGACGATCGCCGCCACGCCGGTGCGCTCGGCCTCGGCGAACTGGTCGACAACCCGGCGTGCCTGCCGGGCTTCGTCGTCGGTCGGCGCGAACCCCCGGTGGGCCAGTTCGACCTGCGACGGGTGGATCAGCATCTTGCCTCCGAATCCCAGCCGGCGAGCCTGGCGGCATTGGGCCAGGAACCGATCGCCGGCGCTGATGTCGATGAACGGGCCGTCCAGCGGCGGCGGCCGTCGCGCCAGACGCGCCGCCAGCACCACCGAGGAGCGGGCCAGGAGCAGCTCCTCGGCGCCCTCCGAGGTATCGATCGTGTCGATACCGAGATCGAGCATGAAGTCGACGAACCCGAAGATCCCGGTTTCCACGCGGTCGTCGGCGGCGAGGATCTCGGCGGCATGGTGGATGCCCAGCGCCGACTCCAGCAGGACCAGGATCCTCGTCTGACCCTCGCGGATGCCGTGGCCTCGCTCGGCCGCCGTCAGCCAGGCTCCGGCGGCCCGCACGGTCTCCGCGCTCTCCACCTTCGGCAGCACGATGCCGTCGAGGTTCGGGTGCAGGACGCCGTCGACGTCGCCTTCGGTCAGTCCCGTGCTCGGGTGGTTGACGCGCACGTAGGTGCGCACGCCGGCGAACCGGTCCAGCGCCGCCCGCAACTCGGCGCGCGCGTCGACCTTGCGGTCGTTCGTGACCGCGTCCTCGAGATCGATCGCGACCGCATCGGCGCCGGTCGACGGGAGCTTTGCGAGTGGGCGGGGCGCGGTCGCCGGGCAGAACAGCAGCGAGCGCGGTGGGCGCGTCATCGGTGGTCCGTCGAGGACCGGGCAGGGAGCGTCACGCCGTAACGGCCGGCGAGCGCCCGCAGCGCGGGTGCTGGCCGGCTGTCGCCACCGTCGATGCGCGCGGCGATCTTCCACAGCGCCGTGAGGATGTGGTCCGCGACCGCCCACTCGGTCGCGTCCGCGTCCCGGGCCAGCCACGCCTCAAGAATCGTTTCGTGCGCCGCCCGGGAGAGCTCGATCGCGGACGGCTGACTCCAGTACACGAGCCGGTAGCGCAGCGCTCGGGTCCAGTAGCCGCGCAGATTGTCGGCGAGCTCGCGGGACGTCTTCGGCGAGTTCAGCCCGTAGACCGCCTCGTGGAAGGCGAGGTTGAGCGCCTCGACGTCCCGGCTGGGCGGGCCGTCCGCGGCCGACCCGCTCGCGGCAGGCACGGCCACCAAGCGGCGCGCCTGGCGGGCCTCGCCCTCGGTGTGCAGGACGGCCGCCAGCCTGGCGGCCGTCGTCTCCAGCACGACGCGCATCGTGAAGATCTCGCCGGCTTCGTCGACCGTCAGGGGGCGGACCTCAGCCCCCCGGCGCGCCCGGAGATCGACCCAGCCGTCGGCCTCCAGTCGCTGGAACGCTTCCCGCAGCGGTGTCCGGCTGACGCCGAGCGCCTCGGCGAACTGCTGCTGGCGGATCTTCAGGCCGGGCTGCAGCTCGCCGTGGATGATCCGGTCCCGGATCGCGTCGACGATCTCGTCGACGAGGGTCGTCTGACTGCGTCTGCTGAGCGACAGCGTCGGCTCGATCACAGCCGGACCACCACCTGTCCGTCCTGCACCGCGACCGGGTACACGCGTGCCCGGCCCGGCCGGTCGTTGAAGCGCGGGCGTCCGGTGGCGAGCTCGATCTCCCATCCGTGCCACGGGCAGCGGATCATCCGGTTGTGCAGTCCGTAGACGTAGCTGTGGGGCTCCGACGGCAGCATCGTGCCCTCGATCGTCCCCTCGCACAGCGGCGCGCCACGGTGCGGGCACGCGTTGTTGATCGCGAACAGGTCGCCGTCGACGTTGAACACGCCGATCGAGCGGCCATCGATCTCGACGATCCTGCGGGCCCCCGGCGGAAGCTCGTCCGCGGCGCAGACGACGTGTGGGGCGGTGACGCTCATCTAGGCCAGACGCTCGCCGTACAGCTCGATCGCGTTACCTCCGCGGATCCGTTCGCGCATCGGCTGCGGTAGACGGGCGATCGTGGTGCCCGGCGCGTCGAAGTCCCAGTGGGGATAGTCGGAGCTGTAGACGAGCGTCCGCCCGGCGTCGACGATCTCGAGCATCGCCCGCAGCTGCTCGGGCCGGCTCGGCTCGGGCAGCGGTTGCGTGGTGAACCGCACGTGATCGAGGATGTACTCGCTCGGCTTGCGCTTGACCCACGGGACCTCGTCGCGCAGCGCCTCCCAATCCTTGTCCAGGCGCCACATCACGTCGGGCAGCCAGGCGATGCCCCCTTCGGCGATCACGACCTTCATGCCGGGGAATCGCTCGAACACGCCGTGGCAGGTGAGGCTGATCACGTTCGCCTGGAAGACCTGGGTCAGCGCCGTGTGCCACTCGACGTAGTACGTCGGTACCCCGCCCGCCAGCTGGGCGGCGCGGGCGTAGATGCCGTCGACCGAGTTGGGGTGCAGCGTGATCGGCAGCCCGTGGCGCTCGGCGGCCGCGTAGATCGGGTAGTAGTGACGGTCGCCCATCAGCGTGTTCATCAACGGCAGAAAGACCTCGACGATCCCGGGCTCGTCCCCGGCCCGGTCGATCTCCTCGGCGGCGAGCTGCGCGTCCTGCGGCGCCACCACGAGCGCCCCCCGGAAGCGGCGATCGTGCGCCAGCCAGACCTCGCGCAGCCACCGGTTGTAGGCGGTCGCGATGGCCGCGGCCGCGTCCGGATCCACCAGCGCGCCGATGCCGAAGACATTGCCTCCGATCAGGACCGCGCGGTCGACCCCGCCGCCGTCCAGCAGCTGCCGGACCATGAGCTCAGGGTCCGATCCGGGCACCGAGCCGTCCTCGGGGAAGGCATCCCGGCGCATCGAGCCGACCGGGTTGATGTACATGTCGTTCTTGGGCAGCGCCAGCTGCGACGCGTACACCTCGGTCGCCCAACTCGTCTCGGACAGGCCGCCGAGCAGCCGGCGCCGCCATGCCACCGGGAGGTACGGGCCGAGCGTCCGCAGGCCCTTCGGCAGGTGCGGGTGGACGTCGCAATCGATCGTCCGCAGCGCGGCCTCCGGGCCGTCCTGTTGGGCATTCGTCACTTGCGCCGTCGTCATCTGGTCTCTCCTTTTGTACGCTGATTGGATTCTACATGCAGAATGCCGTGCGAGGGATCCCGGCGGGGACGTTCGTGAGGCTCGGCGGGACCGGTCCATTCGGAGAGGAACGAGATGACCAGCACCATCGATGTCGGCCGCCCATCCGCGATCATCGACGGCGAGCGGGTCACGCTCGACCGCACGATCGAGGTGTTCGACCCGGCAACGGGCGAGGTCTGCGCTGCGCTCCCGAGAGGAACGGCGCGCGAGGTCGACGACGCGGTCGCCGCCGCGAGACGCGCCTTCGAGCGCGAGTGGCGGGCCACCACTCCGGCGCAGCGCGGAGACCATCTGCGCCGGCTGTCGGCGCTGATCGCCGAGCATGCCGGCGAGCTCGCCGCGATCGAGAGCCTCGACACGGGCAAGCCGCTCAAGCAGGCGCGTGCGGACGTCGGCGTCGTCGAGCGCTACTTCGCCTACTACGCGAGCGTCGCCGAGTGGCTCGACGGAGCCACGATCGGCGCGGTGACCGGCGCGCACGCCTACACGCGGCGCGAGCCCTACGGTGTCACCGGCCACATCATCCCCTGGAACTACCCGGTGCAGATCGCCGGACGGACGGCGGCGCCGTCTTTGGCGGCCGGCAACTGCGTGGTCGTGAAACCGGCCGAGGAGGCATCGCTCGCGCCGCTGCGGCTTGGTGCCCTGGCGATCGAGGCCGGCTTTCCGCCGGGCGTCTTCAACATCGTTCCGGGTCTCGGCGAGGAGGCCGGGGCCGCCCTCAGCGCGCACCCCGGCATCAACTACATCTCGTTCACGGGGTCACGTGAGGTCGGCACGCTGGTGGCGCAGGCGGCCGCGACGAACGTCGTGCCGGTCGGGCTCGAGCTGGGCGGCAAGTCTCCCAACATCGTCTTCCCCGACGCCGATCTCGAGTCGGCGATCCCGACGATCGTCAGCTCGATCATCCAGAACGCCGGCCAGACCTGCACGGCCGGCGCTCGCCTGCTCGTGCATGAGACGATCCACGACGAGGTGATCGACGCGGTCGCCCGGCGGTTCGCTCGGATCACGCTCGGTCGCGGGCTCGACGACCCGGACCTCGGTCCGCTGATCAGCGCCGGCCAGCTGGAGCGGGTCAGCGGGCTGGTCGGCGGCGGCGCCGGCGGCGCCCGGCTCGTGCACGGGGGCCGTCGGGCGAGGGTGGAGGGCCTCGACGGCGGCTTCTTCTTCGAGCCGACGCTGTTCGACGGCGCCGTCGCCGACGATCCGATCAGCTCGCAGGAGGTGTTCGGGCCGGTGGTGGTGGCGTCGGCATTCTCGACCGACGAGCAAGCGCTGGCAGGCGCCAACGACACCGACTTCGGTCTGATTGCCGCGATCTGGACGCGCGACGTGAGCCGGGCGCACCGCCTCGCCGCCGACCTCGAGGTCGGCCAGGTGTACGTCAACTCCTACGGTGCCGGCGGCAACGTCGAGATCCCGTTCGGTGGTTACAAACGGTCGGGCTACGGCCGCGAGAAGGGCGCCGAGGCGATGCTCGAGTTCTGCCAGATCAAGAGCGTCGTCGTGAAGTACTGAGCCCGCCGGTGCCCGATCGGCACGGGTGGTTTCGAACCACTCAGCGGCGGGCTCGTCTCACTGTGCTTTGGCGTAGTTGCTCGCGCCGTACCAGTCGACGACGACGACCGGCTCATCGCCCACGACCCAGGCGTCGTGCCCGCTGGGCAGCGACGTGATGTCGCCGGGCTCGGCGACCATCTCGGTGCCGTCGTCCATCCGGATCGCGAGCCGGCCGCTGACGTGGTACTGGAAGTGTGGCGCCTGGCAGCTGTCGGTCCCGGCGATCGGCTTGACGTCGCTCGACCACCTCCAGCCGGGGAGGAAGGTCAGCCGGCCGACCTCGGCGTCGCCGATCACGAGGATCTCAGCCTTGCCGTTGGGGAATTCGCGCGTCTCGTCGGGCGTTGCGAAGTGCCTGTGTTCAGTGGTGTGCTTCATCGTCATCTCTTTCAGTCGATCTGATCGCGGGATCTACTGCTCGTCCCAAGCCTGGACCACGGTCTGGGAGGCGATCTGGCCAGCGTCGAGCTCGATCAAGGTCGCGCACAGGACGTTGGTCCCGTCCGGGTA
>Ga0302178_10000698_pt1 | contig 29616 bp, 28 predicted proteins | sample I_Palsa_E1_3_FD_198790 | JGI IMG/M metagenome (GOLD analysis project Ga0302178, IMG submission 198790) | Peat permafrost microbial communities from Stordalen Mire near Abisko, Sweden - I_Palsa_E1_3 | ecosystem: Environmental > Terrestrial > Soil > Palsa > Peat permafrost | place: Sweden... | reverse complement strand
CTGAGCCAGGATCAAACTCTTCAGTTTAAACCTGTTACTGTTTTCTATTCTTTCGAATAGGTCGCTCACTCAACGTACTGACAAGTTCTAAATAAACTCATTGCTGAATCCATTCGATTTCTTACCTAAATACTGTGTGAGACTTGATACTTTTGCATTCTGGTCAACCCAAACCCTTCCGAAGAAGACCGGGTCCGACCAGCGCATCGCCATCAAGCGCCCACACTTATCGACTGTAAATTTTTAAAGATCAATTCGCTGGATCTCGAAGCTCACTTCGCTCCGTTCACCGCGCCGCTGCTGTTGCAGCAGAGAAGCGAGATTATCTACTGCTTTCTCACTTCCGTCAACACCTATTTACCTGCTTTTTTGCTCAGCCACTTTCTGGCCAAACCCGGAAACCCTTATTAACACTGGACTTCCAGCCCCTACTCCGCGTCGCTTTCAAACCGCGCCGCAGCACAGGGAGACGAATCATAAGCAATCCAAGAGACAAACGCAAGCCCCTTTGCGAAGATAGTTTCCCAACCACCGCAAGGGACCCCTTCGTTACGGCACCCCGAGCAAGTGAAGCGGAATCTGATTACCCATTTGCGCATAACCCGCGTCACTTGGATGGACATGATCGCCGCTATCGAAACGCGGCAATAGCTCGTTCGGTTTAGCGGGATTACGCAGCACCGCATCAAAGTCGATAAACCCGTCGAACCCGCCACCGCTCCGTATCCAACGGTTCAACGCCAAACGCGTTGCTTCCCGATCCGGCGGCAGACTCGCGGGAGTCAGCGTGCCGCCGAGAATCCGCATGCCCTGCGCGTGGGCCGCAGCAATTAAACCGCGATAGCCGGCAACCATCGCGGCAGCCGTCACCTTGGTGTGCGGCACATCGCAGTCCAACCCTGCATGCGGGGGCTCGGCGGCAAAATTGATGTCGTTAATGCCGATCAGCACGATCGCCACGCGGGCGCCGATTTGCGGCAGCGCGTCTTCTTTAAATCTACTCTGCAGACTTTCACCATAACATGGCGAGCTATTCAACAAGCGATTGCCGCTCACGCCAAGATTAAGGACCGCGGCGCCGGAATTGGCAATCCGCCGCGCCAGCGTATCCGCCCAGCGCCGATTAGCGTTCAGGGTGGAGCGCATGCCATCGGTAATGGAATCCCCGATCGCCGCAATCGCAAACGCGTCGGCCCGCTCTCCCACATCCACAGACAAGCCCGTTAGCCATAGATATGACGTAAAACGGTTGCGAAACGCCGCCCCAGACACGTCCGACGCATGGTTACCGGGTACAGACATGTAATTCACTTGGCTTGCCACTTTGTGCCAAGTACTTGGGTTTTCCGCTCCGGCTATATATAGGCTGACGGCCAACGGCGCGCCGGCACCAACCCTCAACGGCAGCGGATCGCTCTGGCGAGTTTGCCCAGGCGGGATCAGCACAGCGGATTTACCGCCGAACGTCACGCTTCGGTCGCTACCACGCTCGATGGCAGCCAACGTTGCCGACAGCGCGACATGGACCTCGGTGATCGCCAGCGGCGTGCGTCCATATCGATTACTCAACTCAATGCGTACGCGGTCGCCGGCTAATCCAGAATAGATGATTTGGCGGATAGTCTGGTGGCTCACCTGCGGCGCGCGATTAAATACCGGGGCGGCAGGATTATCGGCAACACTTTGAGGCGCCGAGGCCCACGCAGCAACCCAGTGGTCATTATCCGCGAGGGCGATGTGCGCTGTACTTGCCAGTACTGCTAGCAAAAGAGCTCGGAGCCGCTTGGCGAGCGCGCGCCGGCAATCGTTTATTCGTGTCATTGATTCCAGGAAGATTTCATCTGCAAGCCCTCGATTGTGCACCAAGCACTTGCTCGGGGCTATCGAACCAGGTTTGCGATTGCCTTGAAGCACCGCAACAAGCTCACCCATTCAGCCTCTCGCTACAGCAGCGACCGACTGTTCGGGAGCCGTCGCCCACACCCCAGCGCCACCCGCTCAGGTACGCTCGCTCAGGTACGCTCGCTCAGGTACGCTCACTCAGGTACGCTCACTCAGGTACGCTCACTCAGGTACGCTCACTCAGGTACGCTCAAGTGATAGCGCTACCGCCAATTTCGCCACCACATCGACCCAGACCCCTGGGATGGTTTGGCGCACCAGGCGCATGGCGGGATACCATGGCGTATCCTCGCGCCCGAGCAGCCAACGGAAATCAGGCGTGTGCGGCAGTAAAACGGTGCTTGGACGCCCCAGCGCGCCCGCCAAATGCGCGCCCGCGGTGTCGACCGAAATTACCTGATCGACGCATGCCAGCAAGGCGGCCGTTTCGCTGAAATCATGTAACTCGTCGGCCACATCAATCAAACCATAACGCGCGAATGCCTCACGATCAGATTCACGCACCTCCGTCTGAATACTGACGAATCGTCTATCCGAGGTAAATAGCGGGCCCAATTGCGCCAGCTGGATTGAACGCTGGGAATCATTGCGATGCCTTGGATTGCCGGACCAGCTTAAGCCGATCAGCGGCCGGCCATCGCAGCCCAAGCGTGCGGCCCAGCGCGCCGCCTTGACGGGATCGGCCTGCAAATAGGCGCGTGCAGGCGGCATAGTCGCCAACTCGCATTCCAGCGCCAAAGGCAAACTTAATAGCGGACAATGAAAATCAAACGATGGCAGCGCTTCACCCTGCGCATACACATGCGTTACACCGTCTAGCCCGGTCAATAAATCTTTCAAAGGCGCTTGGACCTCCAGCAACACGATCGCGCCCAACGCGGCAACTTGCTGCGCGTAGCGGCAAAACTGCAAGGTATCGCCCCAGCCTTGCTCGGCATGCAACAAAATGGCCTTACCGGCGAGCGAAGCGTGACTGGCTTCGCAACCCGGTACATCACTTACGCCTCGCCCGAGCCAGAGCGGTTGCTTCCACGTTCGCGGCGCCAAAGCCAAACCATCTGCTCGCCAGCGCCACTCATGCTTGCGCCAACCTTGAGCGAAATCGCCCAACAACAGACGGCAAAGACTTTCGTTCCAATGGGCGTCGGCATACGTCGGCCGGAGCTCGGTTGCATGCGCAAAACTCAGGAGTGCCTCGTCATAACGCTGCAAGGCTTTGAGCACCGTGCCCCGGTTATTCCATGCTTCCGCGTAGGTCGGCCGGAACCGTACTGCCTGCTCGAAACTATCGAACGCAGCTTCCCGGCGGCCTAAATCCCTCAGCGCGTTGCCGCGATTGTTAAAGGCTTCGGCGTAGTCTGGCTTGAGCTGTATCGCCGACTCGTAATCGCGCAACGCGTCCTCGGGGCGGTTAAGCGCGCGCAAAACGTTGCCGCGATTATTCATGGCTTCAATGTAATTCGGCTGCAGCCGTAGCGCCTCGGAAAAGCTGCTCAGCGCCTCAACGGAACGTCGCAGCGCTTGCAAAACCACACCGAGATTCGAATGGACCTCGGCTTGATGTGGATTGATTCGGAGTGCAGCCTGAATAAATTCGACCGCCGACTCATGTTGCCCGCATTGATGTAAGAGGACGCCCAATAGGTGCCGCGCATGGAAATTGTCCGGCTCACTCTGCAGTACGGCCCGATACCCCCCCTCCGCTTGCGCGAATTGCCCTTGCTGATGAAGGGCGATGGCCTCCTGAAGCTGTATGGCCGCGTGTTGCAGGTCCTTCACGGGTGGCTGGCTTGTGCTCATGGTGGATAAATGGCGAGTCTCGACTCGATATTAAAGATCTCGGAATCCTTAATAGTACCGCCTCCAGCCACTTGACGAGCCCCTCCTGGATCCTCACGGGCGCCACGACACCATTGACCCGATACAGAAAGCGAAAAAGCAAGCCTCCGGTAAGTGTAGACGCATAGCCTCGGCAGCCGACATGTTGCGACCCTTATAAATTTTTCTCAACCTCGCTGTTATCCGCTCTATATATTGAGTGCTGCCCCGATCAACTTATAGGGCAAACGACGACAACATAAGGTACATTTTTCTCAAAAATATTTATAAACCGACCGGTCGGTTGGTTTATACTTCAAACTGTTCGCTTAGTCTGATGGAGATTCCATGTATACCCAATCGCTCGATGTGCCGAATGCCGCCCCGCCGGAAACCCTGGGTACGGGCAGCCCCGACCACGCGGCGCAGACGCGCTTCGACCAGCGCATTGCGGCAGACCAGAAGATCGAGCCGCAAGACTGGATGCCCGACGCTTACCGCAAGACCCTGCTGCGTCAGATTTCACAGCACGCGCATTCCGAAATTATCGGCATGTTGCCTGAAGGGAACTGGATTACCCGGGCGCCCAGCCTAAAACGCAAGGCGATCCTGCTGGCCAAAGTCCAGGACGAAGCCGGACACGGACTCTATTTATATAGTGCAGCCGAAACCCTGGGTAGCTCGCGTGACCAGATGGTCGACGCCCTGCACTCGGGACGCGCCAAGTATTCGAGTATTTTTAATTACCCGACGTTGACTTGGGCCGACGTCGGCGTGATCGGCTGGCTGGTCGATGGCGCCGCGATCATGAACCAAGTACCGCTGTGCCGTTGCACCTACGGTCCTTATGCCCGGGCGATGATCCGCATTTGCAAGGAAGAATCGTTTCACCAGCGCCAAGGCTTCGACGCACTGCTGGCGATGATGCAGGGCACGCCGGCCCAACACGAGATGGTGCAGGAATCGGTGAATCGGTGGTGGTGGCCGGTGCTAATGATGTTCGGCCCCAGCGACAAAGAATCCATCCACAGCACGCAGACCATGCAATGGGGTATCAAGCGGATTTCAAACGATGATTTACGCCAGAAATTTGTCGATGCCGCGATCCAGCAAGCCAAAGTGTTGGGTGTGACCTTCCCCGACCCTGATCTCAAGTGGAACGAAGCACGCGGTCAGCATGACTACGGCACCATCGACTGGAATGAATTTTGGAGTGTCGTGAATGGCGACGGCCCCTGTAATAAGGAACGGCTGGCAACTCGCGTCAAGGCGCATGATGACGGCGCCTGGGTAAGGGAAGCGGCATTAGCCTACTCCGCCAAGCAAATAAACCAGACAGCTGCAAAAGCGGCCTAAACCGCGCCGCCCAAGATCAAGGAGATAGAGATGAATCAGGAATGGCCGTTGTGGGAAGTTTTTGTACGCAGCAAACAGGGATTGGACCATAAGCATTGCGGCAGCTTGCACGCTACCGATGCGACGATGGCCTTGCGTATGGCGCGCGACGTGTATACCCGCCGCCAGGAAGGCATCAGTATCTGGGTGGTTCCTTCCAACGCGATTACCGCGTCGAATCCCGACGATAAAGCCGAGCTGTTCGAACCGGCCGCCGACAAGATCTACCGTCACCCGACGTTTTATGATCTGCCCGACGAAGTCAACCACATGTAATGGGTGCGACGACTATGACTGAGCAACACCTTGCCTATGTGCTGCGCCTCGCAGACAACGCCTTGATACTCGGCCAACGCAATAGCGAGTGGTGCGGCCATGGTCCGGCACTCGAAGAAGATATTGCGTTGACCAATATCAGCTTAGACCTGATCGGGCAGTCGCGCCTGCTGTACTCGCATGCGGCTGTCCTTGAAACCGCGCTGACCGGCAAACAGCTGACCGAAGACGATTACGCTTATTGGCGCACCGAGCGGCAGTTCAGCAACTACACACTGGTCGAGTTGCCGCATTACGGGCCGCTGGCAGGCACCGCCCACGCCGACAAAGATTACGCCGTGACAATTGCGCGCAATTTCCTGTATGCGACGCTGATGGCGCATCTCTGGCCACTACTGGAGCAGTCGACCGATGCCGATTTGGCCGCGATCGCCGCCAAGTCCGCCAAAGAAAACCTTTACCACCTGCATCATGCACAAGATTGGCTGGTCAGGCTCGGCGATGGCACCGCACTGTCGCATCGCCGTGCGCAAGCCGCGCTCGACTACCTGCTGCCCTACACTAATGAATTTTTCAGTGCCGATGCACTGGAAGATGCAATAGCTGCTAGCGGCGTTGGCCCCCGTGGCGCGGATCTTAAAGACGCCTGGCTAGCTGACGTCACCGCCACCGTAGACGAAGCAACGCTGAAATTTCCCGCCGTCGGCAGCTATACGACGACCGGCAAGCTAGGCATCCATTCAGAGCATATGGGTTATTTGCTGGCCGAATTGCAAAGCGTGGCGCGCCAGTATCCCGGCGCGCAGTGGTAAGCCCTCACGTCCAAGAGAATCGTCGATGAACCCCGCCAAGCACCTCGAACCACACACGGCGCCCACTCAGATATTGAGCCGTGGCGACACCCCGGCGACGCAGGATGATACGCTGCTGACCCAGGTGTGGGCGGTGCTGGAAACCGTTCCCGATCCCGAAATACCGGTGGTGTCGATCCGCGATCTCGGTATCTTGCGTGACGTACGGCGCGCGGCCGACAAGCCCGACCTTATCGAAGTAGTGATCACGCCCACCTATTCCGGTTGCCCGGCAATGGGACAGATCAGCGAAGATATAGGCTTGGCGCTAAGTGCGGCAGGTATCGCGCAGGTGCGGATTACGACCGTGCTGTCACCCGCCTGGACCACCGATTGGATCACCTCGGAAGCACGCGAAAAACTACGTCTCTATGGGATCGCGCCGCCGCAAGGCGATCGTCCCGCGGGTGTGCAAACCATCCGTTTTATGACGCGCCATCGGCCAGCCGTCGATCAACCGCCCTGCCCGCACTGTGGGTCGGGCCATACAGAGCGCCTCGCTCAATTTGGCTCGACCGCCTGCAAGGCGCTGTATCGCTGCCTCGATTGTCGCGAGCCTTTTGATTATTTCAAACCCTACTAAGCCCTTAAAACAGCCATGGCGACTCCGCAATTCCACTCGCTGCGTATCCGCGACGTCCGCCCCGAAACCCGGGATGCGGTAACGATCTCGTTCGACGTCCCGCCTGAGTTGCGTGACGCCTACCGCTTCAAGCAAGGCCAATTCCTGACGCTGAAAGCCGCGATTGACGGTGAGGAAGCGCGCCGCTCATATTCGATTTGCGCCGCCCCCCAAGATTACGAGCGTTCCGGCGAACTCCGGGTTGGCATCAAACGTGTGCCGGGCGGCAAATTCTCGAATTTCGCCAACGAAGCGCTGCTTGCCGGCCAATCGATTGACGTGATGACGCCCGACGGCCGCTTTTTTGTGCCACTCGATGCACAACAAGCACGTCATTACGTGGGCTTTGCCGGCGGCTCGGGCATTACCCCGATGCTGGCCTTGATCAAAGCAACCCTGGCCGTCGAGCCCGGCAGCAGATTTACGCTGATCTACGGCAATCGCAGTGTCTCGGCCATCATGTTCGCCGAAGAACTCGAAGACTTGAAGAACCGCTACCTCGGTCGGCTAACGCTTTATCATGTCCTGTCCGACGAAGTACAGGATATTGAGCTATTCAATGGCCTGTTGAATCAGGACAAATGCGCCGCTTTTCTCGACACCCTGGTACCCGCGGACACCATCGATGCCGCCTTTATCTGCGGACCGGCGCCGATGATGGATGGCGCCGAGGCCGCTTTGCAAACAGCCGGTGTGCCGCACGAAAAAATCCATATCGAGCGCTTCGGCACGCCGTTGCCGCAAGCCGGCGTCAAGCCTGTGGAAATCAATGACTCGACGCCGACAGCCCAACTTGTGGTGATAGCCGATGGTAAGGAACGCAGCATGCGGATACCGTTTGCCGGTATCAGCGTGCTCGACACAGGCTTGCATGCCGGCATGAATTTACCGTATGCCTGCAAAGGCGGCGTATGTTGCACCTGCCGCGCCCGCGTGCTCGAAGGCGAAGTCCGGATGGACAAAAATTACACGCTGGAGCCGCACGAGATTGACGCCGGCTTTGTTTTAACCTGCCAGTGCCACCCGATCAGCGAACGCGTCGTGATTAGCTACGACGAGCGCTAGGCCGGCCCCCGCCGAGCGTGACAATTCCCGCCAAGCCCAGGTCATGGGCACAGGGCTCGTTCACGCCAGGCATGGAGCGGCCGAACTTTGTTACAGCGCCCAGGCAACTCGCCAGCTAGGCCGCAATAGCAAGCCGGGCATTGGCGTGAACAGGGTCTAACCGAACAAGCTCTAACAGAAGGCAAACTCTAAACCCAGCTCATCCCGAAAAATTCTGTTTTCACTGTGTGCGATACCACACCAGCGTGACGGAAGCGAGCGCAACAAAAAAATAGCTTACAATCTGAAAGCCGGTCAATTTAGCCGGTCCCTTCCTGATTTGCCGGTTTTATTGTGCCGAGTGCGTGCTTTCTATGAGTTATGTCCATATTGTCAACGGCGATGTCGCCGCCAAGCTGCTCAGTCATGTGTTGCTGGAATCCGGGCGCACCGACCCGGTAGTCTCGATGCGCGACGATCTCGCCATCGGCCCTTTGCGGGCCGTCGATGACAATCTGGTTGCACGCGCCGGCTTCTGGCAGCGCGTCCTGGGAGATCCGAACCGCAACTTGTGTGGCGAGTTCGAGCAAACAGGCAAGCAGCTCGCTACGCTGGTCGCGAGTCATTCCGAGGTCGTGATTTGGCATGGGCAAAGTTCAGGAGACCAACTCCTGCTGCGACGCATGGCCTACCATTTGCGCAACACGCCGCAGCGACTCAATGAAATCGGCCTGAGCGCGCATGAACTGGGCGGTGTCGCCCCCTGGCCTCATGGCTCGGCGTCCTTGGGCCGGTACCCGGCAGCAGCCCTTGAAGCCCGCTTGAAAACGATTGCGCCTATTTCACTGCTGCGCATCGGGCGCCTCGCGCTCGAATGGCAAGAGTTGAAAATCATGAATAGCGACGTGCGACGCTGGCGCACCAACTCTTTCGAGAGCGGCACCTTTGCCGAAATTGATGCGCTGATACTCGAACACCTCGACAACGCCTGGCAAACTCCATCAGAACTCGCTGCACGCATCATGGCGGAAACCGTCGGCTTTTTCGCCTCGGATACGCTAATATGCTGGCGTTGCCGCGAGCTCTCGGCCACCGGCCGGCTGTCCGTGCGAGGCAAACCAATGGAAATGCGTAGCGTCGACACGCGTGTCATGACGGCCGCTTAGCCTCATTTGACACCCTTGGTGACTTCGAAAATTTTATGGCACGCACCCGAGCACCCGACCACGAATCACAACGCGAACAAATTCTCGATCTAGCCGCGGATAAATTCGCGCAAACCAGTTACCCCAGCACCTCGATGTCGGATCTGGCCACGGCCAGCGGCACCTCAAAAGCCCGGCTGTACCACTACTACGAAAGCAAGGAAGCGATTCTGTTCGACCTGCTGGACCGCTATACCACTCGCTTAATGCTGATTATTGCCGAAGTGGAGGCCGGTGGGCAGCGGCGCGGCCTGTCCGAGCGGGAAACCTTTGCCGAGTTGATTCGCGCCTTTTTGGCCGAGTACGAAACCTCGCACAGCCGCCATATTGCTTTACTCAACGACGTCAAATATCTGGCGACGACGCAGCGCGATATTGTGCTGAACCGTCAACGCGACGTCGTCGCGGCATTCTCGCGGCAATTGTTGCGCGCCTACCCCGAGCACGTTACGCGCGCCAACCAAACGCCGTTGACCATGATGGTATTCGGCATGATCAACTGGACTTTTACTTGGTTAAAGCCAGGCGGCCCGATGGCTTATGGCGATTTCGCCGAAGCCGTGATCGAACTGATCGAGAATGGTTTGCCGGGCGCTGCCCGGCGCGCGATCAAGACCACTTAAGCCCACCGCAGTAACTATATCGGTCTTCAATATCCGCTCAATGCATCGGATTTAGCACTTCCCCGCCCGCAATCTGTCCCTCTGCGCGCCCCGAGCAGCGGGCGCCTCGGGCCTTCCCATGCGCGCAGGCCGTTGATTTTTATGGGCAATTATAGAGGCAAACCTCCAAATCAAGGGTTTTCCCTAGGTCCGACCCTACAACTGGTATACAATACGCATTGTTGCATTGCACAACACCGTGCATGCAGTTTCCCGAGAAACACGGGGAAGCATAGCCAGGACCTAAGCAGGAGAAACTCGTGAACAAGCTGAATATCACTCACTCTACCGACAAGCACGATGCGCGGAATCCATTGATTCCGGCCCATACGATGACGAAAGCGGCGATGGTGCGCGAATTGACCTCGGCCGACCGCGAACGTCTACTGACACACTTTCTGGAACTCGGCTCGGAAGATCGTATGCTGCGCTTCGGCCAGATCGTCCCCGATCATGTGATCGAAAACTACGTCAACGGTATCGATTTCACCAAAGACACCGCGTTTGGCGTATTCGATGCCCAATTGCGAATTGTCGGCGTCGGCCACCTCGCTTATTTGGCGGCAAGCGAAGAGGGCCGCAAGGCTGAGCTCGGCGTATCGGTCAGCGAAAGCGCACGCCGTCGCGGTATCGGCTCACGTCTGTTCGCGCGCGCAGCAATCCGCTGCCGCAATAGCAATGTAACCACGCTGTATATGCACTGCCTGTCGCGCAACTCGACGATGATGCATATCGCCAAGAAAGCCGGCATGGAAATTCAGTATGAATACGGCGAAGCCGATGCCTATCTGACGCTGCCACCGTCCGATTCGGTCAGCATCATGACCGAATTGCTGCAGGAACAAGCCGCGGTGTTCGACTACGCATTCAAACGCCAAGCACGTAATGCCTCGCGCATGTTTGGCAATCTGTTGCCCAGCGCCTACGCGGCTTGAGCTCGGCCCAGCCGTCCCTAAAGCAGGGGCAAGGCGGTGGTTTCCTTGATGCACTTCAACGAAAAGCTGGTTTTCACGTCAATCACGCTCGGGTGGTGCAACAGTTGGTCTTGCACGAAGCGCGAAAAATGCTCCATGTCCTCGACATGCACCCGCAGTAAGTAATCCATCTCACCCGTCATAGCATGACAGGCCACCACTTCCGGCCAGTCGGCAATCGCCGCGCTAAATGAAGTAGCGTGAGATTCGGATAAACCGTCGCCGGGATAACGTTCATGGCGTTCATTGCGCCCGCCCGTCAAACTGCGCTTCTCCAATCTGACGTTGACGTAGGCCAACAAACCTAGACCGAGCTTATCGGCATCGAGCAAGGCGACGTAGTCGCGTATTACCCCGGCCTCTTCCAGGCGGCGGATACGCCGCAAGCAGGGGCTAGGCGATAAATTGACCCGTTCCGCGACCTCCTGATTGGTCAAACGACCATCGGTCTGAAGTATCGCCAGAATACGTCGATCAATCGCGTCCAAGCTCATCTTAGCCATTACTGCCCTCTTCTTTAAAAATCACGCAATTTTATTGCGCCAATTCCCTATTCTAAATTTAAATTCGCAATCACTGTTCCCTCGCGCCGGCCTAAACTTCGAGCAGAAGAAAATTTGCGTGCGCGAGTCTGCGCGCTCACCACGGTCGGACCAATTCAGGAGCAGATTATGCAAAATCCCTTATGGGAAAACCCGGTCGGCACGGACGGTTTTGAATTTATCGAATATACGGCGCCGGACCCCAAGGCTCTGGGACAGGTTTTCGAAAACCTCGGCTTTACCGCGATTGCGCGCCACCGCCATAAAGACGTCACGCTATATCGCCAGGGCGGCATCAATTTCCTGGTCAACGCCGAACCCGATTCGTTTGCGCAGCGCTTCACCCGCTTGCATGGCCCGTCGATTTGCGCGATCGCGTTTCGTGTGCAGGATGCCGCGAAAGCCTATCAGCATGCGCTCAGTCTGGGCGCCTGGGGTTTTGATAATAAAACCGGCCCGATGGAATTGAATATCCCGGCCATCAAAGGCATCGGCGACTCCCTGATTTATTTTGTCGACCGCTGGCAAGGCAAGAATGGTGCAGCGCCCGGCAGTATTGGCAACATCAGCATTTACGACGTCGATTTCGTGCCCATCGAAGGCGCCAACCCGAACCCGGTCGGCAATGGTTTGACCTATATCGACCATTTAACCCACAACGTGCATCGCGGCCGTATGCAGGAATGGGCGGGTTTCTATGAACGCTTGTTTAATTTCCGCGAAGTCCGCTACTTCGATATCGAAGGCCAGGTCACCGGCGTCAAGTCGAAGGCCATGACCTCGCCCTGCGGAAAGATCCGGATTCCCATCAATGAGGAAGGCTCGGAGCAAGCCGGTCAGATTCAGGAATACCTCGACGCCTACCACGGCGAAGGTATTCAGCATATCGCCCTCGGTAGCGGCGATATCTGCCACACGGTCGATCGACTGCGTGACGCCGGCGTCAAGCTGCTAAACACCATCGACGCGTATTACGACTTGGTCGACAAACGGATTCCCGATCATGGCGAACCGCTGGCGGAATTGCAAAAACGCAAAATCCTGATCGATGGCGCAAAAGACGATTTGTTGCTGCAGATTTTCACGGAAAACCAAATCGGCCCGATCTTCTTCGAGATCATTCAGCGCAAGGGTAACCAGGGTTTTGGCGAAGGTAACTTCAAGGCTCTGTTTGAATCGATCGAGCTCGATCAGATTCGACGCGGCGTAGTACAGGGCAAGACGCCCGCTTAAATCGCCTGAACTAGCGTCAGCTGGCGCTAGTTAACAGTGTAAAACGGCCTCGATGAACAGGAAATCCCTGTGTCTCGGGGCCGTTTTGCTAAGCCGATGGCCGCACCAAGCAAACGCACTCAGCGCCGCGGGCTATGTTGCCGGCCGAATTGACGAATAAACCGCTTATGACTTGCCAGTCTTGTCCTGACAGCGGGCCGGAGCGGATACCACGGCGCGGACGGCTTGGGCAGCATGCGCCGATGCCGGAGTTTGAGTGGCGCGCGCAGATGCATTCAGTGCGAAAAATGTCGCTGAGATCATCAAAAACGTTTGAATATTACTTTTATCCATCGATAACTCCTGTATTTCTAGCTTCTCACTACTTTTTAACCATGCCCTTCAACTTATGCGGCCCTCATGAGGCCTCACGCGGCATTACTGAGCTTAGTTAGACTAACAAGTGCAAAACGGTTCCGTCGTGTCACCATCTTTACACGCTGCAAGACTCCTTTCATCCCCCGTGAATGCTTGACGTAACGTTACTCAGGATATACCCGCGAGGCGTGCCGGCCTGTTTGCCCGGCACCTGGGCCAGGTGCTACCATCTCAGTTAAACACAGCAATGTGACAACCCCTGGACAGCCCGTTCAAAAGACGGCGCGTCCTTTCTGTTTTGGCGACCCCAGATCTTGGGTGAGGAGTACGCAGATGAATGCCCCGCTTGACGCTGAGCAACGAGCCAAGCTCGAAGCCGCGTTATCGTCCGTCACGCTTGACGACAAATACACCCTAGAAGCCGGCCGCGCTTATATGAGCGGCATCCAGGCGCTAGTCCGCCTGCCGATGTTGCAGCGCCAGCGCGACACCGCCGGCGGCTTGAACACGGCGGGCTTTATTTCAGGCTATCGCGGCTCGCCGCTGGGCGGCCTGGATCAATCACTATGGAAAGCCAAAAAGCACCTGGCGGGTAATCAGGTCGTATTTCAGCCCGGCGTCAACGAAGATTTGGCCGCCACTGCAGTGTGGGGCTCGCAACAAGTCAATCTCTACCCCGGCGCGAAGTTCGACGGCGTATTCTCGATGTGGTATGGCAAAGGCCCCGGCGTCGACCGTTGCGGCGACGTCTTCAAACACGGCAATTCCGCCGGCTCCTCCCAGCATGGCGGCGTCCTGGTATTAGCCGGCGACGACCATGCCGCGAAGTCCTCGACCTTGGCGCATCAATCCGAACATATCTTCAAGGCCTGCGGCCTGCCGGTTTTGTTCCCGTCGAATGTCCAGGAATACCTCGATTACGGCTTGCATGGCTGGGCCATGAGCCGTTACTCAGGTTTGTGGGTGGCGATGAAATGCGTGACCGATGTAGTCGAATCCTCGGCCTCGGTTGAGATCGACCCGCATCGCGTCAAGATCGTCATCCCCGAAGATTTCGTGGTACCGGCCGACGGTCTCAATATTCGTTGGCCCGACCCGCCTTTGGTGCAAGAAGCCCGGCTGCTCGACTACAAATTTTATGCCGCGCTCGCCTATGTGCGCGCGAACAAACTGGATCGCATCGAAATCGACTCGCCGAATGCCCGCTTTGGCATCATGACAGGCGGCAAAGCTTACCTCGATGTGCGGCAGGCACTGACCGACATTGGTCTGGACGACGAAACCTGCTCGCGCATCGGCATTCGCCTTTACAAAGTAGGCTGCGTCTGGCCGCTTGAAGCGCAAGGCGCGCATGCGTTTGCCCAAGGGCTACAGGAAATCCTGGTGGTCGAAGAAAAACGCCAGATTCTCGAGTACGCGATCAAGGAAGAACTGTATAACCTGCCGGATTCCGTGCGCCCACGTGTGTATGGCAAGTTCGACGAAAAAGACGGCGCCGGCGGCGAATGGTCGGTGCCCATGGGCAACTGGCTGCTGCCCGCGCACTACGAATTGTCGCCGGCGATTATCGCCAAAGCGATTGCCAAGCGCCTCGACAAATTCGATTTGCCGGCCGACGTACGGGCTCGCATCGCCACCCGCATCGGCATGATCGAGGCGAAAGAACGCGCCATGGCCAAGCCGCGCGTCACCGCCGAGCGCAAGCCGTGGTTTTGCTCGGGTTGCCCACACAATACCTCGACCAACGTGCCGGAAGGCTCACGCGCCATGGCTGGTATCGGCTGCCATTACATGACAGTCTGGATGGATCGCAGCACCACCACCTTTAGTCAGATGGGCGGCGAAGGCGTGGCCTGGGTTGGGCAAGCGCCGTTCACCAACGAGAAGCATGTGTTTACCAACCTCGGTGACGGCACCTACTTCCATTCCGGCCTGCTGGCGATACGCGCAGCCATTGCCGCGAAGGTGAATATCACCTACAAAATTCTCTATAACGACGCGGTCGCCATGACGGGCGGCCAGCCGGTCGACGGCATCCTGACGGTGCCGCAAATCACCCAGCAATTGTCGGCCGAAGGCGCGGTCAAAATCGTCATCGTCACCGACGAGCCGGAAAAATACACCTCGGCCATCAAGCTGGCCGACGGCGTCACGGTGCATCACCGCACGGAACTCGACGACATCCAACGGCAGTTGCGCGAGCTCAGCGGCACCTCGATCCTGATCTACGATCAGACCTGCGCCACCGAAAAACGCCGCCGCCGCAAACGCGGCTCCTACCCGGACCCGGCCAAGCGCGCCGTCATCAACGAAGCCGTGTGTGAAGGTTGCGGGGATTGCTCGGTCAAGTCGAACTGTTTGTCGGTCGAGCCGCTGGAAACCGAATACGGCACCAAGCGCCAGATCAACCAGTCTAGTTGCAATAAGGACTTTTCCTGCGTCAACGGCTTCTGTCCGAGCTTTGTTACGGTCGAAGGCGGTCAATTGAAAAAACCGGCTGCGGCATCGCTAAAACTCGGTGACACGGGCGCCCTGCCGCCACTGCCGGAACCCGTATTGCCGGAAATTTCAGCGCCTTACGGCGTACTGGTCACAGGTGTGGGCGGCACAGGGGTGGTCACGATCGGTGCTTTGCTCGGCATGGCGGGCCACTTGGAAAATAAGGGCGTCACCGTGCTCGACATCACCGGCCTCGCCCAAAAGGGCGGCGCCGTAATGAGCCATGTGCAAATCGCCAAGCATCCCGAAGATATCCACGCGACCCGTATCGCCATGGGCGAAGCGGGCCTGGTCATCGGCTGCGACGTGCTGGTGACGGCCGGCGACGAAGCTTTGTCGCGCACCAATGCGAAGACGCGTGTCGCCGTCAACACCTCGGCCACGCCAACCGCCGACTTTATTAAAAATCCGCAGTGGAGCTTCCCGGGCAGCAACGCCGAACAGGACATCCGTGCCGCCGTCGGCGAGCAATGCGATTTCATCGACGCGAACCGGCTGGTGGTCGCCTTGCTCGGCGATGCAATCTACACCAATCCGTTTATGCTCGGTTACGCTTGGCAGCGCGGCTGGCTGCCCTTGGGCCTGGCCGCACTGACCCGCGCCATCGAACTGAACGCGGTACAGGTCGACAAAAACAAGGCGGCATTCGATTGGGGCCGTCGTGCGGCGCACGATCTGGCCGGTCTACAAGCGCTGATCAAAGCCAATGGCAGCCCGCGCGCCGCCGATAGCACGCAGAAAGTGGTGACGCTGCATACGCAAAGCGCCTTGGAGCCGCTGATCGCCAAACGCGAAAGCTATCTGAACGCCTATCAAGATGCTGCCTACGCCAGCCGCTATCGTGCGGTGGTCGACAAGGTACGCGCGGCGGAATCGGCACTGGCCGGCCATACCACGCAGATCCGTTTGACAGAAACCGTGGCCCGCAATCTGCACAAGCTGATGGCTTACAAAGACGAGTATGAAGTCGCGCGTTTGTATGCCGATCCGGCTTTTGTCGAAAAAATCCGCGCCAGCTTCGAAGGCGATTGGCAACTGAAGTTCTATCTTGCACCGCCTTTGCTAGCCAAGCGAGATAGTCACGGCCATCTGATCAAGAAGCAATACGGCGCCTGGATGTTGCCGGCATTCCGTGTGCTTGCCAAACTGAAATTCCTACGCGGCACAGCGTTCGATATTTTTGGCAAAACCGAGGAACGCCGCACCGAGCGCGCTTTGATCGGGGAGTATGAAACCCTGATTGCGGAGTTGCTCAACGGTCTCACGGTGGAAAAACTTCCGCTGGCGATTGAACTGGCCAATCTGCCGGATTCGATACGCGGTTACGGCCATGTGAAGGACAATAACCTAAACGCGGTCCGTATCAAATGGCAACAACTGCTGGCTAACTGGCGCTCTCCAGATGGCAGCAAGACGCAGCGCGTCGCTTAAGCCGTAAGATTCACGGCGTTGTACTGGATGGGAAGCTAGGGTCTGTTCACGACTAGCTTCCCATTTACATTTCTCAATGCCTTCCGGCTCCCTCTCAGATCGAACACAGGACATTACTGCTGAGGCGGCATCATCTTGTGGTCCAGTGATATGGACAGCCGACGGCAAAAGCACGTGGATGTTCATTAACCAGTACGCCCCCTCAGAAAAGTGCCATTCAGAACCCTTCTTCGTCCGCCCATCGCAGTTCTCACGACATCCTGCAATTACTTTTAGACTGCATTTTCATGCGTACCTCCTTCGATCGCGATTTGTCTCCGCACAATGTCGCTACAAAAAATCGATGGAGCGGCCGCTATATGTCTTACGCCGATATAACCCTGAAGGATCCAAGTAGAATAAAAAGATTCATACAGGAACGCCGGTTTGCCGATGCGATGCAACTGTTCCCGACGTCCTTGTGTGCATCGGCCACCACGATAGTGGATTTCGGTGCTGGAAACGGTGAACTGTCGCGGCGTCTTTCAGCGGAACATCCCGGTTCCAGCATAGTGTGCTATGAACCTGGAGAGCTGCTACAAGAGTCAAAAGGCGCGGTTGGAAATATTTCCAATGTTATTGTTATCGAAAACAGTGAAGATATCGCCTCAGAATCGGCAGATGTGGTGTATTGCCTCGAGGTATTTGAACACTTACCCAATATCGAGCGGCACGCGGCACTGGATGAAATACACCGTATTCTAAAAATTGGCGGCTGGGCGATTATTGGGGTGCCTATCGAGATAGGGCCACCCGCTTTGGCAAAGGGACTATTCCGTATGACACGACGCCGGGGCGAATTTGACGCAACCGCAGGAAACATTGTGAAGAGCACGTTGGGGCGTGGTTACGACGTTCGCCCGACAATCGAAATCGCCGCCGGTTTGCATTATCACCCTCATCATACCGGCTTCGACTATCGCAGCTTGCGCAGCGAGATTGCCGCCCAATTTACGTTGCGGCAGCAAAGATGCAGTCCGTTTCCTCTCTTGGGTCCGTGGCTTAACTCTGAAATCTATCTTGTTGCAAGCAAGCGTTGAACCCATCGGATGACAGGTCCGTAGTGGAACGAAGCGCCGCCATATTTCTATCGAGTAGCGATTAGAAATATCGTATTACGCCATGCCTCTCCATGGCACTCGGCCTCTAATCTTGGCAACAATCCGACGCAAGGGGTATAAGCGACGCCATCCCCACCTGATCGGGCGCAAGCATTGATTTACCATCGCAGCAATCTGCCGTAACTCGATCACGACTTGCTCTACCTGTATCAACCGACGACTTAAATCCTCGTGGTTCTTACTGGCCTGCTTCGCAAGTATATGGATCACAGCAATGCGCCCCGGGTCGGTTTGAACCATGTGACGCAGCATGCTGTTTCGATACAGCGTGATATAAAGCTCGTGGCGGGCAACACCGGCGATCACCGTATTACCATAAGCATTTTGCTCGACACTTCGGCGATGATGGTAATACGCCAGCTTACGTGGAATAACGCCGATGTCTCCCATGAATAAAATACGCAGGTTGTAGTCCCAATCGCCCAAAACAGGAAGATTTTCGTTGTAATCGCCGATAACGTCGACCGTCGAACGGCGGATCAGCAGACTAATCGGGGGAAACCGGTTTTGCTGAATCATGTCCCCCAAGTCGATCTGCTCCGGACAGAAACCATCGACGCGCAGCTCCTCGATCACGCAACCGATGCCAATCCGCTCGTAGATTATCGTGCAATGACTCAACGCCGCGGCGTAATGATCATTGGCGGGATTCCTCAGAAAGGACGTAGTCGCGGCGAGAAAATCCGGGTGCCAACTGTCGTCATCGTCGTGCACCACAATAAAATCGCCGGTCGAGCGGTGTAACGCCGCATTTGATGCGGCTTCCATGCCCAGGCTCTTTTCATGGTGGATCACAGTCATTCGCCCTGCGAACTGTCGCGCGTACCGCTCGACGAGCTCATCGACCACGCGCGCATCGCCACCATCGTTGACGAGGTAAAGATGCCAATCGGCATGCATTTGCGAAAGCACGCTCGCAAACGCGCGGGCAAGTAAAATCGGACGATTCTTGGTCCGCATTAGAATTGCCACCCGCGCGCCATGCGACGCCACGGGCGAGATGTGCGATGGCCTATTTCTTTGAAATAATTTTGTCGTTAAATTCATCTTAGGGGTTAAGAAAGCATCACTTAGTCGAGCGCGAACTGACGGTAGCCTTGCTTTTTAACCCTTAGGCATACAAAACAATGTTTAACACTTTTATTTAGGACTATCGGACATTTTTTGCCCCCTACCATAATCAGAAGGAACGAAGTCGAGCAAGGATCGCTCGAAAAGACTGTCGGTGGAGGTCTCCTCGACCACCGTTTTGGCAAACGTGAATGCCAAGCGCCGAACCACCGCGATGGATGCGAGGTTGCGCTCATCGATCTGGGCCTGGACCCGGTCGATGCCACCGTGCCGGCCGATCGCGGCCATCAGCCAAGCCAAGGCTTCCGTGGCGTAGCCGTGCCCCCAATGCTCCGGCGACAGCACATAAGCAACTTCTCCTAAGCGCAGCCCCGGCATCAGCGTGGCCTGCACATAGCCGATAGGCGTCGGCGACTCGTGACGGAAAACGATGAAGTTCCACCAGAGATCCTCGGAAGACGCAGAGCCTGCGACTAGATGCCGGTACCGCGTCTGCAAGGTTTCGACGCTTGGGTAGCGAGTGCTCGGGATATAGGTGTAGAGGCGATCATCGTCAAGCACCGGCAGCATCGCGGCTGCATGGGCTTCGGACAGCGCCTCTAGGCGCAACCGGTTCGTGTTCGTGGTGCCGCTCCCCGGTTCGGCCGTCAATCGCTCCATCAAGATCTTCGCTCGCTTGTTCAGCCTCGCATTACCCAGGTCGAGTTGCTTAAATCATGCCTCTGTCCGAGGCGTGAGATAAACCCATCATGCCGATTCCTGCTGCACCTTCGCCGCATGGGCCGAAGCCACTGCCGTCATATTGATAATACGGCGCACCGTCGCAGCCGGAGTCAGAATATGTACCGGTTTGGCCGCGCCCAACAGGAACGGCCCGACCGTCACTCCCTCGCCGCCCGTCATCTTCAACAGGTTGTAGGCAATGTTGGCGGCTTCAACGTTGGGCATGATCAGCAGGTTCGCTTCACCGGTTAAGGTCGTGCCTGGGAATGCCGCACGGCGAATGGTTTCCGACAAGGCCGCATCGCCATGCATTTCGCCGTCGATAGCCAGACTGGGCGCCCGCTCGACAATGATGCGGCGCGCCTGCGCCATGCGTTGCGCGGAAGCGCTCGGCACGCTGCCGAAGTTCGAATTCGACAACAGGGCCACTTTGGGCACCATACCGAAGCGCTCAATCTCGCGCGCCGCCAGAATCGCCATATCGGCCAGTTGCTCGGCATTCGGCAATTCATTAACGTAGGTATCGCAAATAAACAGGTTGCGTCCCGGCAGCATCAGCAAATTCATCGCGGCATAGTGCTGTGCGTCGTGCGCATGACCCAGCACTTGTTCGATATATTTCAAGTGGCTATGGAAGCTGTCGATCAAACCGCAAATCATCCCGTCGGCCTGACCCAGGCGCACCAGGATCGCACCGATCAGGGTGTTGAATTTGCGCAGCGCGGCTTTCGCCACTTCCGGCGTCACGCCGTCGCGCGCACCCAAATCATGATATTCCTGCCAGCACTGTGCAAAACGCGGATCATCCTCCGGATTGACGAGCTCGAAATCGACGCCGGCCTTCAACTTGGAGCCGATTTTTTGTAGCCGCATTTCAACGACTGCCGGGCGGCCGATAATGATGGGCTTGGCGATTTTTTCCTGCAGCACGAATTGCGCCGCGCGCAGCACGCGTTCGTCCTCGCCTTCGGCAAACACGATACGGCCCGGTTGGGCACGGGCGGCTGCAAACACCGGGCGCATGACCATGCCGGTATGATAAACCGTGCTCGACAGCTCTTCGCGATAGGCATCCATATCGGCGATCGGGCGGGTCGCCACGCCCGAATCCATCGCCGCTTGCGCTACCGCCGGCGCGATCTTGATAATCAGGCGCGGGTCGAAAGGCTTGGGAATCAGGTACTCGGGGCCAAATTCCAGCGTATGCCCTTCATAGGCTTTGGCCACCTCGTCGCCTTGATCGGCTTCTTGCGCCAGCTCGGCAATCGCCCTTACGCAAGCAAGCTTCATTTCCTCGGTAATGCGGGTTGCGCCGACATCGAGCGCACCGCGGAAAATAAAGGGGAAGCACAAGACGTTATTGACCTGGTTCGGGTAATCCGAACGACCGGTTGCAATAATCACGTCGGGACGCGCCGCCTTGGCATCTTCCGGGGTAATTTCCGGGTCAGGATTGGCCAGCGCCAGAATCAGCGGACGATCCGCCATGGTCTTGACCATCTCTTGCTTCAACACACCGGCCGTCGAACAACCAAGGAACACGTCGGCGCCCTGCATCGCGTCGGCCAGTGTACGGTCGCTGGTATGCACGGCATAGCGCTGCTTGGTCGGATCGAGATTTTCGCGGCCGTCATGAATCACGCCCTTTGAATCGATCACCAGCGTATGCTCGCGCTTCAAGCCCAAATCGACCAGCAAATCCAGGCAGGCAATGGCTGCCGCGCCGGCCCCCGAACACACCAGTTTGACCTCACCGAGCGCTTTTCCAACCACTTTCAAACCATTTAAAATGGCCGCCGAGGCAATAATCGCCGTGCCGTGCTGATCGTCGTGGAACACCGGGATCTTCATCCGCTCACGCAGTTTTTTCTCGATGTAAAAACATTCTGGCGCTTTAATGTCTTCGAGATTGATACCGCCCAGGGTCGGCTCCAGCATGGCGATGGCATCAACCAGCTTGTCCGGATCGGTTTCGTCCAGTTCGATATCGAACACATCGATGCCGGCAAATTTCTTGAACAAACAGCCCTTGCCTTCCATCACCGGCTTGGCCGCGAGCGGGCCGATATTGCCCAAGCCGAGCACTGCCGTGCCGTTGGTAATGACGCCCACGAGGTTGCTGCGCGAGGTGTATTTATTGACATCCAACGGATTGGCGGCAATTGCTTCGCAAGCCACGGCAACACCGGGCGAATAGGCCAGCGCGAGGTCCAGGCTATTTGAAAGAGGTTTGGTCGGCGTGACTGAAATCTTGCCTGGGCGCGGGTTTTGGTGATAGGCCAGCGCACTTTGCTTGAATTGTTCGTCCATATTTCTAGCGTTCTACCTGGAGTGAGGAATTTAGAGGCATAAGTCTACACGCGGATAGCGACGGACTCTACACCCCCATTTTTGGGATAAGCGTGAATTGCATTTATGTCAAATTCCGATGCAAGCGACACACCAACTCCCACCGCACGCAGCCTATTTCCGCAAGTGAAACTCCGCGATCATGTGGCAAGCGTCGGACATCGCGCCATCCGGCCGGGTGCCATGCTAGACTTGAATCGACACGCTGCGGCTTGGTACGCTAGGTACACCATAAAGACGTTTGTGCTGCGTGACCTCGCTTTCAGCATAGCCGGCGAGCCGCATGCGGCCCTCAACCCTTGAGACGAAGCGCCGAATAGGACGAGCACTATGCGCTCACAATTCGTAGCACTGTTGGGCCTCCGTCTCACGACGGGCCTCGTGGCGCCGCGGCCGGATTTTTCGATTTCATGGACCTCCGTATGGAATGCTGTACGGAGATCCATCTGCAAGCCATCGATATGGATGTGCGCCCTGACACTGGTCAGCCCGGGCGCCTGGGCTCAAACCACGTTCTCGGTCGATAGTCCGGACCTGCAAGCCAATCTGGCGATGCCGCTGGCCCATGTCTTCAAGGGCGATGGCTGTACCGGCGACAATCACTCACCCGAGCTCTGGTGGCACAACCCACCCCCAGGCACGAAAAGCTACGCCATTACCGTCTTCGACATCGACGCGCCGGGTCCCGGCTGGTGGCATTGGGCCGTGGCCAATTTGCCTGGCACCGTCGATCATGTGTCCGATAACGCCAGCGCGTCCGGTGAAGTAGCGCATCTGGGCGCCATCGAAGCGCGCAACGATTACGGCGACGACGGCTATGGCGGCCCTTGCCCGCCCCCCGGCAAACCCCATCGCTATCTGATTACGGTATACGCCTTAAGTGGCCTCGACACCCATTTATCCCAAGGCCGCCCCGCGCCGATGTACGATCATGAAATTCGCATCAGTACGATCGCCGAAGCCAAGCTGATCGTCACTTATCAGCGCTAGCCGGCAACCCCGCTCGCGCCCCTGTTCGGCTTTCTGCCGTGTTCTACCCTTTATGGAGATCATCATGTCGAAAGTTGTTATCGTTTATCACAGCGGTTATGGCCATACCAAACGACTTGCCGAAGCGGTATTGGAAGGCGCCAAAGGCGCGGGCGCCGACGCCAAATTGATTTCCGTCAACGATATCAACGACGATGCCTGGGCCACCTTGGAAGCCGCCGATGCCATTATCTTCGGCGCTCCGACCTATATGGGCGGCCCTTCCGCGGACTTCAAGAAATTCGCGGATGCGAGCTCCAAACCCTGGTTCGGTCAAAAGTGGAAAGACAAGATTGCGGCCGGCTTTACCAACTCGGCCACCATGAACGGCGATAAATTTTCGACCATCTCCTACTTTGTCACGCTGGCCATGCAACACAGTATGATTTGGGTTGGCACCGGTATGATGCCGTCCAATACCAAGGCCGCCACGCGCGACGACCTCAATTATGTCGGTGGTTTTACCGGCTTGCTGGCCCAATCGCCGGCCGACGCATCGGCCGAAGAAGCACCGCCGCGCGGCGATCTTGAAACCGCCAAAGTGTTCGGCGCGCGCGTCTCGCAAACGGCTGCTCGCTGGAACAAGTAAGCCGGCCACGCCCGGCCGACGCCTTGACCCATCGCGTCGCGCCGGACGGGCGTGAAATCAAGAAGGGATGGCACGCAGGCGTTTTAAGCCCTAAAATATTCACCCTGAATGCTGGCGCGCCATTGTCATATTTGCGCGGCATACTCGATATCAACGCAAACCGAATCCGCATCGCGGTGTTGAGATCGGTTTGGCTCCATTGGGGTAGTCCGTGCCGCCCTGCCGGCAAACGGCAGCCCCAACACTGTAATTAATGACGATCCGTCGCGGCCGAAGCCCGGCGGTGTTTTTCTGATCAAGGCATGAGATGACCACCAAAGTATTTGTAGACGGCCAAGAAGGCACCACCGGGCTCCGGATTTTCGAATACCTGGCCGCTCGCAAAGATATTGAAATCCTGCGTATAGAAGACTCCAAACGCAAGGATGTCGAGACCCGCCGCGCCTTGATCAATGCCTCGGATGTGACCTTCCTGTGCCTGCCCGATACCGCGTCGCGCGAATCGGTCTCCCTGGTCGACAACCCGCATACCTGCGTGATCGACGCGAGCACCGCATTTCGCATTGCGGACGATTGGGCCTATGGCCTGCCGGAGTTGAGCCCGGCACAACGCGAGCGGCTGCGTACAGCCAAGCGTATCGCAGTCCCAGGCTGCCATGCCTCGGCTTTTATTCTGTCGGTTGCACCGCTTGTGGCCGCGGGCCTGGTGCCGAGCGACACGGCACTGAGCAGTTATTCAATTACCGGCTACAGCGGCGGCGGCAAGAAAATGATTGCCGACTACGAAGCCGGCGGCAACGCCCGCCTAATGAGCCCCCGTCCTTATGCACTCGAACTGAACCACAAGCACCTGCCGGAAATGGCGGTACGGGCAGGGCTCAGCGCGCCACCCGTGTTTACACCTATCGTCGCCAATTTCTACAAAGGCCTGGCTGTCACGACCTATTTCCACCCGCAGCAATTGGCCGGCAAACCCGACCCCGAAGCGTTTCACGCCTGCCTCGCCGAATATTACAAAAATGAAGCATTCGTGACGGTTGCGCCCCTGGCTTCCACGGAAAACCTCGATGGCGGCTTCTTCGATGTTCAGGCCTGCAACGATAGCAACCGCGTCGAAATTTTCGTCTTTGGCAACCGGGAACGCATCATCACCTTGGCGCGCCTCGATAACCTGGGCAAAGGAGCGTCGGGCGCCGCAATCCAGTGCATGAACCTCCAGATCGGCGCCGACGAAGCTGCTGGGCTAGCCGGCTAAGTCCCGCGGCATCCCGCCCTAAAACCCGACCTGCCTTGCAATCTGCAGCAGGTTGGGTTTTTTATGCCCGCTCGCTTCCGAATATCGGAATAATCTGCTATCAGAGCATGAGACCAAGCTGTCTGCGTTAAGGTGTGCTATACGCCGTCAGCCGTGTATGTTGATCGCACTGCTGGCTAAGCCCCCGCACCTCCATACGTACGAGCTATATGCGCACTTGGCTGCATCTATTCAACACCGTGGCCTCGCACCCCGCCGGCTTCCCGGTCGGCTGCGCGCAGACACTCGCCATGAGGGTTCATTCATGTCGGCGGAGTTGACGATTTTGCTTGCGGACGACCACCCGCTGCTGTTGGCCGGGGTGAGTGCGATGCTTGAGCATAGCGGCATCGCCGAAAAAATCCTGTTCGCGGAAAATGCGTCCGCTATCGTGGCCCAACTCAAACGGTATCCGTGCGACATCCTGATCACCGATTACTCCATGCCCGATGAGCGCTATGGAGACGGCTTGCATATGCTGAGCTACATTCGCCGCCACTACCCGAAACTGCCGGTGATGGTGCTCACCTTGATCGACAACCCGGCAGTGCTGCGCGCAATCCAACGCCTGCGCATTCCCGGCATCGTTAGCAAAAGAGACCCGGCAGCGCTGATTTCAACCGCCGCGCTCGCCGTGGCTCGCGGCAAACCCTACCTCTCGCCTATCGTCCAGGCATCGTTGAAAGACGCCGAAAGCCTGCGCGGGCAACTCGGCGCGGCGCCGCTTTCAAAACGCGAGATTGAGGTATTGCGGCTGTACGTGGAAGGTTTTAGCGTATCCGAGATTGCCGAACAACTTAAGCGCAGCATCAAAACCATTAGCGGGCAGAAAAAAAGCGCTTTTAACAAACTCGGCGTCGAACACGACGCCGAATTGATACGTTATGCCTTTGATTCCGGACTATGCACCGCAATCAACACGACACCATTCGACCGCTAGTGCCCTGTCCCGCCCCTACGCACGCGAATTGATGCCCGCCTCATGGGTTTTTGAGTCCGGGCTCGCGCCGCAGTCGCCGAGTCCGAGCCAGGTGCGTACAATAGCGCATTAAACTGATACCGGATACGCGCGTGAAAAAGACTGATCTCGAAAAAAACAAGGCCCTAAAATTGGCCAACAGCCTGAAACTGGCCTCCGCACAACGCGGGCCAGCCGACAATGCACCCAAAGTCGACCGTCGCGAACAAAGGCGCCTGGACCAGCAGCAAGGCTTGGTACCGTTTGCCTGCAAGCTGAATCAAGCCTTGGTGGAGCAACTCAAAAGCCGCGCCGCGGAACATCCCGAAGGCATCAATGCCGTGGTGGCGGAATTGCTCACTCAGGCACTGGCGGGCAAGGTTGCCTGACACCGGTATTGACTGACCCTTGGCACCGACTGCCGCTTCGGCGGTCAGTCGCCCATGATTCGACCCGATTTACCCGGAGCTGAAACAATGAACCTGCATATTTGGTGGATGTACCTCGCAACCGTGTTTGTTATTTCAGCTATCCCGGGGCCGAACATGCTGTTGGTCATGACCCACAGCGCGCGCTTCAGTCTGCGCACCTCGACCGCCACCATGGCCGGCTGCCTGTGCGCACTGCTGCTAATGATGAGTGTTTCAGCTGCCGGCTTGGGCGTGTTTTTGGAAGCTTGGCCAGCCTTGTTTAACGTATTGCGCGTGGCGGGCGCAGCCTACCTGATCTACCTCGGCATCAAAAGCTGGCGCGCGCCGACCGCGCTGCCCGCTGGCGACGCGCCTGAATCGTCGCTCAAGATCGACCGCAGCCCCCTGGCCCTGTTTCGCCATGGTTTCCTGGTGGCCAGCAGCAACCCCAAAGCACTGCTGTTTGCAGCAGCCCTGCTGCCGCAGTTTATTAGCCCAAGCGCCCCCAAATTGCCTCAGTTTGCCATCTTGATCGCAAGCTTTGTCGTCATCGAAGTCAGCTGGTATTTTGTCTACGCAGCTTTTGGTTCGCGTATTGGCGATAAACTGCGCAGCCAACACGTCTCGAAAATCTTCAATCGCCTGACGGGTGGGATCTTCGTCGGCTTTGGTGCGATGCTGGCCGTGGTCAGGCATTGAAAAGATGAATCCACCGCGAATTACCCAAATGGACGATGGCTCGATGGGGCCATGAGCAGCCATGAGTAAAGTCACGTCATGCGGTCTCGTCATTCTCAACGAGGATGGAGAAGTGTTGCTGTGCCATGCGACCGAAACTCATCACTGGGATATTCCCAAAGGCCAACCCGATCCGGGTGAGACCCGCATCGCCACGGCGCTGCGGGAAACGCGGGAAGAAACCGGCTTGCAGATTGCCGCCGAACAGCTGCTCGATCTCGGCTTATTTGCTTACCGCCGAGACAAAGATCTGTATCTGTTCGCCGTCAGGCTGACGCGCGCGCAAGCCGATATCTCAAGTTGCACCTGCTACTCCCTGTTTGCACATCCCCGCGACGGCAGAATGATCCCGGAAATGGACGCATATCGCTGGGCGCCGCCGCAGGCAGTGCCGCGCTTTGCAAGCGGCAGTTTAACGCGCTTGTTTACCAATCTATTGTCGCTAACCGACCTGCATCGGACCCTACCGGCGGCGGCAACGCCGCGCCCGGAAAGCGAACACGCGACGAGCGACCAATAAGAAAACCCGCCCGACTTTTATCGTCGCAGCGGGCTGTCCAAAACGGCTTACCTATTGATACCGCGATGAACTATGCCGAGGCAAGCTCATCGCTCGAGGTTTAAAGCACCGTCAGGGTTACATCGATATTGCCGCGGGTTGCGTTCGAATACGGGCACACCACATGCGCTTTGGCCACCAGTGCTTCGGCGGCATCGCGGGCCAAGCCCGGCAAGGAAATTTTCAATTCAACTTCGATACCAAAGCCCGTGGGGATTTGGCCGATACCGACATTGCCGTTAACCGAGACGTCGGCCGGCAAGGCGATTTTTTCCTGCCCTGCCACATACTTCATCGCACCCAGGAAGCAAGCCGAATAACCTGCCGCAAACAATTGTTCCGGATTCGTGCCGACAGCGCCCGCGCCGCCCAATTCACGCGGCGTCGTCAATGCGACGTCGAGGACTTTATCGGACGAGATCGCGCGGCCTTCGCGGCCACCGGTTGCGGTTGCATGGGCGGTGTACAGTACTTTTTCAATCGACATGGTGTAACTCCTGAAGATACCTACTTAAATAAAAAGAAGTGATTGATCCGAAGCTTGTTACGGTTAATCACCTTGCTAATACACGCTATTAAATAGCGCGCTACATTTAAATCATTCAAAAGCTTTTGCGGTCGGACTTCATGCCGCAGCGTTCATCTTGTCGCGCAACATTTCCAGCTGCTGTTTGATCGCGATCAGCATCGATGGTTCGCATTGCATCACACAAAACAAAGACTCCGGAATCTCTCCCGCCAGCTGCTTCAAACCAAGCCCTGCCGGCGTAAGCGTGACGATGACCTGCCGCTCGTCGGCGCTGGCGCGAACCCGTCGAATCAGACCGGACGCCTCCATACGCTTGAGCAGCGGTGTCAGCGTGGCGGAATCCAGAAACAACCTGGCACCGATTTCCGATACGCTTAAATCATCGCGTTCCCACAATACCATCATCACCAGATACTGGGGATAAGTCAGGTTTAACGGGGCCAACAACTTGCGATAAGCCTTGTTCATCGCCAGGGACGTTGAATAAAGCGCAAAGCAGAGCTGGTCATCCAGCCTCAGCGAGGGTTGGATTTGCCTGGTTTGGTTTGGCTGTCGCGTTGTCATGGGTAGAATATACATAGCGCACTATTAAATAGCAAGCATTTTTTACGACGACATGAACACGCCTGCTTGCTCAACGCTTCAGCCGCATCCGCCCCTAAGCGCCAACCAACTCCAACGGCAATACTGTCGTCGATTTGATCTGCGATAAAGCGATCATCGTGTTCACCTCCTGCACCATCGGCAAACGCGACAAGCGCTCGAAGAAAAAGCGTTCGTAGGCGTTCACATCGGGCACGATGATGCGCAGTAAAAAATCGACATTCCCCAGCAACACATGGCACTCCATGATTTCAGGGAATTGCTGGATCGCAGCGGAAAACTCCGGCAAAGCATTGTGCGAATGGCCATTGAGCTTCACATGAGCGAACAACATCATGTCCAGCCCGATCTTCTTGCGATCGACCAGAGCTACGCGTTTGATGATCACACCGTCCTTCTCCAGCCGTTCAATACGGCGCCAACACTGCGATTGCGACAAACCGATGCGCTCGCCGATATCGGCTGCCGACAAGGAGGCGTCTTCCTGTAGGAAGGAGATGATTTTCTTATCAAAAGCGTCGAGTTGCATAAAGAGTTCCACAAAAGCAAATGGATGGGCAGCGCGATACCTGAACATTCAAAAATGATTTTTAGCATTAATCATGCTATTTTTTATATTATATGCATTATTCATGCTTTACCAATGCAATTTGTCACGTGTTTTGCGAAGCAAGTACAGCGCCCCGGCAGTACCATTTGTCATGGTTTCTGCAAGCCGCTAACACCCTCAGTGGCGGAAAACCAAGCAACCTTGAACGCATACCCTGCGCTATATAGGCCCTGGCGCGCGCCC